>Ga0228668_1000021_pt1:0-82500 | contig 119866 bp, 116 predicted proteins | sample 82DmetaG_FD_182701 | JGI IMG/M metagenome (GOLD analysis project Ga0228668, IMG submission 182701) | Seawater microbial communities from Monterey Bay, California, United States - 82D | ecosystem: Environmental > Aquatic > Marine > Coastal | place: USA: California | collected 2016-10-10
TTATAGATCGAAGTCGTCGTCGTTGTTATTAGCATCACAAGGACGAGTATCAATGGCGTTGTCAGCTGCGTACTTAGCCGCACCTGCGTCAATGATTGCCTGTGATAGGGCTACGTCACCCTCAATCCAGTCAGATACGATGTTCCACTTACGTGCATTCGCATCCCATTGCTGGAATTTAGCCAAGTGACCACCAACGTGATCTAAGCAGCTTAGCGCTAGCTCAGGTACGAGACCTGTTGCGCCTAACTCTTCGATACGCTCAGCCGTTAACACTAGGTTCTCAAAGCCCCAGCGAGTTTCAGCACTAGATAGTGCACGATTGCCAAAACGCTCTTGAGCAATACGTAACGCTTCTGTGTGAACAACACCCGCTAGTACACCTAGGTTCCAGTACACAGAACCTAAACGACTTTTGTCTTGTAGGTCACCGTTGCCTGAACCGTATACAGTTGAAATGATGTCTTGAACAACTTTGAAGTCAGTACCCGCTGGATGCGTAGTAATCGCCTGGTAGCCGCTTGCTGCTGCGCCTGCTGGGATTACGTCTTCATCCGAGTTAGACCAGATGTTACCGATCAAACGGCTCACTGGGAAACCCATACGCTTAGCTGTTTGCATCGCTACCGGGTTCATTACACCCCAACCACGTAGTAAAACGTAGTCTGGCTTCATCTTACGGATCTTCAACCACTGGGATTGCTGCTCGTTACCTGGGTGAGGCACTTCAATCGCTTCATGAGTACAACCGTGCTTCTCACACATGCTGTCCATGAAACTAATCGCTTCACGACCGTATGGCGAACCGTGGAACAACATGGCGATCTTCTTACCCTTCAGGTTGCTCATGCCACCTTCTAGCTCACCAATGTAATGCACCATAATTGAGTGCTCATCATACGTGTTGATTCCAGGCATGAAGTAGTAAGGGAATACGTCACCACGTTGACCAGCGGTCTTACCGTGGTTAACCGCGATGATTGGCATCTTGTCTGCACGACCTGTTTCGATCAATGCGGTTGAAATACCAACTGATAGTGGGTCAAAAAATACAGCGCCACCTTCACGATCTTTCAATCGCTTGTAACACTCTACACCACGCTCTACTGAATACTCAGTCTCACACTCAGACCAAGTTAGCTTTACGCCGCCAACACCACCGCGTGAATTTACTAGGTTGTAATAATCCAGAATACCACCGAAGTAGCCTGTACCACCTGCCGCGTATGGACCTACACGGTAAGATGGAATTGGCACATACATGCTTTCTTCTGCACTGACTACATTGCTCATGCCTACCATTGCTAGTAGTGCACTCGCTAGTACCGTTACTCTCATTTTCATTATTTACTCCTCCTCTTTATATAAAGAGGTTTTTTTATGCTTGAGATTGTTTTAGTTATTTTGTGATTTTAGGAATACAAAGATTCAGCAGACCTAAGACCAAAACCCCAGCCACTAATGGGCTGGGATTCTGAGTTCAGTGTATGCATAAAAAGGCGGTTTGCCAACAAAAAAATTGCTTATAAATTAGTACTTTAGAAGGCTCTAATGTACTAATTAAGTTTGCTTCATCACTATCGTTGAGCAGCGATTTTGTCGCACATTGATTTTGCTAGAAGAGATTGCCGCAGGTTACTGATTTAAATTAATTTTAATATCTGACTTAGCTCGTTGCTCAGTGCGTCAATGCTGATATCGCGACTTTCTTCTGCTGTCCGGCTTTTGTATTCCAACACGCCTTTTTCCAAACTGCGTTCACTGACTACGATTCGGTGTGGGATACCAATGAGGTCATGGTCGGCAAACATAATGCCCGGGCGTGCTTTTCGATCATCTAATAGTACCTCAACACCCTGTGCGCTCAGATCGGCATAGAGTTGCTCACAAAAATCGCGGACCTTATCTGATTTATCGATATTAATTGGGACGATCGAAATTTGAAAAGGCGCTAGTGCTGGCGGCCAGCAGATGCCACGTTCATCAAAGTTTTGTTCTATGGTTGCAGCGACAACACGACTGACACCGATGCCGTAACAGCCCATAGTCACAATCGTCTCTTTACCGTTTTGATCTAATACGGTCGCCTTCAAGCGTTCACTGTATTTTTTACCTAATTGAAAGATATGACCTACTTCTATACCGCGGCGTATTTTGATCGTACCTTGGCCATCGGGACTTGGGTCACCTACTTCTATATTACGTAGATCAGCAAACTCAGGTCGTGGTAGGTCACGTGTCCAATTCACATTAATAAGGTGGAAACCTTCTTTGTTGGCACCACAGGCAAAGTCTTCCATTTGGATTAGCGAGTAATCAGCAATGATTGGACAGTTGATTGCCAGTGGGCCGATAAAGCCTGGAGGGCACGCAAGCAGTTCCTTGATCTCAGCTTCTTCAGCAAAGGTAACAGGCGCTAAAACACCAGCTAATTTTTCTGCCTTAATACTATTAAGCTCATGATCGCCGCGCAGTAATAAAGCAATAAGACCACCATCTTCGGCCTTAACTAATAGGGTTTTAATACACTGTGATGCCGTTAAGTTTAGGCTCGCTGAAACTTGTTCTATAGTCTTTGCATCTGGTGTTGATACTTCACGCAACTTAGCGGCACTGGCAGACAATGGTTTTTCATCAGTAGGCAGCAGTGGGGCTAACTCGACGTTAGCGGCGTAGTCGCTAGTTTCACAATAGGCAATGGCGTCTTCGCCCGACTCTGCTAAGACGTGGAATTCATGGGATGCATTACCACCAATTGAACCGGTGTCCGCCTCTACTGCGCGAAACTCCAAGCCCATGCGACCAAAGATCTGGCTGTAGGCTTGATACATATCGTGATAAGTCTGTTCTAGGCATTCTTGGTTTTCATGAAATGAATAAGCATCTTTCATGATGAATTCACGAGATCGCATGATGCCAAAACGTGGGCGTATTTCGTCTCTAAATTTGGTTTGAATTTGATAGAGGTTAAGGGGTAGCTCTTTATAGGAACGGATTTGCTTGCGCACTAAGTCAGTAATTACCTCTTCATGCGTCGGGCCATAGCAAAATTCTCGATGATGTCGATCATGCATGCGTAATAGCTCTGGTCCATATTGTTCCCAACGACCAGATTCTTGCCACAGTTCTGCTGGTTGTACTGATGGCATCAGTACTTCTAAACCACCCGCCTGATTCATTTCTTCACGCACAATAGCTTCGGCTTTACGCAGTATGCGCAGGCCTAAGGGTAGCCAGGTATACAGACCAGCACTTAGTTTCCGGATCATACCGGTTCGTAGCATTAATTGATGACTAACGATCTCAGCATCAGATGGAATTTCTTTGAGTGTATTTAATGGGAATTTTGAAACGCGCATGGTTTTGCTTGATTGTGGGAATGTGGGCCTAGTAAATACGAGAATGAAAAGCGACGCAAGCGTGATAAATGAGCTCATTATTGCTTGAAATTGAGGTGGGTCTGAGTAGGGCAATGATATGCTGGAAAACTTGAATAATCATTTGGCGAGAGTTGATGTCGGACCGAAGATTAAAAGTATTTTATACCGTAGCGCGCATACTGAGTTTCACGAAAGCAGCAGAAGCGCTAAACATGACTCAACCCGCTGTTACTTTTCAAGTGCATCAGCTGGAAGAGCATTTCAACACACGGCTATTTGATCGCACACACAACCGTGTCACCTTGACCAGCGCCGGCCGATGCGTAATGGAGTACGCAGAGCAGATCTTTCGCTTGTATGGTGATATGGATGATGCTGTTAAAGAACTAACCGGCGATGTCAGTGGTGCATTAACGCTAGGTGCCAGTACAACTATTGCTGAATACATCCTGCCAGAGATATTGAGTGGTTTTACTAAGCTATTTCCGGATATGACATTGAAGCTCGATGTCTCGAATACAGAAGGTATTGTGTCTATGGTCGAAAACAATAGTATTGATCTGGGTGTGGTGGAGGGGCCGGTCAATAATAAGAATCTATCGGTTGAGGTTTGCTGTATGGATCAGTTAGTAGTTGTGTTGCGACCAGATCACGCCCTAGCACAACAGGATTCAATTACGTTAAAACAGCTTTTGGCTTACCCCTTTATCTGTCGTGAGGAAGGCTCAGGGACCTTAGAAGTGATCTTGGACTATTTAGCGAAGCAGGGTTTTAATAAGAACAGCCTCAATATAACCTTGGAATTAGGCAGCCCAGAGTCCATTAAGGGTGCGGTTGAGGTTGGCTTGGGCCTATCAATAGTCTCAATAGCCACAGTTGAAAAAGAACTCTCCTTGGAAAAGCTAGTTGCGATACCATTAAACCCACCGTTGGCTAGACCATTTTCCTTTGTCCGGCAGAGGCAAAAGTTCAGGCAGCGGTCTATGGATAAGTTATTAGATTTCGCTCGTGGCTGCTGCGGTAAAACTGATGCTGGCGGGTAGGCTGGATGACAGGATGTTTTTTTATGGCTGGAGGCACCGTATATGTTTAATTACTTCAAATCTTGGTACCAACGTAATTTTTCAAACCCACAAGTCGTCACTCTGACTATATTTTTGCTGACAGGGCTGGGCGTTATCTTGTTTGCGGGTGAATTACTTGCTCCAGTGCTCACTAGTCTAGTCATTGCCTATTTATTAGATGGTGCTGTAAATACCCTGCAGAAGGGGCACAGCCCTCGTAGCATCGCTTTGCTGCTGGTATTTATGACATTTATTGCTGTGTTATTTGGATTGATCTTCTTATTTCTACCGTTATTTTCAAAACAATTATCGCAATTTATTTTGGAACTACCGGTCATGATTGCTGCTGGACAGCAATTACTATTGGAGCTGCCACAGCGTTTTCCTACCCTGGTTACGGAACAACAGATGATCGAGCTCATCGCTATGATTCGTGGTCAGGTGCTACTTTTGGGCCAGGGCTTACTGCTGAAACCTTTTGCCTCTGTGGTGGGCTTAATAAGTATCTTGATTTACTTGGTGCTAGTGCCATTGATGGTCTTCTTTATGCTTAAGGATAAGGCCATGATTATTTCTTGGATTGAAGGCTTTGTGCCACATGATCGTGAGCTAAGCCATGAAGTGTGGTTTGAAGTTAACGGTAAAATTGCGAGTTATGTAAGGGGTAAGGCGATCGAAATTGGTATCGTTTTCGGCGTGACCTATATTACGTTTAGTGTGATTGGGCTGAACTATGCGTTGGTATTAGCTGTTTTGGTTGGACTTTCAGTAATCATTCCATATGCCGGTGCCGCTGTTGTTACCTTGCCGATTATATTTGTCGCGTATACGCAGTTTGGTGGCTCTAGCCTATTTTTCTATAGTTTGGCTGCGTACGCAGTGATTCAGTTTTTAGATGGTAATATTTTAGTGCCGCTGCTGTTTTCAGAACTAGTTAATCTACATCCAGTAGCGATTATTTTGGCCGTATTGTTCTTTGGTGGTCTGTGGGGAGTTTGGGGCGTGTTTTTTGCAATTCCGCTAGCGACTCTTATCAGTGCAGTTATAAATGCCTGGCCGAGTGCGAATACAGCGGTAGATAGTCGTTAAAAGTCGACTCTGTATGGTGACCTTGCTTGTAAACGATGGGCCTGCCCATTACTATGCGGCGATCGAATTTGAAGTATACGGAGCACGAAATGTTCACAGGTAGCATGGTGGCGATAGCCACACCGATGCGCGAAGACGGTGCAGTTGATTATGATGCCTTGGCTGGCCTAGTCGATTTTCACCTGCAAAATGATACAGATGTCATCATTCCAGCAGGTACTACCGGCGAATCTGCCACACTTAATCATGAAGAGCACTGCGAGGTTATTCGCTTTGTTGTCAATGAAGTGAAAGGACGAGTGCCTGTGGTCGGTGGGACTGGTGCTAATTCCACTTGGGAAGCAGTAGCACTGACCCAATGTGCGGCAGATGCTGGGGTGGATGCCTGTCTTTTAGTGACACCGTACTACAATAAACCAACACAAGAAGGTCTCTATCAGCATTATAAGAAAGTGGCGCAAGAGGTCGATGTTCCACAAATCTTATATAATGTGCCAAGTCGAACGGCTTGCGATATGTTGCCTGAAACAATAGAGCGCCTATCGCATCTGGATAATATTGTAGGAGTTAAAGAGGCGACCGGTGATATGAGTCGGGCCGTCACTATCAAGCAAAGCTGTGGCGATCATTTCATGGTTGTAAGCGGCGAAGACGCACAGGCGATGGAGTCAATTTTGGCCGGTGGCCAAGGGGTGATCTCAGTAACCGCTAATATTGCACCAAAGCTGATGCATCAGATGTGTATGGCTGCATTGGCTGGTGACCGTGTGCAGGCTGAAGAATGTAATAATAAAATTAAAGATCTGCATGAAGTGCTGTTCATTGAGTCGAATCCGATTCCAACTAAATGGGCGCTGCAACAAATGGGTCTGATTGCTGCTGGCTTGAGGCTCCCTCTTACGCCGTTAGCAGAGCAATACCACGAGACTGTACGTAACGCTTTGATTAAAGCAGATTGTCTATAAAACTATTTAGGATTAGCTAGCAGTGATGAATTCCCAATCGGTAAAAATTATATTGTTGTTAGCCAGCATTATGAGTTTGCAGTCATGTGGTCTTGTAAATCGTTTTGCGGGAACTAAATATGGTGAAGCGGGTAGCATCGGTGGTCTGGAAGCACCACCCGAATTAGTGACTCCAGAATGGGATGAAAGTTTAAAAATTCCTCAGACCAGTGCTGATCGTGTCAGTGCCTTAGAGACTTATGGTAAAGATATCGATGCCAGTGTGGCGCCTGATTTTGTTGATGTATCGGTGCGACGTGAGGGTGATCTACGTTGGTTGGAGGCTGAAATTGACCCAGTCAACATGTGGCCATTATTGCGCTCTTTTTGGGCCAATCAAGGAGTACCTTTAGAACGTGATGAGCCTATGTTGGGTGTCATGGAGACAGATTGGATTGATGACATCGACTCACAAAGTGCCGGTGTTAGCGGTGGTCGTGAATTCACTGCAACGCGCAGTAAGTATCGTATCCGTATCGAGCGTGAGCCTAATTCTATTACCAATATCTTCCTCAGTGAACGACGTTCAGAGTTGCAGTCGGTAACCGAGCAGGGTGCGGTTTGGACGGCAGTGGCGACCGATCCTGAAACAGAAGCCGAGATGCTGGTTAATCTGATGGAGCATGTGGGTCGCTTACGTGAGGATGCTTTATTTGAGGTGGCAAACACTCAAGGTCCACGTCTTTATATAGAAATGCAGGATATTGATGGTGTGCCAGTGCTAGTTGTTGGTGATAGTTACAGTCGTGTTTGGCGTCGAACTGGTATGGCGTTGGATCGCGCGGGGATGCCAGTTCTTGAGCAGAATCGTAGCGAGGCTTACTACGCATTCACGGTTGGTGGCTTGAATGTGCCAGAAGAGATTGTCTTGAGTGCTAACCGTTATCAGGTGCATTTATTGCCACAGGGTGATGTTACCCTGATTACAGTACATGCAATGGGCGATGGTGGTTCTGAGATGATTAGTGGCCAAGAGGCACGCATTTTATTGCAACAGATCTTGAACAGTTATCAGGTGTTTAGAACCACGGGCTAATTGAGATTAGTTTGGTTACTGATCGCTAGCTGATCTGTTGGCTAAAAAAAAGAGCGCTTATTAAGCGCTCTTTTTTTGTATGTGACATCTGTAGACAGAGGGGCTATTCAGCACTCTTGTCCTTTTCGATGTAAGCATAGGCCGAATGGTTGTGAATTGACTCAAAGTTTTCCGATTCAACAGTGTAAGACATGATGCGATCATCGTTATTCAACTGCGTTGCGATATCACGGACTAGGTCTTCTACGAATTTCGGATTGTCGTAAGCTTCTTCAGTAACATACTTTTCATCCGGACGCTTGAGTAGGCCATAGAGCTGACATGAGGCTTGGGCTTCAATCATTTCAATCAATTCTTCCACCCAAACGAAGTCGGTAATGCTAACTAGAAGGGTGATGTGTGAACGTTGATTGTGTGCGCCGTACTCAGAGATACTCTTTGAGCAGGGGCACAGGCTGGTGACTGGTACCAATACACGTACATCAGTCTTAGTGACGCCATCTGCAATCTCACCAAGGAAAGTGACTTCGTAGTCGAGTAAGCTCTCAACACCACTCACGGGGGCTGTCTTCTTCACGAAATACGGGAACGTCATTTCGATATGCCCAGAATCAGATTCTAAACGGGTAGCCATTTTTTCTAGCATTTCACCGAACGACTTAACTGAAATCTCACGGTCGTATTCGTTTAAAATCTCGACAAAGCGAGACATGTGAGTGCCTTTGAAGTTATGCGGTAAATGCACATACATATTAAAGTCTGCAATTGTGGCTTGCTCTCCACCAGAACGGTCAAGGACACGCACTGGGTGCTTAATTCCTTTAATACCGACCTTGTCGATAGGGATCTTTCGGGTATCTTCTTTGCTTTGCGTGTCAGGGATAGACTGCACGGCAGCGTCAGTGCTTGAACTCATAATTTAGGTAACCTTCTTAATAAAAATAGGCTGGCGCGGGATACCCGCACAAATATTGATCGGATGATACTACGTCAGCGATTTGCCCTTAGCAATCCCTAGACGGGTATATCTGTCGGACTTGTAATAAGATCGAGGAACGGTCTAAGCCAGCATCAGTCAGTAATTCTTCTCTACTGGCATGCTCTTGAAAGCGATCAGGTAGCCCTAAATTAAGGATTTGTTGGGTTTGACCGGTGCTGATTAAATATTCATTGACGGCACTACCTGCACCGCCCATAACAACATTGTCTTCAATCGTCACCAGCAGTTCATGTTCAGCTGCTATTTGCGTAATCAAAGTTTGGTCCAAAGGCTTGATAAAACGCATATTTACGACGCTAGCATTAATTTCTTCAGCGGCTTCTAAAGCTGCTTGCAATGGGCTGCCAAACACTAGAAGGGCGATCTTTTCGCCTTTTCGTCGTATTTCTCCACGGCCAATAGCAAGAGGCTCCAAAGTATCTTCAACTTCGACGCCAGGCCCGGTACCACGGGGATAGCGCACGGCCGCTGGTGAGTCCATTAAATAGCCTGTGGAGAGCAACCGCCGTGTCTCGTTTTCATCACTAGGCGCCATGATCGTCATATTCGGGATGCAGCGTAAGAAGCTAATATCAAAGCTACCAGTATGGGTTTTGCCATCAGGGCCAACTACGCCAGCACGATCTATGGCAAATAAGACGGGTAAGTTTTGGACAGCAACATCATGAATGAGCTGATCATAAGCACGCTGTAAAAATGTCGAATATATCGCCACAACCGGTTTATGTCCGCCACAGGCCATGCCAGCAGCTAGTGTGACTGCATGTTGCTCAGCAATGGCAACATCGAAATAGCGATTTGGCTGCTCTTTTTCAAAGCGCACCAGACCAGAGCCTTCGCGCATAGCAGGCGTGATGCCAATTAAACGTTGATCCTGGGCTGCCATTGCGCAAATCCAATCAGAAAAAACCTGTGTGTAACTGACTGCGCTGCTGGCTTTTTTCTTAACACCCTGCTCGGGGTCGAAAGCAGAGACTGCGTGATAAGCCACTGGATCTGCTTCAGCTTGGGCATAACCCTTCCCTTTTTTAGTGATGACATGGAGTAATTTGGGGCCACGCATCTTTTTGATGTTGCCTATGGTCGTGATTAGAGAACGCACATCATGGCCATCCACCGGCCCAAAATAATTGATGCCCATTTCTTCAAATAGAGTGCCTGGTGCAAACATGCCTTTGACATGTTCTTCGGTGCGACGCGCGAGCTCTAACATAGGGGGCACTGGACGCAATAGTTGCTTGCCTCGTTCGCGCATAGCGTGGAACAGTGGCTCGGACAGCATCCGAGTCAGGTAATTGCTCATTGCCCCTACATTTGGCGAGATCGACATTTCATTATCGTTCAGAATAATCAGCATATTGGCCTTGATGCCACCTAAATGATTGATGGCTTCATAAGCCATGCCGGCAGTTAGGCCGCCGTCGCCAATGATTGCGACTGCCTGCGCACTACTGCCTGCTAATTGATAACTGATATTCATACCCATGGCAGCGCTGATAGAAGTGCTGGAATGGCCGACGCCGAAGCTATCGAATTCGCTTTCCTCTCGACAAGGGAAGGGGCCTAGTCCACCACTGCTTCGAATACTGGTGATGGCATCTCGTCGGCCAGTGAGAATTTTGTGTGGATAGCATTGGTGGCCAACATCCCAGACTAGCTGGTCAGATGGCGTGTTGTAGACATAGTGCAGGGCAGTGGTTAATTCAACGGTACCTAATCCTGCTGCAAAATGTCCGCCGCTCTGAGATACAGACTCTAGTAGATAGCGCCGCAATTCTGCCGCCACCGCTGGGATTTCACTGGCGTCGAGCTTGCGTAGATCAGTTGGCCCATCTATACGGGCTAGCAGAGGAAACTTGTCTGTGTTCATGGTGATTTTATATTAGCGATTGCGGCTGACGATAAAGTCTACGAGTAAACGTAGGGAGCTATCGCTTAATTTGCACTGCGATAAGCAATCTAGGGCTTTAGCGTGTAATTTGTTGCAACGATTTTGCGCCTCATCCAAGCCTAATAGGCTGACATAAGTCGACTTATCTTTGTTGCTGTCTGAACCCTGAGGTTTTCCTAGTGTTGCAGTGTCGCTGATTTGATCCAAAATATCGTCTCGAATTTGAAAGGCTAAACCGATGGTTTCGCCTAAAGAATGCAGAGTATAACGCTCATTATCCGTTAAATGCGGGGCGCAGACAGCTGGCATACTTATACAAGCCTGTATTAACTGTCCTGTTTTATGCTGATGCATTGTGCTCAGCTGGTCGATTTCAAGTTGTTGTCCGACAGCAGCCAAATCCATTATCTGGCCACCAACCATGCCATTTGCGCCACTAGCGCTAGCCAAGATTTGAATTAACTGCAGTCGAGTATCGGCATTGAGTAGGGTTGTTTGATCTTGGGCCAAGGTTTCGAATGCTAATGCTTGTAAAGCATCACCGACCAGTATCGCTGTGGCTTCGTCATAGGCTTTATGACAACTTGGCTGGCCGCGACGCAAGTCATCGTCATCCATCGCTGGTAGGTCGTCATGTACCAAAGAATAAGCGTGGATTAGCTCGATTGCGACAGCACTGGTATCGACTAGTTTGAGGTCTAGTTGTAGTGCATCTGCAGTGCTATAAACCAGCAGGGGGCGCATGCGTTTACCGGCGGCTAATGTGACGTAACGCATGGCAGCGTAGAGGGTTTTTAGGCTTTCATCACGATTGGAAAGCGTACTTTCTAGAATCTGATCAATGCGTTGTTGATATGGACGCAGGGTTTCAATCAGATCCATCAAGAAAATCTCCTACTTCCTGTTCAGAGCTTTTCGTGAAATCACCATGTTCTTCAGTTAATACATTAATTCGTTGTTCTGCTTGCTCTAGAGCGGTTTGGCAATTTCGAGTCAGCTGTATACCCTGTTCAAAAAGCTGTAATGCTTTTTCTAAGGGTTGGTCGCCAGCCTCTAATTGCTGAACAATTTGTTCTAGCTCGGTCATCGATTTCTCGAAATCAATGCTGCTTGAGGGGGCTTTTTTAGCCACGGCTTATCTCCGAAATTGTGTGCTCACCTCCTTACGTGTCCGATTGACATGCAAGATTTGAGGTAGCGGTTGACAAGATTGTGCTGTTTTCGTGAAGTGCTAGCGATAAATCAAATCGATTGTAAAGCGAGCTCACATTACACCCAGATATTTTAACTGGAGCTTGCGCTAATGTCTCTAAAAGCTACCGGACTAGCCCGGTTTGCCAGGTGGCTGATCAAAAATCATATTTTCAACGCCGTTATAAATTAAGAAGGCCTTGCCCTTCGCTCTAGCAATCATGCTAACACCGAGGTCCTTGGCTAAATCCAGCCCCATCTGGGTAACCCCCGATCGCGACAGCAGGATAGGGATACCCATTAAAGCGACTTTCATTACCATCTCTGAGGTCAGTCGGCCGGTGGTATAAAAGATTTTATTGGCACCACTAACATTGTCTAACCACATCGCCCCAGAAATGGCGTCAGCAGCATTATGACGGCCAACGTCTTCGACAAAGTTTAAGATTTGATCGCCTTCACAGAGTGCACAGCCATGGACACCACCTGCTTGTTTATAGATCTCATTATGTTTGCTGATATTGGCAAGTAAGGCATAGATCATAGATTGCTTGATCGGTTGTTGCTCTAAGCGTTCGGCATATAACTTATCTAATGTGCAACTGAATACGGTGCCCTGACCGCAGCCGGTGGTGACTGTACGTTTGGCAAGTTTTTCCTGCCAATTACTGATGCCACTCCCTGTGCTGGTGGTGACATCAACCACCTCACGTTGCCAATCAACCCCAACGCTTGTGATCTCATCAAGATTATCTAGCAGTCGTTGATTGCGCAGATAGCCCAGGGCTAATAATTCAGGGTGTGTACCTAACGTCATTAGGGTGACGACTTCACGTTGATCTACCTTAAGTGTTAGCGGTGATTCACCAGCAACTCGCACGTCACGCAATGTACCGTATTGGTCAGTTGCGCTAACGGCATGGGTGGGGGCTAGTCCCGCTTGACTTAAACTAGGTTTATTTCGGTTTTGTTCGCTCATCGTTTCAGTTTAACCACGTGCAAATTCATTTAATACCAACTCGATTGCTTCCTGCAGGCGAGATACAGCGTGAACTTTGAGTCCAGCTATTTTTTCCTTAGGTTTATTAGCACTAGGAATAATGGCTACTTCAAACCCTTGTTTAGCACTTTCGCGTAAACGCTCCTGTCCGCTAGGCACAGGACGGATTTCACCAGCTAATCCAACTTCACCAAATATAATCAAGTTACGCGGTAGCACGAAATCGCGAAAGCTTGAGAGCACGGCAAGCAGGATCGGTAGATCAGCACCAGTTTCTTGTACTTTGACGCCACCAACGACGTTAATAAAGACATCTTCATTATGCAGTGCGATACCGCCATGTCGATGCATCACAGCAAGCAACATTGATAGTCTATTCTGATCGACACCCTGCGCTAATCGGCGTGCATTCGAGCCATGATTTTCATCGACCAAGGCTTGCACTTCCACAAGCAAAGGCCGAGTACCTTCACGTGTCACCATAATACTACTACCAGGTGCCGCTTGTTGGTGGTGTGAAAGGAATAGGGCCGATGGATTTTTTACACCGCGTAGACCGTATTCTTGCATGTCGAAGACGCCTAATTCGTTAACTGCGCCAAAACGGTTTTTGCTCGCCCTTAACAGTCGAAAACGTTCGCTACTGTCCCCTTCAAAATATAAAACCGTGTCTACCATATGTTCTAGTACCCGTGGTCCCGCTAACGTGCCTTCTTTAGTGATATGACCAACAACAAAAAGGGTGGTGTTGTTGTTCTTCGCATATTGCACGAGCTGCCCAGCACATTCGCGCACCTGCGAAACTGAGCCGGCAGCTGAGCTTAATGTATCGCTAACGATGGTTTGAATGGAGTCAATGATCGCTAGGGTAGGCTTGTTCTTTTGTAAGGTTGCTTGTACTTCTTCTAATGATATCGAACTCAATAGCTTAATATGTTCAGTCTGCAGTTTAAGGCGTTCAGCACGCATTGAGATCTGTTGTGCAGATTCTTCGCCACTGACATAAATCGTAGAGTGGTCTGCTAGTTGCGCAAGCATCTGCAGTAATAAGGTGGATTTGCCAATGCCTGGGCTGCCACCTAAAAGCACAACTGAGCCGCGGACAATACCGCCACCTAGAACACGGTCTAATTCATCGATGCCTGAGGGGATACGCGCCTGTTCTGCACTTGAGATATCGCTTAAGGGAATCAGCTGACCTTCGTTTATGGCGCGACTTTTAGTACTGCGTGGATTAATCGCTCGAGCCTCTTCAAGCGTATTCCAAGCATTGCACTCAGGACATTGGCCACTCCATTTGCTAAATGCTTGTCCACACGCATCACAGCGATATTGTGCCGCCTTACTCATTCTATTGTTGACCTTTAGAGTTAATCATCAGAAAGAAAGTCACTATGTTAGCGGCGTATTTATGTTCGGGTGGATGTGAGCTGTGCGCACACTATTATTCAAAACACGCACGATCTCTACGGGATGTCCATTGATTAAAACGGTGGTGCCTGCCTCTGGGATGGTTTCTAAGTGTTCTAGGACTAAACCATTCAGTGTTCGTGGACCGTTATCATCTAACTTCCAGTTGAGCGCTTTGTTGATATCACGGATGTGTGTGCTGCCATCGATTACAAAGCTACCATCACCCTGCGGGTGGATATCGACATGTAGGGTTGAAGGATCATTGGTGAATTCACCAACGATCTCTTCGAGTAGGTCTTCTAACGTCACCAGCCCTTGGATATCACCATATTCGTCAACTACTAAGGCGATCCGGCGACGCTCACGTTTAAAGTTAAGCAGTTGTCGATTGAGACTAGTACCCGCTGGAATAAAATAGGGTTCACGGATTACTTGAGTCAGAGTCTCTGGTGATAACTCACCCTCAAAGATTTTGGGCAGGATTTTTCGTAGATGAATAAAACCAACCACTTGATCAAGATTTTCATGAAACGCGGGCAGGCGGGTAAAGGATGCATTAACTAGCTGCGAAGTGATTTCGTCCCAGTCGTCATCTAGATCAATGCCCTGCACCTCGTGGCGCGGAATCATGATGTCCTCTACTGTTATGGATTCTAGATCGAGTATTGAAATCAACATTTTTTGGTGGTCGACAGGGATCAGCTCGCCGGCTTCTTTGACCACTGTGCGTAGCTCATCGCCACTTAGGGCATTTGAACTGCTTTTATTCACGTCAACGCCAAAACTGCGTAGTAGTCCATTAGCTACCGTGTTGATTAAGAGCACTACGGGAAAGGCAATGTACTGTAGTGGTTTGTAGATGTATGCGGCGGGCAGAGCGAATTTTTCAGCATGTAATGCGGCTAACGTTTTTGGTGTGACTTCTGCAAAGAGTAAGATGCTGATGATGAAGAGCGTCGTTGCAATAGCGACGCCACTTTCACCGTAAAGTCGATAACCGATATAGGCCGCTAACGGTGAAGCCGTCAGGTTTACAATGTTATTGCCAAGTAGGATTAAGCCGATTAAACGATCCGGCTTCTCTAACAGACTCTGCGCTATTTGTGCACCCCTGTGCCCCTTGTTGGCAAGATGGCGCAGCCGGTAACGATTGACCGCCATCAAGGCCGTTTCTGAACCAGAGAAAAATGCAGACAGTAACAATAGTACAGCGAGTACTATCAATAGCGTACTGATCGAATATTCTTCCAAAAGTGGTTAGCACTCCGCCGGTAAGTAGGACATATATGTGTAGGTAACTGCTGACTAATTGAGTTTAAATATATCTTGCGCTAACTGCGTTGCAAAATCAGTTCCAGCACAAATTTGCTGCCAAAGTAGGCGACAATTAAAAAGCTAAAGCCGGATAGTGTCCAGTGCGTTGCGGTACGGCCACGCCAACCGAATTGGCTGCGGCCGAAGAGTAGGACCACGAATAGCAACCAAGCGAGACAAGATAAAATAGTCTTGTGCAATAGGTGCTGTGCAAATAGGTTATCTAAAAAGATAAAGCCGCTGGCTAGAGCCAGCGTCAGCATCAGCACACCGAGTGCAATCAACTGAAATAAGCTGGAGTCATTCTGTTGCAGTGAAGGTAGCGCGCGTAGCCAGGATGAGCTGTTATAGTGGCGTAGCTTGGCTTCTTGCATGTAGTTCAAGACGGCCTGTACTGCTGCTAAGCAGAGCAGGCTGAAGGCAATAATTGAAAAGAGGATGTGTGCCTGGATACCCAGTGATGGCGCTGTCGTCAGAATTTTGCCCTGGTTAAAGCCCATACTCAGTGCGATACAAAGTGCACTGGTGGGTAAGATTATTAAACCAAGATAGTAGGTCGGCCGAAATATACTCAAACTAAATGCGAGTAAAGAGATCAAGAAAGAGCTGATGGCAATGGTGTTATAGAAGCCGAAATCTAAACCACTATTAACGGTGATTTTCTGCTTAATGAAGATTGCACTGGTGATCAAGGAAGCTAGCCACAGCAACATAAAGCCGCGACTGACTTTATTGCCCAGCTGTGTTTGAGCGCTAGGTTGATCTAGCGCATAGGCCTGTTGTTGCATGTAAAGCCAAATGCCGCTCGTGCTTAAGAGGCATAGACTTAGGGCGATTACGCCAAAAACTGTCACACTGCTTCCTTTTCGTGATGCGTTTATATCTATTTTTGCATACTACCTGTTTGCTCGCTGAAGTCCTAGCGGCTCAAGGTTGTGCAGGGGAGTTGTATATCATGACTGTTTGCGCTGACCTTGGATGCAAACATGTACTACAATAACTACCCGCTCGAATTCTGAGCTAGGCCTCGATTTTAGAAGTAACCTGAGTTAGTAGAATATGTTCGATAATTTAAGTCAAAGACTGAGTAATACCGTAGCCAAGCTGCGTGGTCAGTCGCGTCTAACCGAAGATAATATTAAAGAGACCCTGCGTGAAGTGCGCATGGCGCTACTGGAGGCTGATGTTGCCTTGACGGTGGTGCGTTCATTTATTGAGCGTGTCCGTGAGAAAGCGGTTGGGCAAGAGGTAATTGAAAATCTGACGCCGGGTCAGGCGCTGATTAAAGTAGTGCAAGATGAGCTTGTGCACTTGATGGGGGATGCGAATGAGCAGCTGCAGTTAAATGCTCAGCCACCGGCCATTATTATGATGGCGGGCCTGCAGGGCGCGGGTAAAACTACCACCATAGCCAAGTTGGCTAAACGCCTGAAAGAACAAGAGAAGAAAAAGATCAGTGTTGTCTCCTGTGACGTTTATCGTCCAGCGGCGATTAAACAGCTAGAGACCTTGGCTGGCCAGATTGAAGTTAACTTTATTCCAAGCACAGTGGATGAGTCGCCTTTAACTATTGCGACGCGTGCATTTGAAACAGCTAAATTAAATCACGATGACGTTCTTTTTGTCGATACTGCCGGTCGTTTACACGTAGATGGCGACATGATGGGCGAAATCATCCAGCTGCATCAGGCAATAAACCCAGTTGAGACACTGTTTGTTGTCGACAGTATGAGTGGCCAAGATGCCGCCATGTCAGCGCAGGCTTTTAACGAGGCCTTACCATTAACCGGTGTGATTTTGACCAAGACCGATGGTGATGCGCGTGGTGGCGCCGCTCTATCAGTCCGTGAAATCACGGGTAAACCGATTAAATTCTTAGGTACTGGCGAAAAAGTTGACGGTTTAGAGCCATTTCATCCAGATCGTGTGGCATCACGGATCCTTGGTATGGGTGATGTGCTCTCCCTGGTCGAAGAAGCGCAGCAAAAGGTTGATCATAAAGAAGCCGATAAACTGGCAAAAAAGATCAAATCTGGCAAGACCTTTAATATGTTGGATCTGCGCAGTCAGCTCTCCCAAATGCAGAATATGGGGGGCATGGCTGGATTAATGGATAAGTTACCGGGTGCAGCCAAGTTACCCAGTGCGATGCAAAGCCAAGAAGGCGATAAATCGGTATTACGTATGATCGCTATTATCGACTCGATGACAGCGAGAGAACGCCGTTTCCCAGACATTATTAAGGCCACCCGCAAACAACGCATAGCAGCAGGCTCTGGTACACAGGTGCAGGATGTTAATCGCTTGCTTAAACAGCACACTCAGATGCAGAAAATGATGAAAAAGTTTTCAAAAAAGGGTGGTATGAAGAATTTGATGCGATCTATGCAGGGTCGGTTGCCACCAAACATGCCAATGTAAGGTTTTAGCTCAAAAGAAGCTTTTAATTCTCGGTGGTTTGCGTACAATGCGCGGTTCGCTGCGGATGAACCGTTGCCCCAATAACATTCACCTAGAAACGTAAAACGTATGGTAAGTATTAGATTAGCTCGAGGCGGCTGCAAGAAGCGCCCCTTCTACCACATTGTCGTAACTGATTCGCGTAAGCGTAGAGACAGTGGTTACATTGAGCGACTGGGTTACTTTAACCCACGAGCAACCGGTCAAGAGACCCGTCTACACCTAGAGCTCGAGCGTATCAAGCACTGGCAGAGTGTAGGTGCTAAGCCGTCTGAACGAGTAGAAACGCTACTTAAAGGCGCTGAGGCTAGCGCTAGCTAAAGTTTGGTTGGCTACATCTAGTAGGCTTGCGATGGACGTCGATGACGACATATTAGTAGGCCGTATCGTTGGTGTATTCGGTGTTCGGGGCTGGTGTAAGGTGTTTTCACACAGTCGGCCGCGAGAGCAAATATTAAGTTACACGCAATGGCGCATTGGCCGGGGTAAAAACCGCCAAGTGGTCAAGTTGCAAGAAGGTAAGGTCCACAGTGAAGCGATTATCGTTAAATTAGACGGTATCGACGATCGAGATCAAGCCTCAACCCTGATGGGTAGTCATATATGGATTGCGCCTAGTCAATTAGCGCAGTTGAAAGCTGATGAATATTACTGGCATCAGCTGATTGGTCTCGAAGTTATTGATCAAGCTGGTGCGCTTATCGGCAAAGTTGACAGTCTGATTGAGACTGGGGCCAATGATGTATTGGTCGTAAAAGCCGGTAAGCAGGAGCATCTGATTCCATTTATTGTGGAGCAGGTGGTGACCAAGATAGATTTACAGACGGGACAGATGTCGGTTGATTGGGACATCGATTACTAAAGGCGCCGAGCGATGAGCCAGAAGCCATTACAGATCGACGTTATTAGTCTGTTTCCAGAGTTTACCGCGAGTATCGCTGAGCAAGGTGTTGTAGGCCGAGCGATTCAGCAGGGGATGGCGAAACTGAATGTGATTAATCCACGTCAGTTTTCGACGCTCAGCCATCAACGGGTCGATGATAGACCGTATGGCGGTGGCCCCGGCATGGTAATGCAATTTGAACCTCTGCAGGCCGCGATTACGCAGGCGCGAGGTAAATCGAATGACGCTAAGGTCATTTACTTAAGTCCGCAGGGAGGCAGTCTACGCCAAGAATCGGTGCGAAGATTAGCAAAAGAGAGTCACTTGATTCTGATTTGTGGTCGCTACGAAGGCATAGATGAACGCCTGATTGAGGCGGAAGTAGATGAAGAGTGGTCAATCGGAGATTATGTAATTAGTGGTGGAGAATTAGCGGCCATGGTGATGATAGATGCCATGGTACGCACTTTGCCAGGCGCCCTCGGCGGTGAGCAATCAGCTGAACAGGACTCATTTGAGGATGGTTTATTAGATTGTCCGCACTACACGCGACCAGAGTCAGTGGCTGGACGTGATGTGCCACCGGAGTTGCTTAGTGGTGATCATAAGAAGATCGCCCGTTGGCGTTTACAGCAAGCATTAGTACGTACCTACTTACGCCGCCCAGAGTTATTGGATGGACGTGAGTTAACAGATGAAGAACGGCAGTTGCTAGACGAATTTTTAGCGGCCAGTGAATGAGATTAAGACTATGACGAATATCATCCAAGAATTAGAAAACGAACAGTTAAAATCAGATATGCCAGATTTTGGCCCTGGTGACACCATTGTGGTTCAAGTGCGTGTTAAAGAGGGTGATCGTGAGCGTCTGCAAGCCTTCGAAGGGGTTGTTATTGCAAAACGTAATCGTGGCCTGAATTCTGCGTTTACCGTACGTAAGATTTCTCATGGTGAAGGTGTGGAGCGTGTTTTTCAAACCCATAGCCCACTCATCAGTAGTGTTGAATTGAAGCGTCGTGGTGCTGTTCGTCGCGCCAAATTGTATTACCTACGTGGACTCACGGGTAAATCAGCACGTATTAGAGAAAAGTTGGGTTGAGCCTAACGCCGTACCAATTAAATTATTATCAAAGCGCCCCGTATTCGGGGCGTTTTGCTGTCCGGCCCCTTCCTTTTGTTTTCTAATGAGCCGTTGGAAGTCTGTATTTTCCAATCGCCTTTAGGGCCTTTGCGCTTGACACTCAGCGCGAAAGGGCTGCAGCGGCTTGAGTATGCCGCTGCCACCAGTTCTTTGCTTGCGCCTGTTAGTAGCTTGGCTAAACGAGCTGGCCGGCAGCTTAGCGACTATTTTGAAGGTGATTGCCATGCCTTCGACCTACCACTGGATCTGGTTGGTACCGACTACCAACAGCAGGTGTGGGCGGAACTAAGACAGTTGCACTTCGGCCAAACATTGAGCTACGGCGAGTTAGCGAAGAAGATTAGCAGTGGTGCTCGTGCGGTCGGTAATGCCTGTCGAAACAATCCTTTATTGATTATCGTGCCCTGTCATCGAGTGCTACGCAAAGATGCCATCGGTGGTTACTCAGGCCAGATGGATGGTGTCATGATGCAACGCAAACAGTGGTTATTACAGCATGAAGCCGAGGCGTGCTGACAGAATCAAGAAAAACTCAGAGTTACGTATTGAATTTCATCTTCGCTGCCACCATCTAGAGTGTTAGGTAGTTAACTATTAAGGAATTGCAATGAGCGATAGTGCAAAGAAAGAGACCCTAAAGTTTGAATCGGAAGTGAGTCAGGTACTCCATCTGATGATCCATTCACTATATTCTAATAAAGAAATTTTTCTGCGTGAGCTGATCTCCAATGCATCCGATGCTTGTGACAAGCTCCGTTTTCAATCTTTAGCTGATGATAGCTTGTTGGCGGCCGACTCTGATCTCAAGATCCAAGTTGAATTTGATGCTGATAATCGCACAATTACAATTCGTGATAACGGGATTGGTATGACTCGCGATGAAGTGATTAATAATATTGGCACCATCGCTAAATCGGGAACGAAAGAGTTTTTAGAGCAATTGACGGGCGATCAGGCAAAAGATTCAAATCTGATCGGACAGTTTGGTGTTGGCTTCTATTCTGGATTTATCGTTGCTGATGCTATTGAGCTGATAACTCGTAGTGCACATGTCGATGCGGCAAATGCTGTGCGTTGGTATTCAAATGGTACAGGTGAGTATGAGTTAGAAGAGATTGAACGTGAAGCACGTGGTACCGAAATCATCTTGCATCTGAAAGAGGATGAAAGTGAGCTGCTGTCCGGTTGGCGCCTACGGTCGATTATTACCAAATACTCTGATCATGTCTCGCTACCGATTGAAATGTATGCCGAGCAAGAACCTGTAGAAGACGAGGAAGTAACGATTGTGCCCGAATGGGAAGTGGTTAACCGCGCATCTTCATTATGGACACGTTCAAAATCAGATATCAGCGAGCAAGAATATATAGATTTTTATAAGCATGTCGGTCATGACTTTGAAGAGCCGTTAGCTTGGACGCATAACCGAGTGGAAGGTAAGACTGAATATACTTCTTTACTTTATGTGCCAGCTAAAGCGCCATTTGACTTGTATGAACCGAAACAAAGTCATGGTTTAAAGCTCTATGTTCAACGTGTCTTTATTATGGAAGATGCGGAAAAACTGATGCCTCGCTATTTACGTTTCGTACGCGGCATTATTGATTCTAGTGATTTACCGTTGAATGTTTCGCGCGAGATTTTGCAGAGTAATAAAATAATTGATGCTATTCGTTCGGGCTCGGTAAAAAAGATTCTAGGCACGCTAGAAAAAATGGCGCAGAAAGAGCCTGAGAAATATGCTGCCTTCTGGCAGCAGTTTGGGCAGGTTATTAAGGAAGGCCCAGCTGAAGATCCAGCCAATCAAGAGCAGATCGCTAAGCTCCTACGATTTGCCTCCAGTAAGGAAGACAACGCTGAGCAAACAGTCTCTTTGAGTGATTATATTGGCCGCATGTCAGAGCAGCAGGATGCGATTTATTACATCACAGCAGATAACTTTAACGCTGCAAAAAATAGTCCTCATCTTGAGATCTTCCGTAAGAAAGGTATCGAAGTCCTACTGATGTCAGACCGTGTTGACGAATGGTTGATGGGTTCGCTGACTGAATTTGAAGATAAGAAATTTGTTTCAGTAGCTAAAGGTGAATTGGATCTCGACAAGCTTTCGGATCAAGATGAACAAGAACAGCAGAAGCAAGTTGAAGAAAACGCGAAGGGGTTGGTTGAAATCGTGAAGCAGGGTCTGGGTGAGCGTGTTAGTGACGTCCGAGTCTCGCATCGCCTGACCAGTTCACCAGCCTGTATTGTACTCAATGAGCATGAGATGGCCCTGTATATGCAGCATCTATTGAAGCAAGCAGGACAGGCACTACCTGATACTAAGCCAGTGTTAGAGATTAACCCTAATCATCCTATTCTTGAAAGAATGAATAACGAGTCGGACCAAGATCAGTTAGCAGCTTGGGCATTATTATTATTTGAGCAAGCAGTGCTGGCAGAGGGTGGCCAATTGGAAAATCCGGCAGACTTTGTGATGCGTTTGAATAAGATCATTTTAGATATCGCAGCTTAAAGCTATGGCTCAAACGCCATGGTGGAATAGGCCTCTGGCCGAGTTGAATGAACAGCAATGGGAGCAACTATGTGATGGTTGTGGCAAGTGCTGTATGGCCAAACTGGAAGATCCAGAAATTAAAACGGTCTACTTCAGTAATGTAGCCTGTGAATTATTTGACTCGACCCATTGCCGCTGCGGCAACTATGCAGCACGTGATCAGGTGGTTAGCAATTGCCGTCGCTTGAGCCTTGATCGTCCTGAGGAATTTGCTTGGTTGCCACAGACCTGTGCCTATCGCCTGAGGTTGCACGACCAACCCTTGCCTGAGTGGCATCACTTACTCACAGGCTCTAGGGACGCAGTGCATGAACTTGGTTTATCGATGCAAGGCAAAACTGTTTCGGCGCAAGAAGCCGGGCCAGTAGAGCATCACATTATTGATATGAGTAGCGAATAACTTGTTGCGGTTACTTAAAAGCCAAAAAGAAATTATTTGCTCCAATGGTGATGAGCGCTAGCAATGGTTTTCTTATGGAATGTAAGCAAAATATAAGGTCTATTATAGTTTGGGGTGCTTAATTTAGTCGCAGCCTAGGCTTAAATTCCTTCAGTTTCATTGCAGAATGATTTCATCTTTTTAATAGCACCAGTCACTGCACATTATATGCTTGAATCTACCCGTATCGATAAGTGGCTTTGGGCCGCTCGTTTTTATAAAACTCGCAGTCTAGCGAGTAAGGCGGTAGATGGTGGACGAGTGCATATCAATGGCGCGCGTATAAAGGCGGCGCATAAGATAAAGATAAATGATGTTGTGCAGATTTCTAAGGATCATCTAAAGCAAGAATTTAAAGTCTTAGCGATTGCGCAGCAGCGACGCGGTGCGATAGAAGCTCAACAACTCTATGTTGAAAGTGAAGCTAGTGTTGCGCAGCGAGAACAGACACAAATGCAGCGTAAAATTTTAAATCAAGGGATGCCGAAGTCTGTTGGTAAGCCAAATAAACATGACCGGCGACGGATACGTGAGATTATTGGTAAATCATAAGGCTGGGCTGAGGGTGGCTAAGCGTTGTAGTTTTTTTCGATATAGTTCTGCACCAATTGCTGAAATTCGCTGCTGATATTGTCACCGCGTAGAGTGCAGCTTTTTTCACCATCGATATATACCGGTGCTACAGGTGCTTCGCCGCTGCCAGGCAGGCTGATACCAATATTGGCGTGTTTGCTTTCTCCAGGGCCGTTTACTACGCAACCCATAACCGCTACCGACATACTTTCTACACCAGGGTAGCGTGTGCGCCAGTGTGGCATTGAATCTCTCAAATAGCTTTGGATGTCATTGGCTAAGTGTTGAAAGTAATCACTAGTTGTGCGGCCGCAGCCAGGGCAAGAAGTGACTGCTGGGGTGAAAGCGCGCAAGCCGATGGATTGTAAAATCTCTTGGGCCACGATTACTTCTTCACTGCGGCTGCCGCCAGGCGCAGGCGTTAAGGAAACACGTAAGGTATCACCAATACCTTGTTGCAGTAAGACTGCCATGGCTGCAGTTGATGCAACAATGCCTTTGCTGCCGATGCCAGCCTCGGTGAGACCTAGGTGCAGTGCATAGTCACAACGTTTGGCAAGCTCGGAGTAAACACTGATGAGCTGTTGTACATCGCTTAGTTTGCAGGAAATAATAATTTTATCATGTGCGAGTCCGATATTTTCAGCTTCTCTTGCACTGTCCAAAGCTGAGGTCATCAGTGCCTCATGCATTACCTGTTCGACCTGAAGTGGTTTGGTTAGGGTTTGGTTTTGATCCATCCTCTGTGCTAGGACTTGCGGATCAAGGCTGCCCCAGTTAACGCCGATACGGACTGGTTTATTAAATTCACAGGCAGTCTCGATCATACTGGCAAACTGAGCATCTCGTTTTTTACCGCGCCCAACATTTCCCGGGTTGATTCGATACTTAGCTAAGATCTCAGCACACTCTCGAACCTCGCTTAAAAGTTTATGGCCATTGAAGTGAAAGTCACCGATCAAGGGAACATCAACCTGCATTTGTTCAAGACGATTTTTGATCTCAACGACTGCTTCGGCTGAGGCTTTGTTGTTGACTGTGATGCGGACCATTTCAGAGCCCGCGCGAGCGAGATCAGCGATTTGAGCTGCCGTGCGTATTGCGTCAGCGGTATCGGTATTGGTCATCGATTGGACTACAATCGGGGCGTTGCCGCCGACCTGTAAATGGCCAATTTGAACTGCGGTAGATTGTCTTCGGTTTTGCATTGTTTTGTAATTATCGCAATGGGTGGGAGTCAAACTCTAGTAGAATCAGGTCATCAGCTAAGGTTGATAGTGTAACTAAGAATGCCAGATGAAACGAACCTAAGTAAGTGATATGCCACAAAATCTTTACTACCAAGAGCAATACCGTGTTACTACGCAGGGTCGCAGCTCGATTGAGATCTCACATGCCTTACGCATGGCAATAGATTTAGCTGCTGTTGCGACTGGTCTGTGTCATGTATTTATTCATCATATCAGTGCTTCATTGATGATTTGTGAGAATGCGGCTGCAGAAGTGCGTGATGATTTAGAAAATTTCTTTTCACGTTTAATCCCGGATGGTGATCCTTTATTTAGCCATCGGGATGAAGGTGATGATGATATGCCAGCACATATTCGCGCTGTGTTGACACAAACTGAGCTAAGTATTCCAATTATTAATGGTTGTTTAGCCTTGGGCAGCTGGCAGGGTGTCTATCTATGGGAGCACCGGACATCGCCACAGCAAAGAAATATCACGATGACTATTCACGGTCTTGGGGTTTAGCTTGAAGGTTTTTCGCGATCTGAAGTGTATTAGTTTCGATTTTGATGACACGCTGTGGCCTGTTCAGCCAACAATTCTAGAGGCTGAGCAGAAGCTGAATGAATGGTTGAGCACGTACTGTCCACGGCTGATGCAGGAACAAGATCGAGATAGTTTGCGGCTACATATGGCGGATTATGCTGAGCGCTTCCCACAGTATAGTCATGATGTCACGTTACGCCGGCTGCATGCCTTGTCTGAACTAATGCAGCAATATCACTATGAGTTGGAGATGGCGCAGCGAGCAATGGCTGTATTTCGTCATCACCGAAATCAAATCACTCCTTTTGCTGATGCAAGCACAACATTAGATTTATTGCGTGAGCATTATTTATTGGTAGGTATTACTAATGGCAATGCAGAGATTGAGCAGACAGCGTTGCAAGGTTATTTCGATTTCACCATTAGTGCTGGTGAAGTCGGGGTTTTAAAGCCACATTCAAGGATATTTAAACAAGCGATAGCGCAGGCAGGGGTCAAGCCAGGCCAGCTATTACATGTTGGTGATCACGCTGAAGCGGATGTTGTTGGAGCGTTGCGAGCGGGATGCAGGGCAGTGTGGTTTAATGCTGCACGACGAGAATGGCCAGGAGGACAAAATCCAGATGCGGTAATTCATCAGTTGAGTGAGATGATCGATTTACTGCAATTAAGATAGAGCTTGTTGAAGCGTTAATTTACTAAGGAAAGAGTCATGACGGAAAAAAATATTACAGACCTTACATTGGAAGAACGGGTAAAAACTTTAGAGCGTCTGCATCGAAATGCGCGTATCGCGATCATTATTCTAGTGGGTTATTTTATCTATGATGTGATTTCTCGAGATAGTGGTTCTGACATCATCTATGCCTACAAGATTAAGGCAAAGCAGTTTGAATTGGTGGATGGCGTTGGTACTATCTTTGCTAGTTGGAAAGTATTGGATGAGGAAAACGCAGAGCCTGGGATTGTTTTGGAAAATGGGCAGGGCCAGAAGCTACGACTAACGGCTTCTGAAATCAGCTTGCTCAGCGGTGGTAGTAACCCTAGTCCTGACATGGTGATTGATCGTGAAGGCCTTAATACCAACCCAACGCCTTAAGTCTGAGTTAGAGTTTCAGATCGACTCTGGCGTACTGCAGGCCAGAGTCTAAAGTCGTTGGCTTTAACTGCTTGTTATGAATATTTCTTGATGAAGTGCTGCATGAAATTTACGCCTAGCTTCCATGTTCTGTTCAATACCCTTTAAAAACCGCTGCTGATTTTCGCTGTTATCCAAATAAGGCCGAATAGCCAGTTCGATCATCTTCGAGTGTTCCAGGTCTAAAGTGATATGGCCGCTGAATAATTCTAAGGCATCTTCGGTTATGCCCGGGATTTTTCTAAAACCTTCCAGTAGGCAGGAATAATATTTCGGGATAGGCCATTCGCTTGCAAAGCCGACGGCTGCTATTGCTGATAACCAGTCCCCGTTTCGCGTCAATTGTTCCATGGTATCGATATATTGGGCTAACTCAGGAAGAATCGGATAGTGTTCAGCGGGCTTTATTTGGCAGCCGACTGCAGACATGAAATTACGGTATAACTGCATATGTGAGCGAGTGCTATCGCCACAGCCATACTCATCATACAAAATATCCGACAATACAAACTGAAGTTGTTCGTCAGGGCATGAACCTAAGGCACTGGCTTGATACAGGCGTGTTTTTAAAATATGCGGGTAGTAAAGAGAGGCAAAGTGTTGTGCTTGATCCAACTTGAATTCGGCTATCTTTTCGAATTCTGTGATGTACGGGTCAGTAAACAGAGAGTGATTGTCTAAATTTAACTTCACTTCCTTTAGAAAATCATCGGCACCCAAAATTATCTCCTAAAAATTAATATTTTATCCGGATTGCCGCGTGCACTCCTCAATACTATGTCTAGTTTGAAAGCTACGGCCACTGGAGTCGGCAAAAGCGACACTTAGTACAACAAAAATTATAATCCCTACATATACTTTCACTGACATATACCATATTTAGTTAGACGGTTAACTGATCCTGCTTAGCAGCTATCTAGTTAACGATCATAGATCTCGACTGTTGCTAACTGCAGCCCTATGTCTGGGCGTATGCCTGCATATTTGCACTATGTTAGTGCACGATACTTGCGCAAACTGGCTTAAGCAGTACTTAGCAAACTCACATTAGTAATAAGAGCAATTCTCATGCCGTTTAATATGCTTGAGGCAGAGCTTGTCTTCTAAAACTGATCGAGCCGATTGAAATCAAATAAGGTTAAGGATTTGCCATAGCGTACTATAGAAGTATTCAGCGCGAATATATCTACGCCAGGGGGATCGGCAATTTGTACAGGAAAGATGAAGTTGCTGATTTTAGTCAGCAGACTGAAGTGCTGACACAAGAGTATTCGGTGGTGTCTTAATTTAGGTAATCAAGCTTGCGGCGCAGGAGCCAATAACCGGCAGTACGATGTGTACTGCCGGTGGTTTTTAGCTGTTCTAGCGTCCAATCTTAGTCAGAATGTTGCTTCGGATAGTTGCCAGAAAGCCACTAACAGCCTTTATATCTTTTGCTGTCATAGAAGCAACGACCGTTTGTGTTACCTGTTCTAGACGCGCTGCGCCCATAGTTGCAATCTTTCGTCCTTGGGCAGTTACGTCGATCTCAACGACACGACGGTCGTTAGTATTATGAGCGCGTTTAACTAAACCGCGTGACTCTAGGATATCTAGACTGCGACTGACGGTTGCACGTTCCATACCGAGCTGCGATGCAACTTTTGATGGGCTATCAATGTCATGTGAATTTAAGCAGTCTAAGATTAGCCACTGACTGTATTTGATGTCCTGTTTTGCTAACCGATCATTAATTTCTAGGCGACACAAGGTGTGCAAGTGATCGCTACAATGTAGAAATGCACGAGTTAAGTCCTTGAGATCAGAAGAAGCTGGCTTTTTAGCTCTGCTCATAATTTTACATCCTTGTAAATTGGGCCGCCGGGTCTCTTGGCAGCATACTGTTTATTTGCATTCATTTGCAGTCGCGCTTTATATCATCATTCTTTTTTAAATTGAAGTAAATATTTAAAGCGTCAATGATTAACACTGGTTAATTAAAACAGTGTGTTTGTAAAAAGACGCACTTTTGCTGGATGGATGGTTAAGCAAAGTAATTTAATTGGCTGTAATTGCACTAATATGCAGCGATATAAAAATATTTTATAGTGCAGTCAGCCCATTAAGTTAATTAACTATACCTAATACAGAAATAAATGATATTTGATTAAGTAAAATAAAATAATAAGTTACTAGTGCTTTAGTAAAAGGATTTAGTGTCACTTATTGGGAAATGAAATGGTTTTGCCCGATTTGCATGCAATTAATTCAGTTTGATCTAGATCGAGTGATTCTTTTAGATTTGGTTTGATTGCCATGGAATGGTGCCCCGAGTAGGAGTCGAACCTACGGCCTTCCCCTTAGGAGGGGGACGCTCTATCCAGCTGAGCTATCGGGGCAATTTATTTAAGCCAGGGTTAGATCTTAGATTTAGATGAAGATTGCTGTGATTGTATCAAACTGAGGAAATTCGATGCGAGCAGATTAAGGTATAGGCTTAGTCTGACTATCTATTTAATTGTATAGAGTGGGCCTGCAGAGGTAAGCAAAAATAAATAATAGCGTTTATTTCTAATAAGCTGCCAATAAGAGTGGCTATAACTTATGTTTTTCCGAAATGATTGAGATCATTTGGTGCCGAGGGCGAGAATCGAACTCGCACTCTGTTGCCAGAACCGGATTTTGAATCCGGCGCGTCTACCAGTTCCGCCACCCCGGCATGCGATGAGGGCTAGGAAGTTTAAACGAATCCGACATAACATCAAGCATTTGCTCTCGATAAGTCAGACGTTTTTACGGTTGAAGCTCAATTTATAGCAAGCTAAAAGCGACTACTTGCAGACAGTGCTTAAGCCTAGGCCGTGATGCCTTTATACTCACGCTGCTTATGAATAAAGAATCTAATCCATTATCGCTAGATGACTTCGATTACGAGTTGCCGCCCGAGCTGATAGCTCAGCTTCCAGGTGAGCAGCGCGATCAAAGTCGTCTGCTACGTGTGCCGGCAAAGGCAAATACCTTCACCGATCTAAAGTTCTTCAATCTACCCGCACAATTTCGAGCTGGGGATCTGTTAGTGCTGAACAACACCAAAGTATTTCCAGCTCGCCTGTATGCAAAAAAAGAGAGTGGTGGACGAGCTGAGATCCTAGCTGAGCGCTTATTGGATGGTATGCAGGTGAAGGCCCAAATTAAGGCTAGTCGATCACCTCAGGTGGGTGGTCGTCTGTTGATAGCTGAGGGTGTGCAAGCGACCGTTATCGGACGTGAAGAGGCCTTTTTTATTTTACAGTTTGAAGCGCAGAGCACTTTAGCCGAAATATTTGATCGTTATGGCCATATGCCACTACCGCCCTATATAGAGCGACAGGATGATGCGACCGACCGAGAGCGTTATCAGACCGTCTATGCAGAGCAATTGGGTGCGGTTGCCGCACCTACCGCCGGACTGCATTTTACCCCCGACCTTTTGCAGGAGATAGAGGCATTAGGAGTCACTATTGCTTACATTACGTTGCATGTCGGCGCTGGTACTTACAAGCCAGTTAAGGTTACTAATGTGGAAGAACATAAAATGCATGCTGAGCATATCGAGGTTAATAGTGAGGTTTGCCGGCAAGTTAGGGCCACGCGGGCCGCTGGTGGTCGGGTCTTTGCGGTTGGTACGACCTGTGTGCGAGCACTAGAATCTGCGGCACAGCAGACTTCTGCAGGATTGGGTGAGTTAAGGCCTTATACTGGCGACACCGATATTTTTATTTATCCGGGTTATCAGTTCCAAGTGGTGGATGGTCTAATTACTAATTTTCATCTACCTCGTTCTACCTTATTAATGCTGGTTAGTGCGTTGGCCGGGCAAGAGACAATAGCGAAAGCTTATCGATATGCCGTTGAGCAGCGCTACCGGTTTTTTAGCTATGGCGATGCCATGCTAATACTAACGTGAGTCGATCATGGGAATAGCAAATTTTACAATTGAGGCACGTGACGGACAGGCACGCGCTGGAACACTGCAAACACGACGTGGTGAGATTCAAACGCCAGTCTTTATGCCAGTTGGTACCTATGGCTCGGTGAAGGGGGTAACGGCAGAGGAGTTAAAGACGGTAGGCAGTCAGATAATCCTCGGTAATACCTTTCATCTTATGTTACGTCCTGGCGTTGAGGTGATCGAGAAGTTTCAAGGGTTGCATGAATTCATGCATTGGGATCGTCCAATCCTGACCGATTCAGGTGGTTTTCAAGTGTTTAGTTTGGCTGAACGACGCAAGATTGATGAGCAGGGAGTGCGTTTTCAATCGCCGATTGATGGTTCGCAAGTGCAGCTCGACCCAGAGATTTCAATGCGCGTACAAAAGGCTTTAGGCGCAGACATTGTCATGGTCTTTGATGAATGCACGCCGTTCCCGGCAAGCCATGAGACAGCGGCTGAATCCATGCGTCTATCACTGCGCTGGGCAAAACGAAGCCGAGAAGCACATGGCGATAGCACGGCAGCACTGTTTGGCATTGTGCAGGGTGGTATGTATGACGATCTGCGTGAGGAGTCCTTGCAAGGGTTAACTGAGATTGGTTTTGATGCCTATGCGATCGGTGGGCTTTCTGTTGGAGAACCAGCAGAAGAACGAGCTAAGGTATTGAATTTTCTACAAGATAAACTGCCGCAGGATAAAGCGCGTTATCTCATGGGGGTTGGCAAGCCAGAGGATCTGGTTGCTGCTGTCGCTAACGGGGTTGATATGTTTGATTGTGTCATCCCAACCCGCAATGCACGCAATGGTTTCCTATATACGAGCACCGGTGTACTGCGTCTACGTAACCAACGTTATCAGCAAGATGAGCGACCGATCGAAGATGATTGCCCCTGTTACACCTGTCAGAATTACTCTAGAGCTTATTTAAAGCATCTGGACAAATGCGGTGAGATGCTCGGTGGGCGTCTGAATACGATCCATAATTTAAGTTATTTCCACCGATTGATGGCCAGCATGCGCAGTGCCATACAGGCTGGCACCTTCCAACAGTTTTCGCGGGAATTTTTTGCCTCAAGAGAGAAAAGTCCGTCGACTGTGGCATAATGCTTTGCTTCCAAGTTTAAGGTTTTATATTTAAGGAGTTCTGCATGCTATTCATCAATGATGCTTTCGCTGAAGCAACCCCTCCACCAGCTGGTGGCGGTACTGAAATGCTTGTGATGGTGGGGATTTTCTTCGTCATTATGTACTTTATGATTATTCGTCCACAGTCAAAACGTCAGAAAGAACATAAGTCTCTGATGGCATCGATTAGTAAAGGTGATGAAGTTGTCACAAATGGCGGCATGATGGGTAAGATTAAAGGCGTGACTGATGATGTGGTGCGCATTGAACTTGCTGAGAATGTTGTTATCAAAGTGCAAAAGCACGCGATAAGTAGCGTTTTACCCAAAGGTACGATAAGCCAAGACTAGTCTAGGATTAGTTCACTATTAGGTAGATAGAGAGAGCAGCATGATGAATCGTTACCCGATTTGGGCTTATTTCGCGATAACAGCGGTCATTATGATCGGTGTTCTATACGCCATACCCAATTTATATCCTGAAGATCCTTCGGTACAAATTTCACATGACAGTGGCAGTCTGCCAGCTGATCTAAAGCAGCGGGTGGAGTCGATTCTTAGTTTGAATGCGGTAGAAGCCAAGCAAATTGAAGTCAATCAACAACAGCTTTTACTGCGTTTTGATAATACTGAATTGCAACTTAAGGCGGCTGATGAATTAAAGACTGGTCTTAATTCCGAGCATATTGTGGCATTGAACTTGGCGCCGGCAGTGCCAGCTTGGTTACAGGCAGTGAATGCTAGCCCAATGAGTCTCGGACTTGATTTGCGTGGTGGTGTCCACTTTCTCTTGCAGGTCGATATGACTGCTGCGATAAGTAAGGCCCTAGATCGCTATGAGGCTGACTTCCGTTCGGTACTGCGTGAGAACAAGATTCGTTACGTCAGTGTTAAGCATAATGGTGCTGTCTTAAACGCAACGTTTAAAGATGAAGCAAGTTATCAGCAGGGCTTAGATGCGCTGAAAGAAAGCTTTCGCTTGGATCTGGATTTTACAGAAGTAAAAGGTGAGCGCGGAATTACCTTGGTGGCCACTTTTAAACTGGCTGCACAACAAGAATTGCAGAATTTCGCTTTACAACAAAACATCACAACTCTGCGTAAGCGAGTCAATGAACTGGGTGTTGCTGAACCGGTTATCCAGCGTCAGGGTGCAGATCGAATCGTAGTTCAGTTGCCTGGCGTGCAAGATACAGCGAGGGCTAAAGAACTGCTTGGTGCTACCGCAACCTTGGAATTTCGGTTGGTTGATGAACAGGGTGACGCCTTTGCTGCTGAAAGCAGCGGTAATACGCCAATCGGCGATAAGCTTTATTATGAGCGCAATGGCACACCGGTGTTGCTCAAGAGTCGTGTCATGTTAACGGGTGAATACATTACTGATGCCGCTTCCGGTATTGATCAGGATACAGCGACACCAGCAGTCTTTATTACCTTGGACGGTAAGGGCTCTCGATTATTCTCCAAGGTTACTGGTGATAATATTAAGCGTTTGATGGCAGTTGTCTTTATTGAAAGTAAAACTGAGTACTACAAGGACGAGCAGGGCCAATTGCAATCACGCTCAAGAAAGATTGAAGAAGTGATTAATATCGCTCGAATTCAAGACCAATTGAGTAAGCGATTTCAAATTACAGGTTTAGACACCAGCCGAGAAGCGCGTAAGTTAGCCTTGCTCCTGCGTGCAGGTGCATTGGCAGCACCAATGAATATTATAGAAGAGCGTACAGTCGGTCCGAGCCTGGGCCAGCAGAATATTGATCAAGGTAAAAATTCTGTCATGCTTGGCATGCTGTTAGTGATGATCTTTATGCTGCTGTATTACCGGGTCTTTGGATTGGTTGCGAATATTGCACTGATCACTAACTTGGTACTAATCATAGCGATTCTGTCGATGATTCCAGGAGCTACGTTAACCCTGCCAGGTATCGCCGGTATTGTGTTGACGGTTGGTATGGCTGTGGATGCGAACGTGCTGATTTTTGAACGTATTCGTGAAGAGTTAAGTAATGGCAACTCACCACAAGCAAGTATTCATGCCGGCTATGGTAAGGCCTTGTCCACAATTGCTGATGCAAACGTGACTACTTTATTGGCGGCTATTGTCTTGTTTACCTTTGGTACCGGCCCAATCAAAGGCTTTGCTGTCACTCTATCCATAGGTATCTTATGTTCGATGTTTACTGCTATTTTGGTAACGCGAGCGCTGATTAATCTGTATTACGGTCGCAAGCAAGCACCGTCACTGGCGATTTAATTATGCAACTGATTAAACAATCTCTAAATATCGACTTTTTGGGTAAGCGTAAATTTGCCCTGATTATTTCCACTTTGCTGATTGTTGTCTCACTGACCTCTTTGATAATGCGCGGTTTAAATCTAGGTATCGATTTTACCGGCGGTACCTTGGTCGAAATTGGTTATTCACAGCCAGTTGAGTTGCAGCCGATACGGGATGCGCTAGTACAGAATCAATTTAACGATGCCATCGTGCAACACTTTGGTACTGCTCGAGATGTCATGATTCGTTTGCCGGCTCAAGCGAGTGCAAATTCTGAGGTCAGCAACCAAGTACTAAAGGCCTTGGCGAATACCGGTAATCCAGAAATGCGTCGGATTGAGTTTGTTGGTCCGCAAGTTGGCGAAGAACTGCGTGATGACGGTGGTCTCGCCGTGGTTTATGCTTTAATCGGGATTTTGATTTATGTCGCCTTCCGCTTTGAATACCGCTTTGCACTAGGCTCAGTGGTGGCATTGATTCATGATGTGATACTGACGATTGGCTTTTTCTCGCTAACACAGGCGGCATTTGACCTCACTGTATTAGCAGCGGTGTTAGCGGTGATTGGCTATAGTTTGAATGACACTATTGTGGTGTTTGATCGTATTCGAGAGAATTTTAGAAAGTTACGTAAAGAAGAGTCGATTGATGTCGTTAATATATCGATAAACCAGACCCTAGCGCGCACCGTGATGACATCGATAACGACTTTGTTGGTTTTATTCGCGTTGTTCTTTATTGGCGGTGAAGTGATCCACTCATTCGCTCTAGCTTTGATTGTCGGTGTTTTAGTTGGTACTTATTCCTCTATCTATGTAGCTAGCGCAACCTTAATATTACTTAATGTATCGGCTGTCGATTTACTGCCTGATGAGAAAGAAGAGGTACTTGACGACCTGCCATAAGGTTTCATTTATTGGCGTTATGTAGCTGTTTCACTAAAGTTTTGAAGAGGCGGCTATTGGCTGCAATGATCTCACCCGACTCTAGATAGTTATGGCCGCCTTGGCGATCGCAGACCAATCCTCCAGCTTCTTGAATCAATAAAACACCTGCAGCCATATCCCAACTGTTCAAACCGTATTCCCAAAAGCCGTCATAACGTCCAGCGGCAACATAGGCTAAGTCTAAGGCAGCTGCTCCACCACGGCGGATACCACAGTTTTGTTCTATAACGTTCTGAAAGCTTTTTAAGTAGGCATCGGTATCCTGTTCAAGTAGGTAAGGAAAGCCGGTGGCTAATAAACTGCCTGGGATTTGATGCTGACTGCTAACGCGCAAACGTCGATTATTCAGCGTCGCACCATTACCTCGGCTAGCACAGAATAATTCTTCTTTGATTGGATCATAAACCACGCCAATCTCAAGTTTGCCATTTTGACGTAAGGCAATAGAGACGCAGTAATGAGGAATGCCATGGAGGTAGTTGGTGGTACCATCTAGCGGATCAATGATCCACTGCGAATCCTCTTTACCATCAGTCATCCCTGACTCTTCTGCCATGATGCCGTAGTCTGGGAAAGATTTTTGCAGGATATAGATGATTTCCTGTTCGGCCTTGTGATCAACTTCTGTAACAAAGTCGTTCGGCGCCTTCTCGTGTACTTTAAGATTCTCGATACGTGGGACATTACGTAAGATAATTTGGCCGGCGGCACGGGCGGCAGTAACCGCAATATTTAGTGTGGGCGTCATAGTAATGTAGCTCGATGGAAAGGCGCAAAGGTTACCAGATGGATGGTGTCTTGTAAGCCATCTTTATAAGCTAAAACAATAATAAGTTAAGTAGCATAGCTGTCTATCGCATCAGAGCGTGGCATAAAATGGAATTGGATATGAGTATTATAGAATCAAAAATTGTTATGGTTGAGACCTCGCACCCCGGCAATATCGGTGCCGCTGCGCGTGCCATGAAAACCATGGCATGGACCAATCTGGCATTAGTTAACCCGCAAGGTCTGGATGATCCGTCGGCTCGAGCCCGGGCAACACGTGCTTATGATGTCTTGGATCAGGCGCAAATTTTTACTAGCATGGAAGATGCGATTGCCGATTGTCAGCATGTCATAGGAGTTACCGCCAGAACCCGTGCCAATGCAGCCAAGGCATACACGCCTAAGGCTCTTCTGCAAAATTTAGCTGAGCAAGATAAAGCAGTGCGCGTTGCTTGGGTCTTTGGTCGGGAGCGCAATGGTCTGACTAATGAAGAAATCGACCTTTGCCATAGTATTTGTACGATACCAGCCAATCCTGAATTTAGTTCGCTGAATATTGCTTCTGCAGTTCAGATAATCTGTTACGAAGTCTATTGCAGCGGTCTGCAGTCAACACTGAGCGAGAGTCAGCAGCAGGCTGCTGCGATAGCTCCATCACAAGAATTAGAAGGTTTTTATCAACATTGTTGGCAAACCCTCGAGAAGGTAGAGTTTTTGGATGCGGAGAACCCAGTCCCACTGCAGCGTAAATTCCGTAATATTTTTGATCGAACAGAGTTAACCTCTAGTGAAATCAATATCTTACGTGGGATCTTCACGGCTATACTCAAACGCTTCTAATCTTTTCTGGGGTATTTAGTCGCTATTTCCAGGGTATTTTTGATTTATTCCTTGACCCTGACCCGTATAGGCTAGGGCTGTTCCTCCCCCGTTGGCAATACTTGATTAAATTAGTCGGGTATCGCTACTATAGACTTCAAACTGAAGGGGTGTATTGCAGCTATGAAGCTAAGTACAAAAGGTCGTTACGCAGTAACTGCAATGTTCGATGTTGCGATGCATGATGACGGCTCGCCAGTCACTTTGAGTGATATTGCGCAGCGTCAAAGTATCTCGCTATCGTATTTAGAACAGCTATTTGGGCGTTTACGTCGTGGTGGACTGGTTGCCAGTACACGCGGGCCTGGCGGTGGCTATCGTCTAGCTCGAGCCGCTGAAGAGATTGCGATTGCTGATATTATTGGTGCCGTCGATGAGACCTTGGATGCCACACGTTGTAAGGGCAATGCAGATTGCCATAACCATCAGCGTTGCTTAACCCACGAGTTATGGACAGATTTAAGTAGTCAGATTAATAGTTTCTTAAGTGAGATTAGTTTGGCTGATGCAATAAATAAGAAACATGACGCCAATGCTAATTTGGCCGAAGCTCAGCAGCGAGTCGTGTTTCAATCAGATATAAACATTTAGCGAGGGAAGTAACCGGTGAGCGAAAATAAACTACCTATTTATCTTGATTACAGTGCAACAACACCTGTCGACCCACGTGTAGCTGAGAAAATGATGGAATGCCTGACAAACGAAGGCAATTTTGGTAATCCAGCATCACGTAGTCATGCGTATGGTTGGCTGGCAGAAGAGGCCGTTGAGCAAGCACGTGCAAACGTTGCTGCATTGGTCAATTGTGATCCAAAAGAGATTGTTTGGACGAGTGGTGCAACCGAATCAAACAATCTAGCGATTAAAGGTGCAGCTCATTTCTACAAAAAAAATGGCAAGCACATCATCACGCTCAAGACTGAACACAAGGCGGTATTAGATACTTGTCGTCAGCTTGAACGAGAAGGGTTTGAGGTGACTTACCTAGAACCACGTGAAGACGGTTTAGTTGATCTGAATGTGTTGCATGACACTATTCGTGAAGACACAGTGCTGATATCTATCATGCATGTGAATAATGAAATTGGTGTAATTCAAGACATTAAAGCAATAGGCGAAATGGCACGTGAAAATAAAGTCATTTTTCACGTTGATGCAGCGCAAAGCCCAGGTAAAGTCGAAATTAACCTAGAAGATGCAAAAGTTGATCTAATGAGTTTCTCGGCACATAAAACTTATGGTCCGAAGGGTATAGGTGCACTCTTTGTACGTCGTAAGCCACGTGTACGTATTGAAGCTCAAATGCATGGTGGTGGTCATGAGCGTGGTATGCGTTCAGGCACTCTGCCGACGCATCAAATTGTCGGTATGGGTGAAGCCTTCCGTATCGCAAAAGAAGAAATGACAGATGAGAACAAGCGCATTGCAAGTTTGCGTGATCGTTTGCTTGATGGCCTGAAGGATATTGAAGAAGTTTACATTAACGGTGATATCGAACATCGTGTTCCGCATAACTTAAATATGAGCTTTAATTTTGTGGAAGGTGAAAGTTTGATTATGGCGCTGAAGGATATTGCGATATCATCCGGTTCGGCCTGTACCAGTGCGTCCTTAGAGCCTAGCTATGTGTTGCGCGCCTTAGGCCGTGATGATGAGCTCGCGCATAGTTCACTACGTTTCAGTATTGGTCGTTTTACGACGGAAGCAGATGTTGATCATGCGATCACAGTCATCCGGAGTGCAGTGAGCAAGCTACGTGACTTATCGCCGTTATGGGATATGTATAAAGACGGTATCGATTTAAAATCAATCGAGTGGGCAGCGCACTAAGCTGACACTAAATAAGACTGGGGTCTGCAAAAGCAGCTACCGGCAATAAATAAACAGGAGAATCAGAAATGGCATACGGTGAAAAAGTATTAGACCATTACGAAAACCCACGTAATGTGGGTAGCATGGATAAAGACGACACTGCGGTAGGCACTGGCATGGTCGGTGCACCGGCTTGTGGCGATGTAATGAAACTGCAGATTAAGGTCGGTGAAAATGGCGTAATTGAAGACGCTAAATTTAAGACCTATGGTTGTGGTTCTGCTATCGCATCATCTAGCCTTCTAACCGAATGGGTTAAGGGTAAGACACTGGATGAGGCTAGCGAAATCAAGAACTCTGATATTGCTGAAGAGTTAGCTCTGCCACCAGTTAAGATTCACTGCTCTGTGTTAGCAGAGGATGCTATTCGTGCGGCGATCAGCGATTATCAAGATAAGCAAGACTCAGCGTTAGAAAAGAAAAGCGCGTAAGTTGATCTTATGTCAGTCTCTCTAACCGATAGTGCGGCCGAGCGCGTAAAAACCTTTATCGAGAAACGTGGTAAAGGTGTAGGCGTACGCTTGGGCGTGAAAACGACAGGCTGCTCTGGCATGGCTTATACCATTGAATTTGCAGATATCATCGAAGATAGCGATCAGGTCTTTGTAGATCAGGGTGTGACAGTAATCATCGATCCTAAGAGCCTACTATACTTATCCGGGATAGAGCTTGATTTCACTCGTGAAGGGCTGAATGAGGGTTTTAAATTTAATAACCCTAACGAGAAAGACCGCTGTGGTTGTGGTGAGAGTTTTACGGTCTAACCGTAATAACTTCAGATGCCCACATATAGCTGTCTAAATATATCCGATGCAGTTTGATTTCTCTCGAAATTACTTCGAGCTTTTTGGCTTAGCTGTCGACTTCAATGTTGATGGTTCATTCCTGAGTGAACAATATCAGACATTACAAGGGCAGTATCACCCAGATAAATTTGTGCAAAGCGACGATGCTCAACGGCGACTTGCTGTGCAAATTACCGCACATCTGAATCAAGCCCACGATACCCTTAAAGATGAGCAGGCACGGGCACGTTATTTACTGACCTTGCGTGGTGTTAGTTTCGATAAAGAACAAGATACAACTAAAGATATGGAGTTCTTGCTAGCGCAGATGGAATTGCGTGAGCAGATCGATGAAGTGCCCAATGATGCCGACGGTTTGGATCAATTGGATAAGCTGGCGCGACAAGCTAAACAACAGAAAAATGATCTAATTCAACGTTACCAAGAACTGCTGATAGAAAATCAACTAGAAGAGGCCAAAGAGCTTGTGCTGAAGCTGCAATTTTTTGGTCGTCTGCAATCACAAATCAGTGCTAAACAAGAACAACTTGAAGACCAATTTATATAGAACGCTATGGCATTAATGCAAATTTCAGAACCTGGGATGTCGACTGCGCCGCATCAGCATCGGCTGGCAGCAGGTATCGATCTTGGGACTACAAATTCACTTGTCGCTAGTGTACGTAATGGTTTGGCTGAGCCTCTTACTGATCAGCAGGGAACAGTTATTTTGCCGTCGGTAGTACATTTTGCTGATCAAAATGAAGTGTTGGTAGGAAAGCCGGCACAGGCATTGGCATTGACTGATCCTCTGAATACGATTGCCTCAGCTAAGCGCGTACTCGGTCGTTCTGCTGAAGAGCTTGCTGCACAAACTGAATATCTTCCATTTGAATTTGAAGTCGGTGATGACAGGGTGCCACGCATACGTACACGGGCTGGTGGTAAGACTGCAGTAGAAGTTTCTGCCCAGATTTTACACTGCCTGCGACAACGTGCTGAAGAAACCTTAGGTGGAGAACTTAATGGAGTGGTTATCACCGTTCCTGCCTATTTTGACGACAGCCAAAGACAGGCGACAAAGGATGCAGCGACATTAGCCGGTCTGAATGTCTTTCGTTTATTGAATGAGCCGACTGCAGCGGCAATTGCCTATGGTCTTGATCAGGCAGCAGAAGGTGTTGTTGTAGTTTATGATTTAGGTGGTGGTACCTTTGATGTGTCGATCCTGAGATTACGTCGAGGAGTCTTTGAAGTCTTGGCGACGGGTGGAGATAGTGCTTTAGGTGGTGATGATTTTGATCAGGCGATTACGCAATGGTTAATACAAGAATTTAAGCTCAACGACGAGCTAGAGCATCATATGATGCGTCAGCTGATGCTACAAGCACGTGCCGCTAAAGAACGCTTAAGCACGGTTGAGGCAGTCGAAATCAGTATCGACAGCAGCAAGCAGGGCGCCTTATCTTGTACTCTGACAAGAATCCAGTTTGATCAACTGACGCAGCCTTTAATAAAGAAAAGTTTAGTCGCTTGTCGGCGTGCATTACGTGATGCCGGTATTACACAAGAAGATGTTGCTGAGGTGGTAATGGTCGGTGGCTCAACGCGAGTACTGGCAGTGCGCGATGCGATAGAAGGATTTTTTGAGCGTAAAGCGCAAGCCGGTATTGACCCTGATCAAGTAGTCGCTGTGGGTGCCGCAATTCAGGCCGACTTACTGGCTGGTAATAAGCCAGATGATGATCTCTTGTTATTGGATGTCATTCCGTTATCGCTCGGCCTAGAGACCATGGGTGGGCTGGTAGAAAAAGTAGTTGATCGTAACACTACGATTCCGGTAACCCGCGCCCAAGATTTCACGACCTATAAAGATGGTCAGACCGCGATGCGAGTACATGTTTTGCAAGGTGAGCGTGAGTTAGTCAGCGATTGTCGTTCGTTAGCTCATTTTGACCTGACAGGCATCCCTCCTATGGTGGCGGGTGCCGCTAAAATTCGAGTCACTTTTCAAATTGATGCTGATGGGCTGCTCAGTGTTAATGCGGAAGAGGTAAATAGTGGTGTGCAAACACGAATCGAAGTGAAGCCTTCTTATGGTCTCAGTGATAATGAGATCGAGAAAATGTTAACTGATTCGATTGAGCATGCCGAGAGTGATATCAAGGCGCGTAGTCTGCGTGAGCAACAGGTGGAGGCCGATAGAGTCTTGGAAGCCTTGGATGCTGCTCTAGCGAAAGATGCTACGGAATTGCTCAAGCCAGATGAACTTGAAGGAATTCAACAATGTCGCCAGCAGCTTGCTGACGCGCGTGCGCAAGCGACTGATGTTGATGTTATTGTGGCGGCGATTAAAGCCTTGGAGCTGGCCAGCGAGGAGTATGTTGCAAGACGTATGAATCACAGTGTCCAAAGCATGATGCAAGGCCATAAGATTGATGAATTTAACAACTGAGAAAATCCATGCCTACCCTAGTATTTCTACCGCACGAGCAAATCTGTCCCGAAGGTAAAACGATTCAAGTCGAGCCTGGTATTACTATTTGTGATGCAGCTTTACAGAATGGGATCGCAATCGAGCATGCCTGCGAAAAGTCGTGTGCCTGTACCACCTGCCATGTGCATGTACGTGTCGGACTGGAAGCCTTGGAAGATGCAACAGAAGATGAAGAGGACTATCTGGATAAGGCTTGGGGCTTGGATACTGATTCACGTTTGAGTTGCCAAGCGCGAGTGGCAGATGCAGATCTGACTATCGAGATTCCAAAGTATACAATTAACCTTGTTTCTGAAAACCATTAAAGGCTAGCCACTATGAGTTTGAAATGGACTGATTCATTAGATATTGCGATTGAATTAGACGAGCAGCATCCAGATATAGATCCAAAATTTATCCGTTATACCGATTTGCATGCTTGGGTTTGCGCACTACCTGATTTTGATGACGATCCAGAAGGATCTAACGAGCGCAAGCTCGAAGCCATTCAAATGGCTTGGTTGGAAGAGCGCGAATAGGCTGACAGCCCACTAATAATCCGCTATTTTTCTTTCTGTTGTCCCCCACAGTTTCGTGATGATTGGCTAAACTAAGACTAAGATTGCGCTCGGGTTTCTAGTCGATCGCTTGTTTTATTCAGGTGTAAGGCCCACTAAAGGCATGAAAACGTTAAATTCGTGAATAGACTGCGTTCACAGCGCTGCTGATTGCGAGTAAACTCCGCGGACACCTTTTTAATACTCATATAATTTTTATATCTAGGAGATTTTCAGATGGCGCTCGAACGTACAATTTCTATTATTAAGCCTGATGCTGTTGCTAAAAACGTGATCGGTCAGATTTATACTCGCTTTGAGAATGCCGGTCTCAAGATTGTTGCTGCAAAAATGGTGCAGCTAAGCACAGAGAAGGCAGAAGCATTCTATGCGGTACATAGTGAGCGACCTTTTTTCCCAAGCTTAGTCTCATTCATGACTTCTGGTCCTGTTTTTGTGCAAGTGCTAGAAGGTGAAGACGCTGTTATGAAGAACCGCGATATCATGGGTGCCACTAATCCATCGGAAGCAGCTGCCGGTACCATTCGTGCAGATTTTGCAGCTAGTATTGATGAAAATGCAGTGCATGGTTCTGATGCGACTGAAACCGCAGCTGAAGAAATTAAATTCTTTTTCAATGAGGAAGAAATTTGTCCTCGGACTCGCTAAATAATGCAGACGCTCCTAATCTAGTCGGTTTAGATCGGGAGCAGTTGGAAACTTATTTCAGCGCTTGCGGTGAAAAGAGTTTTCGTGCGCAACAGTTTTTAAAGTGGGTTTATCAGCGTGGTATTACCAATGTTGATGAGATGACCGATTTAAGTAAAGCGCTGCGTACACTGCTGAGAGAGAAGGCGCAAATTAGTTTTCCAGACATTAGTAGCGAATCTGTTTCTGATGATGGCACCATAAAATGGTTGTTAGAAGTAGGGGCGGATAATGGTATTGAGGTTGTCTACATACCTGAAAAAAACCGAGCGACACTATGTATTTCATCGCAAGTGGGTTGTGCTTTAGATTGCACATTTTGTGCGACTGCGCGGCAAGGTTTCAATCGTAATCTGACTGCAGCTGAAATTATTGGTCAAGTTTGGGTGGCACAGCAGCGATTAAATCAGTTGTATGACGGCGATAGAAAAATCACTAATGTAGTCTTTATGGGCATGGGTGAGCCACTGCTCAACTTTGATAGTGTTATTTCTACCATAAATATTTTATTGGATGATTTTGCTTATGGATTAAGTAAGCGCAGGGTTACTGTCAGTACATCAGGTGTTGTGCCCAAAATTGACCGTTTATCCGATGAGGTCGATGTTAGCTTAGCTATTTCACTGCACGCGCCAACCGATGAGACGCGAAATGAATTAGTACCGCTTAATCAAAAATATCCAATTGCAGAACTGCTGGCTTCCTGCCAGCGTTATTTAGATCAAAAAAATCGCAAAGAAAGTATTACTTTTGAATATGTAATGCTTGATGGCATCAATGATAGCGTGAAAGATGCGCAAAACTTAGCAAGCTTGTTAAAGCCGCTACGCTCGAAGGTGAATCTAATCCCTTTTAATAGTTTTCCAGGTTCAGGTTATGAGCGTTCGCCTCAGGCAGTGATCGATCAGTTTAGTCAGGTATTGATGCGAGCAGGCTTAGTGGTGATGACTAGACGCCCTCGTGGTGAGGATATTGCTGCAGCTTGTGGCCAGCTTGCAGGCCAGGTGCATGATAAAGCACATCGACAAAATCATTATGTTCGGATGTTTGAGCGATCTAAATTAAGTCGACGTATCGACATTAGTGCAGCAAAAACATAGTCCTTCATTTTCGTTGCGAGTATTATTAAGTTATGAGCAGTGAAGAATCTCTAAAATCAGAAAAGCCTTCTTTTGGCAATCAGCTGAAGGAAGCGCGTCAGCGCAGAGGCATGAGCGATGCGGATTTAGCCAAAAAAACTCATTTGAGTTTGGCTTTAATTCAATCGTTAGAGCGGGAAGAAGCCCATGTTGTTCGCCGTGTTGGCTATGTTCGTGGCTATATTCGCAGTTGCGCTAAGGTTCTAGAGGTTGATCCAAATCCGATTCTTGATGCTTACAATCAACAATTCGGAAGAGACCCAGTCGAGCAAGATAATATCGAGCCATTGCTTATGCCAGTGCCTCTACTAGAGCAAAAGAAGAAAAAAATAATATGGCTTACCGGTGTTATTACATTACTGCTGCTAGTCGTGAGTTATCTTTATTTTGAGCCAGAAGTGCAATTACCGACATCGTTATCAGTATTGGAGGGTTATCGCTTGCCGGAAGAGGAAGCTCTGCCTCTAGTGCACGATCTAGAGCCAGTAGTGGAGGCGGTAACTAAAGATGCGCTGCAGCCAATTGCTATAGAAATTGAGGTTGATGCTTCGCCGTTGATGGCAGAACCTGAGATCGTTGTGTCATTGCCTCCAGTTGAGCCACTAGAGGCAAATAGTAATGATCTAGAAGAAGTCATTAGGGCTAACCTTGAATTGAATATTCACCTGCGGTGCTGGATTAAGATAGTCGATGCACGCGATCGAATTTTGCTGCATGATTTATATGAGCCACGGCAAACCAGAAGAATTTCAGGTATACCACCATTTGATGTCGTATTAGGCAATGCGTCTGGTATTGATTTAAAGGTGAATAACCAGAACTATGATTTTTCACGCTACATACGGCGTGATCGATCAGCACATTTTACTATTCGAAACCCTGATCGCTGAGTACTGAAAGCATGAGCAGTAATATTCAATCTATACGTGGCATGCATGATTTTGCGCCAGGCCCAACCGAACTACTGCGTTTAATGGAGCGCAAGCTAATTGCGGTCCTTGAGCAATATGGCTACCAAGAAATTCGTACCCCTGTCGTTGAAAAATTAGAATTATTTAAACGTTCTATTGGTGAGGTTACGGATATTGTCGAAAAAGAAATGTATGCCTTTGAAGATCGTGGTGGTGACCACTTGGCTCTGCGACCCGAAGGCACAGCGGGTGCGGTTCGTGCTGGCATACAAAATGGCTGGTTGCATAATCAGCAGCAACGTCTTTGGTATATGGGGCCATTCTTTCGTCGAGAACGACCACAAAAAGGACGTTATCGTCAATTTCACCAGTTAGGTGTAGAGACCTTCGGTTTTGGCGGTCCTGATATGGATGCTGAATTAATCCTATTATCTCAATCTTTCTGGCGTGTATTGGGTTTGCCATCGGGACAGTTGGAATTACAAATCAATACCTTAGGCGATCAAACAGCACGAGCTAAGCATCGCAGTAAGCTGATTGAATACCTGAGCGATCATCATGATCGTTTGGATGAAGATGCTCGTGGTCGACTGCAAACTAACCCATTACGTATTCTTGATAGTAAAAACCCTGAAGTTCAAGCAGTGGTGAAATCAGCGCCACTATTGATAGATTATCTCGATCAGGAAGCCTTAGAACATTTTGAACAATTGCAGAGTCAGTTGACCGCATTGTCGATTCCCTTCCAAGTAAATCCAACCTTGGTGCGTGGCCTGGATTACTATAATCGGACTGTTTTTGAATGGGTATCTAACTCACTAGGTGCACAGGGTACGGTCTGTGCGGGTGGTCGTTATGATGGTTTGGTAGAGCAATTGGGAGCTCGCGCAACACCAGCAGCTGGCTTCGCTATAGGGATAGAACGGCTATTTAGTCTGGTTGAGGATCAATTGGCAGATCAAAACCCTCGACTTTCAGCCTATTTGGTTGCAGTTGGAGAGGGTAGTACTGCGGCTGCATTTGCGTTAGCCGAGCGTATTCGTCAGCAGCAGTCAACATTTACTGTTCAGATGAACTGCGGGGGTGGTAGTATCAAGTCGCAGATGAAACGGGCAGACCGCTCTGGCGCGAAAGTTGCCCTAATACTGGGTGAAAGTGAGCTGGAAAATGGCTTGGTTACTGTCAAATTCCTGCAGCAGGATCGACCGCAACAGCAGATGTCACCAGATCAGTTAGTGACACAGATTACTGAGAATAGTTTAGGAGTGTAATAGCGTGGCTGAATATGAAACCGAAGAAGAACAAGTCGAAGCCCTCAAGGCTTGGTGGAAAAAGAACGGTAATTCCGTCATTGGTGGTGGAATCATTGGTATTGCTAGTATTTTTGGCTGGAAATACTGGGAGCAGCAGCAAGATCTCCATAACCTAGCGGGCTCTGATAAATTTAATGAAATGCGCGGTGCTATCTTACTGCAGGATCAACAAGCAATCGCATTACAAGCCACTGAACTTAAAGAAAATTATGGTGAATCATCCTATGCCACCCTAGGTGCTTTGATGTTGGCTAAAATTTCAGTACAAGAAGAAGACTATGTAGCTGCGGCTGAGAACTTAGAGTGGGTGATTTCGAACACGGATCAAGATGCCCTTGTTACTGTTGCTCGTATAAGACTAGCTCGTGTGTTGCTCGCGCAGGGTGAATTGGCACAGGCTGAATCACTTTTAAAGCAAGATTATCCACAAGCCTATAGTTCGTTAGTGGCCGAATTGAAGGGTGATTTGTGGCAGCAAAAAGGTGATAAGCAGGCGGCTTATGATGCCTATCAAGAGGCACTGCAGTCAGCGGCTAGCGGTGATGTTCGTTTTATTCAGATGAAACAAGATAATCTAGGTCTAGTGGCTAAGTCTTAAGGACTTGGTAAGTGGTGAAGACAGTAGTGAATACCTCAACAAAATCTTATTTCAGGCTGTTTGTAAGCAGCATCGCACTCCTGCTTGTGTCTGCATGTAGTTACATTCCATTTTTCGGTGATGATGACGATGAAGTTGTGATCGAATTGCGTGAACCAGCACCATTGGTTGATTTTGTTGAAGAGCGTAGTATTCATCAGCATTGGGATCGATCTGGCGGCGGCAGTGATGATACATCTGCCGGTACGCTGAGTCCTTTACTAGATACAAAAGCTTTCTTCTTTGCAGATAATAAGTCAAAGATCACGCGCTATGCGCCGACCACCGGCGAGACAGAATGGTCAATCACAGTAGATAATAATATTAGCGGCGGAGTTGGTGGCAATGCTGAAACTGTCGTAGTGGGTGATGGTGAAGGTGGTCTATCGGCCTATACTGCAGCTGATGGCGTTTTGCTTTGGGCGGTAGAACTTAGTAGCGAAGTTCTTGCAGTTTCGGCAGCAGATTCAGGCATGGTTGTGATACGAACCAATGATAACCGAATATATGCTATCGACTTGGCTAGTGGTAATAAGGTCTGGCAAGCAAACGAAACGCCACCAGCCCTGACCATTCGTGGTGCAAGTCGCCCAGTCATATTCGCGGGTGTGGTTTATGCCGGTTTTGATAATGGCAAACTGTTGGCATTAGATTTACTCAGTGGCCGTATGTTGTGGGACGTTCGAGTGTCTACACCGTCTGGTCGTACCGAGCTAGATCGATTGGTTGATCTTGATGGTGTTATCGCAGTCGATGACGAGTTGGTTTTCGCGGTTAGTTATCATGGCAAAGTGGTAGCCGTTACACGTGCTACTGGAAAAGTGCTCTGGACGCGAGATATTGCCTCTATTTCTGGTGTCACCAGTGATGGCCAACTTATTTATCTATCAGATCGTGATAGCCAGGTCTGGGCGTTACAGCGCTACACTGGTACTACGGCCTGGAAGCAAGAAAAATTATTATACCGCCAAGCATCATTGCCGATTTCTATCGGTGCTGTCGTCATGGTGGGTGATTTTGAGGGCTACCTGCATCTATTAGCCAAAGAAGATGGTCGATTTGTTGGCCGTGCTAAGATCGCAAAGCGTCCTCTATCTAGCTTTGCTAGTCCCGCTGATGAAGGGATTGCATATATTACAGATGTTACTGGCAGGTTTGCGGCTTACTCGCAGGCACCCAATAACTAGCTTATCGCCTAATTTTAGGCTCTAGTTATCTCACTGAATTAGTTATCATGCGCCCTTTAATTGCCCTCATTGGTCGACCGAATGTTGGAAAGTCGACTCTATTTAATTTTCTCACGCGCAGTCGTGATGCACTAGTTGCTGATTTCCCAGGCTTAACACGAGATCGTAAATATGGCTTCTGTGATCGCTATGAAAGGTCTTGTGTTGTTGTTGATACTGGCGGTATTGCAGAACAGGAGAACGAGCTCGATGTGGGCATGCAAGCGCAGACTGAATTGGCGATTGAAGAAGCTTCTCTCGTTTTATTATTAGTCGACTCACAGCAAGGTTTGGTGCCAGAAGACTTAAATATTATTGCTGATTTACGTAAAAAGAGCATTAATTTCGCCTTGATCGTGAACAAGATAGATAGTGAAAATGCAGCCACTGCCGCCGCTGATTTCTATCAGGTGGGTGCAGATGAAGTCTTTCCAATCGCTGCTAGGACAGGCCGTGGAGTGCAGCCCTTGTTAGAGGCCTTGCTGCCTGAGGCTAATGAGGAAGATTTACTTCCAATGACTGAGTCTGGTGCTACCCGTATCGCTGTTATTGGTAGACCCAATGCAGGTAAATCGACCTTGATCAATGCTCTGCTGCGTGAAGATCGACTGATTACTTCAGCCATTCCTGGTACTACCCGTGACAGCGTCACCATCCCATTTGAATTTGATAATCAACAATATGAGTTGATCGATACTGCAGGTGTGCGGCGTCGAGTTAAGGTGAAAGAAACGATAGAGAAATTTAGTATCGTGCAAACTCTATCTTCGGTGGCTTCCGCCCATGTTGTTATCTGTGTTGTCGATTTACTGGAAGGGTTAGCCGATCAGGACAGCACACTTTTAGAAATAGCACTGCGTGAAGGGCGTGCCTGTGTACTCGCAATCAACAAAACTGATAGTGCGAGTAAGGATGATTACACGGTCTTAGATTACACCGTAGATACCAAATATCGGTATTTAACTTATGTGCAGAAGATTAATATTTCAGCCAAGAAAAAGATCGGTCTGAAAAAGCTTATGCACGCTGTGATGTTGGCCAATAAAAGTGCTGCTTTAGATGTGACTACCTCTGAATTAAACAAGGTATTAGAAAGGGCTGTAATCGCCAATCCACCGCCATTGGTTCATGGTAGACGGATTAAACTACGTTATATGCATCAAGGTGGGTCTTATCCACCGACCTTTGTCTTGTTTGGGAATCAAACCAATAAGTTACCACCCACTTATTTGCGTTATTTGGAAAATCATTTCCGTAAGTCATTTAAATTAGTTGGTACGCCAGTACGTTTTTTACTGCGCAACTCGGAAAATCCGTTTGCGGGTAAGCGCAATATTTTGACTCCAAGACAAATTAAAAAGCGTGAACGCGTTATGAAGCATAGACGCCGTTAAATTTACTGAGCTTAAGTGCATGTCTAAAGTTCTTAGCAGTAACGTTCAGCCATTTCATGTAATGGATATTCTAGCGCGTTGTAAGCAAATGGAAGCGCAGGGTATTGATGTTGTCCATATGGAAATTGGCGAGCCTGATTTCCCAACGCCAGAACCTATAATTCAAGCCGGTATACAAGCGTTACAATTGGGCGCAACGCATTATACCTCAGCACAAGGTTTGCCTGAATTAAGGCAGGCTATCAGCGATTACTATCTGAGTCGGTTCTCAGCACAGATTAATGCCGATGAAATTATAATAACGCCAGGTGCTTCAGGCGCCCTACAGCTGTTATTTGCAGCTTTGCTGCAAGATAAGAAAAAAATCATGTTATGTGATCCCAGTTATCCGTGTTATGCCAATTTATCGCGCATACAGGGTGCCCAGCGGGTTGCCGTGGCAGTTGATGAGAGTACACAGTTTCAAATTACATTGGAGCTGGTCGAGCGTAATTGGCAAACAGGAATCGCTGCGGTAATGGTGGCTAGTCCTTCAAATCCCACTGGCACTTTATGTGACGCTGGTGAGCTCAAACGCATTGCTGAGTTTCTAGAGCAACGAGATGCCTATTTAATTGTCGATGAGATCTATCAAGGCTTAGTTTATTCTGGCGAAAATGAGACGCTAGCAGGTGCTGCCGATAACGTCTTGGTCTTAAATAGTTTTTCTAAATTCTTTGGTATGACAGGTTGGCGCCTAGGCTGGTTAACGGCAGCTAAGCAACATATCCCTGCACTTGATGCGATTGCACAGAATAGTTATCTCGCCGCCTCGACAATCTCGCAGCATGCCGCTATAGCTGCGTTTAATCAGGATACACAGCTTACTCTAGAGCAGCGACGACAACAATTTAAAGCCCGGCGAGACTTTGTCTGCCAAGCACTAGCTGATATGGGGTTAGCGGGAAGTTGTTTGCCGCAGGGTGCATTCTATGTGTATGTGAATATGGCTAAATTGCAGGTCGATAGCTTTGTCTTTTGTCAGCAGTTATTGCAACAACAGGCCCTAGCAATTACCCCAGGCTGTGATTTTGGACAATATCGGGCTAATGAATTCGTGCGTCTTGCTTACACCACGAGTGAAGATCGTTTAGCCGAAGGCATGCAGCGGTTAGCGCAATTTATAAGTTAACGTTAAGCGCTAACTCAGTTAATGTGGGTTAAGCCTCTGGCCTATAATTATTAGTCTCTTCGCTATAGATTGCGGTTGCTGCAACCACTGCCGCTGGCATCAATAAAAAATTCAGCACTGGAATCAAACTCAAGAAGCTGGCACTAAAGCCAAAGCGCCAACAGACCCCGCGATGCTGTTTTACCCACGCGCGACTCTGGTGGAAGTCACGATCATGATTGGATAAGGGATAATCTAAATATTCGACGCTGAGCATCCATGCTGAAAAAATAAACCAGAGTAGGCTGGCGATTAGGTTTAGTCCGGGGATGAAAAATAAGATGATCAACGGCGCTGCACGTAATAAGAAATAACGCAGTTTTTGAAATTCCTTTCGTATATCTGAAAATGCCCTTTCTAAAATAGGTTGCTGATTACTAGTTATTTCAAACCTGTCAGGCTGGAGTATACGCTCGGCACGTTCAGATAATAGGTTGTTGAAGGGCGCCGCAATGAGATTGGCGACGAGCCCGAATATCTGAAAAATAAAGAGGCTGAAGCCAATAAACACGACGGGTAGAATGAGCCATTGCGCCCAAGCTAACCAGGCTGGTAATAGGCTCTCTAGGTAGCTCACTAGTGAATTCATCGCCCACCATAGGGTGGTGCCTAAGAGTAGACTGTTAATCAACAAAGGAATGATTACAAAGCGGCGTAGCTCTGAGCGTCGTAATAAGCCTAGGCCTAGCAGTAAATGTCTCATTTTAAAGCCATTTTTTAATGAATTAACCTAAATCACTTTGGGCTAGCTCAACCAAATCTTGCGGTTCCCAGCCGGGCTTGCGATGTTCCACCGTGACTGAGGTGTAAATACCACCACGGACATTCCAGTTTGCCGTTAGACGCATGAATCGAGGTTCAGTCAGGCTGGCTAGGTCGTTTAGAATTTTGTTTGTTACCGCTTCGTGGAAAGCCCCTACATTACGGTAAGACCCCATGTATAATTTGAGGGACTTGAGCTCTACATTGCGCTGATCAGAGATATATTCGAGCAAAAATTGAGCGAAATCTGGCTGTCCAGTTAGTGGACACAAACAAGTAAATTCTGGAATAGTAATCCTGATGGTATAGTCACGGTTTGGTTCAGGATTCTCGAAAGTATCTAGGATACTTGTAGACTCTTTTGACATTGCATTCTCAACAGTTAGGTGAATCGGGCCTATCTTACTGGATTAGATTTAATGCGTCTTCGTAAAGTTAAAATGGCGGGCTTCAAGTCCTTTGTAGATCCAACAACTTTAGTCTTCCCTAGCGACATGGTTGGCATTGTAGGGCCGAATGGTTGTGGTAAATCCAATATCGTAGATGCTATTCGTTGGGTTATGGGCGCTAGCAGTAAACACATCCGTGGCGATACTTTAGATGATGTGATCTTTAAAGGTTCTAGTGGCCGCCAACCGGTAGGTCAGGCCAGCATCGAATTAGTCTTTGATAACTCCGCAGGGAAAGCCGGAGGTCAATACGCCTCCTATGCGGAAATTGCGGTTCGTCGCCAAGTCTCGCGTGATGGTCAGTCAAAATACTTTCTTAACGGCAGCAGCTGCCGCCGTCGTGATGTGGTCGATATCTTCCTTGGTACTGGTCTAGGTCCACGCAGTTACGCCATTATTGAACAGGGTATGATTTCGCGTTTAATCGACGCGAAACCCGAAGAATTACGCGTTTATCTTGAAGAAGCGGCCGGTATTTCTAAATATAAGGAACGTCGTCGTGAGACCGAAAATCGGATCCGGCATACGCGTGAAAACTTAGATCGTCTAAATGACTTAATCGACGAGATCACCAAGCAAATTGCACGTCTAAAACGACAGGCCAATACGGCTGAAAGATATAAGACCTTAAAAAGTCAAGAGCGCCGTACTAAGGCCGAGCTATTATTACTGAAGTTGCAAAAATTACAGGAAGACTTAATCCAACAGCAAACCATTCTTGAGACAAAACAGACAGCATTGGAAGAGAGTGTAGCGCGCCTACGAGCAGTTGAAGCGACCTTGGAAACACAGCGCGAGCAACATGCATTGGATAATGAAAAAGTAAATGCAGTGCAGGGTAAGTTCTATGAGATTGGTTCTGAGATCTCGCATTTAGAACAAGCGATACAGCACGCTACTGAAAGTAAGCAAAGACAGCAACGCGAACTACAAGAATTATCTTCACAAATTGATCATATGCAGTCTGAGTTGAAGCAACAGCATGAAGAGCAGGCGAGTGTGCAAGCGACAACCGAGGAGAAGACGCAAGCCTTACAACAGTTAGAGGTTGAAGTCAGTACCGCCTCTGAAAAATTAGCAAACTCCCAAAGTGCAGAGCGAGCCTGGCGTGAAGCATGGGATGCACTAATGTCAGACATCAGTGAGCCTAGTCTTCAGGTGGAGCGACGGACTCAGCAGATCTCTTCGTTACAACAACAGATCGATCAAACTAGTCAACGCCAACAGAAATTTATTGACGAGCGTCACGCCCATTCGCAAGATCAACAGGCAAGCGATCTTGAGCCTGCGACAGTGGCCTTGCAGCAAAGAGAAGAAGAGTTAGACGCACGCCAAACTGAATTACAGCAACGAATTGTAGAGATTGATACTACCCGCAGTAAACTGAGTCAGCAAAACCAACAATTAGAGCAGATGGAAACCGATAGGCGAGGGTTCCGTGAAGAACTGACGACTTTACAAGCATTGCAAAAAGCAGCCTTACAAGGAAAACAAGAGTCTTCTTGGATAGAGCAAAATCAATTAAGCCATGCGCCAATTCTAATCGACCAAATTGAGGTTGAAGCAGGCTGGGAGAGTGCTGTCGAAACTGCTTTGCAAGGCTATTTAGAGGCGGTTTGCACCTCTGACATTTCAGCTGTTGCACGCAATATCCAGGTCGATCAGCCAGCGCAAGTGATGTGCTATGACACTACTAGCACCTCAGCTGGGTCAGTTAGTGGAGAGACCTTAGCGAGTAAAGTGAAAAGTTCACTAGCACTTGGCTCACAACTTGATCATGTTTTTACTGCCGCTAATCTCAATGAAGCTTTGACAATGCGTAGTCGCCTCGCGCCACATCAATCAGTGATAACGACTGAGGGTATTTGGATTAGTCCCTCATGGTTGCGTTTTAGTAAGGCGGATGACCAAGAGCAGGGGGTGTTAAATCGTAAAGCCCATATTACAGATCTGCAATCCAAGCTTGACGCTCAGCAAGCTAAAATTGAAGTATTGCAGTCTGAGCTGATAGCAACAAAACAGCAGTTGCAACAAAACGAACAAGCGCGTGAGCAAGCGCAGCAGGCACACAACCAGGCCTTCCAGTTGCATGCTGAAGGTAAGGCTGGCCTACAAAAACAAAAAGCGGCTATTGAGCATTGGCAACAACGTAATAGCTCGCTGTCTAACCTGATCGATGAAGCCAATGAATTACTCGTTGGCTATCAGCGGCAACTAGAGGAAGCGACTGATCAGCGTACGTTGGCGCAAACTAGTTTAGATAGTCATTTGCGCAATAGAGAAGCGCTTGCTGGGCGTAAAGATGGCTTGATTACTATGCTTGATCAAGCGCGTGCAGATAGTGCTGAATTACAAAACCGTCGCCATGCACTGCAATTAGAAATCGAATCTGGGCGCACGCGTTTGGCAACGTCGACCTCCGCAATTGAGCGGATTGGTCAGCAGATGACTCGATCAAAACAACGTGTCGAAGAGCTTAGCGGTCAAATTAGTGAAGTCGACAAGCCAATCGATGAAATGAATGACAAACTGAAGTCAGAGCTGGCACGCAGGGTAGAGGTCGAGCAGTCACTACAGAAAGAACGTGAGGCTTTAGCTGCATTAGAACAATCGATCCGTGCCGCTGAAGAACAACGTATGGCGATTGATCAACAAATTGGTGAGCAGCGTGAGACATTGAATCAGCTGCAAATAGATTCACAGGAATCTAAGGTTCGGGCACAGACTATTGAAGAGCAGCTGCAAGGTTTTGATTTCAGCCTAGACGAATTGGCTGAGCAGTTGGCCGAAGAGGCTTCTTTGCCGCAGTGGGAACAAAATGTTAACGAGCTAGAAGCTAAGATCAACCGCTTAGGGCCCATTAACTTGGCTGCTATTGATGAATTCAAAGAGCAGAGTGAACGTAAAGAATATTTAGATTCACAGCATGAGGACTTAACTAAGGCATTAGAAACTTTAGAAGGTGCCATGCATAAAATTGACCGCGAAACTAAGGATCGCTTCAAGGATACCTTTGATCGTGTGAACGCACACATTCAAAGAATGTACCCACGACTATTCCCTAATGGCAGTGCCTACCTTGAAATGACTGGTGACGATCTATTGACAGCAGGCGTTGTTATTATGGCGCGTCCTCCTGGCAAGCGCGTGTCATCTATTCAATTGCTTTCAGGTGGTGAGAAAGCATTGACTGCAGTCGCCTTAGTATTGGCTATTTTTGAGCTCAACCCGGCACCGTTCTGTTTGCTGGATGAGGTTGATGCACCCCTGGATGATGCTAATGTTGGCCGTTTCTGTGATTTGATTAAAGATATGAGTGATCAAGTCCAGTTTGTCTTTATTACGCATAATAAAACCACTATGGAGTACGCTGATCATTTGATGGGTGTGACCATGCATGAACCTGGTGTGTCACGTTTGGTGTCAGTAGATGTTGAAGCTGCCGCTGAAATGGCAAATGCAAATTAAGTCTAACTACTGAGCGAGAGTACGTTGTGTCTGCGTTAGATCTAAGATTATTAATGATTGTCATTGGCTTGTTGATTATCGTTGTGCTGTATATCTGGTATCGCGGAAGTCGTAACGACGATATTGTGAATATTTTTGAGGAGGATGATGAAAACTTCCTTGATGATATTCCTGACTTTGACTCCTTCGATGAGCAAGAATCCTTAGCCGTACCCGAAGATATGAGGGATGAGTTTCAGGCTGTAAGCCAGGATTTGCGTGAACAGGCGATAGTGAAACGCCAAGAGGTTCGTAAGAACCCAGCTGTTGAAGGCAATACAGTGGTGACTAAAAGCCGCAACGAAATTATTGATGATAGTGAAAAGATTGTGGTTTTACATGTTGTCGCGCCAGCTGGAGAACCGTTTAGTGGACCCGTGATTGAACAAATGATGATGGAGCTAGAGCTAGAGCATGGTGATATGGCTGCCTATCACTTCAATGTAAAGCTGCAAGACCAGGCGCACAGTATGTATTGTGTTTTAAATATGGTTAAGCCTGGTACCTTTGATCCAGAGAGTATGGATCTATTTATGACACCGGGATTAATCTTTATGCTGCGCTTGCCAGGGCCTGAAGATGGTCTCAAGGCTTTTAATATTATGTATGACCACGCTTGTCGTTTTGCCACATTTTGTAATGGTGAAGTGCTCGATGATCGTCGCCAACTCATGAATGATGACACGCTGACAAGTTTAAAGGAGCACGTGCAGTTATTCAGTCTGCGTGCCGGTTAAATATCCGTGGGAGTTTCTAACAAAAAAGCTCTTGAGCAATTGCGTCGTACGATTCGTGATTACGATTACCAGTACTATGTATTAGATGACCCTAGTGTGCCGGATGCGGAATACGATCGTCTGATGCGCGAATTACTTGCAATAGAAGCCTCTGATCCCACCCTGATTACCGCAGATTCACCCAGCCAACGCGTTGCCGGCCAAGCTCTAGATGCATTTGATCAAATCAAGCACGAACGTCCAATGTTGTCTCTTGGCAACGTTTTTACGGAAAAAGAACTAATAGCCTTCGACGAGCGTTTGCGTAAGCGCCTAGCTCGAGATCAAGCTCTCGCCTATGTTGGCGAGCCCAAGTTAGATGGTTTAGCGATCAGTGTGCTGTATGACAATGGGCAGCTGACACGAGCTGCAACGCGTGGTGATGGCCAGACCGGTGAAGACATTACTGAAAATGCACGCACTATACGTTCAATCCCATTGTGCTTGCAGGGTGACGATATTCCAAGTCGATTAGAAGTGCGCGGCGAAGTGTTTATTTCAAAAAGTGGTTTTCAAAAGCTTAACGCACAGGCGCGTGAGCGTGGTGAAAAAGAATTTGTAAACCCACGTAATGCGGCTGCTGGTAGTTTGCGTCAATTGGATCCGATGATTACTGCAAAACGACCCTTGGAAGTATTTTTCTATTCTTTGGGTACAGTTTCAGATGACTTTGTGCCGCAGCAACATTATTTCATACTACAGAAACTACAGTCCTGGGGTTTGCGTGTGAACCCTTTGATTGAGCAGTTAAAGGGGGCTGCCGATTGCTATCGTTATTATCAGAAAATGGCGGATAGAAGAGAGCAGTTGGATTACGAGATTGATGGCATTGTCTACAAGATAGACTCGATCACATTACAAGAAGAATTAGGCTATGTTTCGCGTGCACCACGTTGGGCCACGGCCCATAAGTTTCCAGCGCAAGAAGAGTTAACACAGATCCGAGAAGTCGAATTTCAAGTGGGTCGGACAGGGGCTATCACGCCGGTAGCTCGTTTAGAACCTATTTTTGTTGGTGGTGTCACTGTCAGTAACGCGACCTTGCATAATATGGATGAGGTTCGACGTAAGGATGTCAGGGTTGGTGATAGCGTCATCGTGCGACGTGCCGGTGATGTGATTCCAGAAGTGGTGAGAGTGGTTTTAGCGCGGAGGCCAGATAAGACGCAGACTGTGCAATTGCCAAAAGCCTGTCCAAAGTGTGGCAGTCCATTGCAGCAGATTGAAGGCTTGGCTGTGGTTCGTTGCAGTGGCGGCTTTACTTGTCCAGCGCAACGTAAAGGAGGCTTGAAACATTATGCTTCGCGCAAAGCAATGGATATTGAAGGTCTAGGGGACAAGCTGATTGATCAGTTAGTCGAACAGGGTCTGGTGCACGAATTGGATGATCTTTATCGTCTGCATTGGCAGCAATTGGCTGAGTTAGATCGCATGGCTGAGAAATCCGCACGTAATTTAGTGGCAGCTATTGCCAAGAGTAAGGAGACACAATGTGCACGTTTTATCTACGCCTTAGGGATTCGTGAAGTAGGTGAGGCTACAGCGAGTGCCTTGGCGGAACACTTTGCACAGGAGCTTGATGGCTTAATGCAGGCAGAGCTAGAAGCGCTATTGTTGATTGATGATGTGGGGCCAGTAGTTGCTCGGAATATTGTTGATTTCTTTGCTTCAGAGAAGAATACAAGCATGTTGCAACGGCTAGTACATGATATCGGTATCATATGGCCACGATCGCAGGCTGGACTGAATCCTGCCGAAGCCTCACTCACAGGCTGTACTTATGTGATTACGGGCAGTTTAAGTGTGATGTCGCGTGATCAGGCGGCAGAACGCTTGCGTGCACAGGGTGCTAAAGTAACTTCCAGTGTTTCAGCTAAAACCACAGGCTTAATTGCTGGTGAGAAAGCAGGCTCTAAGTTGCAGAAGGCGGAGAAGCTTGGCTTGCCCATCTTATCGGAAACAGATTTGTTGCAGTTACTTAACTTAGATGTTGGAGCGTAGTCAGAATGAAAGGATTGCTAAATCACGGCTTACGCTTGGTCACTCTGCGAGATACACCAGCTGAAAGCCCGTCCTCGAAAGTAATTCAGCGTAATTTACTGATAATTTATATCTTGCTGGCAGCGCTATCTATCGCAAGTCAGTTTGGTTTGGCGCAGGCCTTAGTGCACGCCTTATTTGATGCTGCGATTCTATTTGGATTCACTCAATTTTTACTGATGAAGAATCCTGAACGCATTGCACAGACCTTTAATGCATTTTTATTGGCCGGTATTTTCATAGGCTTGCTACACGTCCTGATGACAACGGTGTTTATTAATGAGCAAACAGATCTTACCCAGGCTCCCTTATTAAGTTTGAGTTTTATGGCGATCGCCTGCTGGATGCTGGTTGTCTATGGACATATCGTGCGGCATGCGATTGATGTGAAATTATCCTCTGGTATTTTGATTAGCTTATGCCTATTCACGCTGAATTTTCTAGCGATGATTGTTATCGCTGGTATGGTTAGTTTCTAACATCGTGAGTGCTTAATATGCATGTTCATATTCTAGGTATTTGTGGCACCTTTATGGGTAGTCTAGCTGTTCTAGCCAAGCAGTTAGGTTATCGGGTGACTGGATCTGATACGGCTGTGTATCCGCCCATGAGCACACAGCTTGAGCGTGCTGGTATTGAATTAATTGAAGGCTTTGATGCTGATCAATTGGCGTTGAATCCAGATCAAATTATCGTTGGCAATGTGATGACGCGTGGTCATGCAGTGATTGAAGAGATGTTGGAGCGTAAGCTAGAGTTGATCTCCGGGCCGCAATGGTTGGCACAGCATGTCTTGCAGGATCGTTGGGTGTTAGCAGTAGCTGGCACTCATGGTAAAACAACCACAGCTAGCATGTTGGCTTGGATATTGGAGTATGCAGGCTTAAAGCCTGGCTTTCTAATTGGTGGTGCAGTTAATAATTTTGATTATTCTGCACGCTTGGGTGAAACTCCTTTTTTTGTTATTGAAGCGGATGAATACGACACGGCGTTCTTTGATAAACGGTCTAAGTTTGTGCATTACACAGCACGGACATTGATTTTGAATAACCTAGAATTCGATCATGCCGATATTTTTCGTGATTTGCAGGATGTGCAGCGTCAGTTCAGGCATTTGCTCAAATTAATACCGGCAACAGGTAAGGTTATTGTCAATGCAGATGATAAGAATTTATCGGCATTGGCTGCAGAAGCGCAATGGTGTGAGCAAGAATTCTTTGGTGTGGAGTATGCACAAGATCAGCAGCAAGGATGGCAATTATTAGTGAATGATCATCATAATGCCCTGCGCTTTACTCTGCAGCGACAAGCGTATGCTGGGCAATTAACTCAACGAGGTCAGCACAATCAATTGAATGCCTTGGCGGCGATAGCAGCGGCGCGGCATGTTGGCGTAACGCCTGATATTTCGTTAGCTGCGTTGCAAGAGTTTCGCGGTGTGCGTCGGCGTATGGAGCTTAAGGGGGTGCATGCTGGAATCAGTGTCTATGATGATTTCGCTCATCATCCAACGGCTATTCGTTGTACGATCGATGCGTTTAATGATCGCCAGAATGGAAGCTCTGGACGTTTGATTGTAGTGCTAGAGCCGCGCTCTAATAGTATGCAAATGGGTGTTCACAAAGATCAACTTGCAGCTTCACTTGCCGCTGTTGATCATTGTTTTATTTTTGATAATGGCGGATTAGAGTGGTCGTTAGCTGATACTTTTAGCGATTCTAAGGTGATCATTCAAGATGATATTAATGGGCTTGTTCAAGCCATAGCTGAGTTAGCAGAACCTGGTGATGATGTGTTGGTTTTAAGTAACGGCGGATTTCATGGTTTTTGTGAGCGTCTGTGTCAGCGACTATCTGAACTCAGTTAAGATTCTGCCTTAGCGCGGTATTTGCGCATAAAACGTGTTTGATATTGATCTGTACAAGTCGCTTAGCAAGCGCAGGCTAGAGGTAGATTATGCTACCATTCGTATTGTCCTAAGCGTTGTAGATCTTCATGCAGTTACCCATATTCCCTTTGAATACTTTGGTCTTTCCTGGCGGTGTTCTGCCGTTACGCATTTTCGAGACACGCTATCTTGATATGGTACGAAATTGTGTGCGTGGTAATACCGAATTTGTGGTTACTCTAGCTAATGATCGGCGTTCGGCAGCTAAGTCTTATGCCAATATTGGGACAGTGGTAAGCATTGTTGATTGGGATACGTTGCCGGATGGCCTGCTTGGTGTCACCGTTGCAGGTAGGCGTCGCGTCAGTATTGCAGATGCTGAAGTGCAGTCGGATCAACTTCTAATGGCTGATGTTGAGACGATAATGGAAGATGAAGACCTGCCATTAGATAAAACATTCAAGGCTTGGGCTGATTTGATTGAATCGGTTTTAACGCATCTCGGCAAGCCTTTCAGTGAATTAGAATTTCAACTGGGAAGCTCAAATTGGGTGGCCTCACGTATGACTGAGGTACTGCCTCTAGAGGCGTCTATCAAACAGAAGATCTTAGAAATTAATCATCCTACAGTGCGACTTGAGCATTTGCGTGAAGCGTTGCAGGATGTTGAGTATTACAAAAAAAGAGCCAAATTCATGAATAAGGAGGAATGATGGCAACCTTAGAGCTGACCACCGAAAACTTTAATGAGACTATCGAGAGCAATGACATTGTAATTGTTGATTTTTGGGCCCCTTGGTGTGGTCCATGTAAATCATTTGCGCCAACCTTTGAAGCGGCGTCTGAAACCCATCCTGATGTTGTATTTGCCAAGGTGAATACAGAAGATGAAACGGATCTGGCACAGGGTTGTGGTATCCGTTCAATACCTACGTTGATGTTGTTCCGTCAAAAAATCTTATTATTTAATGAAGCTGGTGCATTATCCCCTGCACAGCTTGAAGATATCGTCGCTAAGGTAAAAGAGTTGGATATGGAACAAGTGCGTGCCTCTATGGCAGAAGCAGAAGCGGAACAAGCACAAGGGGAATAATCTCCTTGCGGTCTAATTAGGCGCAGATTAATGGAACAAGCCCCACATTCATATTCGCTTGGGTACATTGTTAAGCTTGCGCTACGGCATAAGCGTGAGCTGGTTAAGGCGAATATTATCGCCATTATTGCGGTCGCTGCAGCGGTTCCGATTCCACTATTAATTCCTTTGCTGGTCGATGAAGTGCTGCTTGATCGACCCGGTAGAGTGTTGGCAGCGATTCAACAGGGCTTGCCATTCTTGCCGCAAGAGCCTGTCTATTATATTGGTGTAATACTGCTATTTACGGCTTTATTACGCATCATTTCTGTACTCTTAAATGTTTGGCAAACACGCAAATTTGTCGCTATATCAAAATCTGTTATCTACACCGTTCGAGCACAGCTCTTACGTCGCTTGAAACTTATTGCAATGTCCGAATATGAGTCTATGGGTGGCGGCACGGTTTCTTCGTTGCTGGTTACTGATCTCAATACAGTTGATCAATTTTCGGGTGAGAGTGTTAGTAAATTCATTGTCTCTATGCTGACAATCATCGGTGTTGCTATTGTTTTGTTTTGGCTGCACTGGCAATTGGCTGTCTTCATCCTGCTGATGAATCCTGCAGTGATTTATTTCACTATGAAAATGGGTTCTTTGGTTAAGTCATTAAAGAAAAAAGAAAACCAAGCATTCGAGATTTTTCAGCAGGCATTAACTGAGACCCTAGATAGTATTCAGCAAATTCGCGCTAGTAATCGTGAGCATTTTTATTTAGGGCGAGTAGAGCAGTTGGCCTCTAAGGTGCGTGACCATTCAATTGAATACTCATGGAAAAGTGATGCGACCAGTCGCCTTTCGTTCGTTATTTTCTTGGTTGGCTTTGATGTGTTTCGAGCAGTTGGCATGCTCATGGTGCTATTTGCTGGCTTAACAATTGGTGAAATGATTGCGGTTTTTGGTTATCTCTGGTTCATGATGGGGCCAGTGCAAGAAGTGTTGAATATGCAGTATAGCTACTTCGGTGCCAACGCTGCGGTGGCGCGTATTAATCGATTGCATGAATTATCAGAAGAGCCGCATTATCCTCAATTGATGAATCCTTTTCAGGGTAAGCAAGGGGTGCGTATTGATCTCGAGAATATCTCTTTTGCTTATGGAAATGGGCCGGACGTCCTTAAAGGGATTGAGCTCTCTATAGCGGCAGGTGAGAAAGTTGCCGTGGTCGGTGCTAGTGGCGGTGGTAAGTCGACACTAGTACAAGTGCTACTTGGCTTATACCCACCAAAAGCGGGTGATATTAAATATGATGGTATTTCAGTCAGCCAAATTGGCTTTAATCGCGTGCGTGAACATGTCGCCTGTGTGCTGCAACAACCTGCCTTATTTAATGACAGTTTACGTATGAATCTAACGCTTGGACGCGACGTCGCTGAAGAGCAACTCTGGCAAGTGTTGGAAGTAGCCCAGATTCGCGACTTAGTTGATGAGTTACCAGAAGGTTTAGACACGCTGTTGGGTTTAAATGGGGTGCGATTATCGGGTGGCCAAAAACAACGTGTAGCAATCGCCCGTATGGCGTTATCGAATCCGAATGTAGTGATCCTAGATGAGGCGAGTTCAGCCTTGGATGTTGATACTGAATCACGCGTGCATCAATGCTTACAAGAATTTTTACGTGATCGCACAACGATTATTATCGCGCACCGTTTAAGTGCAGTGCAGCAGGCTGATCGTGTTTTTGTGTTTGAGGATGGCACTATCCGCGAGCAAGGGAAGCACCAGGAGTTATTGGCTTCAGGTGGTCTTTATGCGCAGCTTTATGGCAAACAGGATAAGCAGCAATAAACAGGGCTTGTATTTACTAATGAGAATCATTATCATTAGTAAAACATTATTTCTTAGAGGTATGCCATGACCCAGATTGCAAGCAATATCCAGGAACAACAACCGCTAACAACCCTTGATCTTAAACAACTGTTCCGTGGCAAACGTTATGCCTGGATTAGCCACGGTAGCGAGACTTATTTATTGCAACTCACTAAGTCGAATAAACTCTTATTAACGAAATAGTCGAATTTGATTATGTGTAGCTCCTGTCATCAAGATAATTCTTGATGAATTTACCCCAGCGAGAAGTCTTTCTCCTCAGTCGGTTTGTTAGCCAGGGTACTTTTTATTTTCTTAAGCGATTTTTCTGAAAACGTCGTCTGCATGTTGTAGAGTCGTTTGAATGTCTGCTTCAGTATGCGCCGCTGAGATAAAGCCAGCCTCATAAGCGGAGGGGGCGAGGTAGACACCAGCTGCAAGCATGCCTTGGAAGAACTGATTGAAACGCTCAAAGTTGCAGGCTGTCACATGTTCAAATGTTTCAACCGTCTCGACGTCAGTAAAGAAAAAGCCAAACATGCCGCCAACATGGTGAGTGGCCATTGGAATATTATGACTGTGGGCGCAGGCTTGTAGGCCGAGTACGAGCTTCTCAGCTTTGGCGCTAAGTGCTTGGTAAAAGCCATCTGCGTTTAAAAGATTTAAAGTGGTTAATCCTGCGGTCATAGCGATCGGGTTACCCGACAGGGTGCCGGCTTGGTATACCGGTCCATTAGGCGCTAAGTAATCCATAATATCTGCGCGGCCACCAAAGGCGCCAACCGGCATGCCACCACCGATGACTTTACCTAGTGTAGTCAGGTCTGGCGTGACCTTATAAACCTCTTGCGCACCACCTTTGGCGACACGGAAGCCAGTCATTACTTCATCAAATATCAAAAGACTTTGATATTCATCACAAACTTCACGTAGACCCTGTAAAAAACCAGCTTTTGGTGGAATGCAATTCATGTTGCCAGCAATAGGCTCAACAATGATGCAGGCAATCTGTTCACCTAATTCAGCAAAGAGCGCTCGTACATGGTCGATCGAATTAAAAGGTAGAGTGAGCGTATGTTCAGCTAACTCTGCCGGTACTCCTGGTGAACTCGGCATGCCAAAGGTCAATGCGCCAGAGCCTGCTTTGACTAGTAATGAGTCTGCATGCCCGTGATAACAGCCTTCAAATTTCAAAATCTTTGAGCGATTGGTAAATCCGCGAGCTAAGCGGATAGCACTCATGGTTGCTTCTGTGCCTGAGCTCACCATGCGGATTTTTTCTATAGAAGGTACGATATTGCAAACCAGCTTAGCTAATTCAGTTTCTTTCGTGGTTGGGCAACCAAAGCTTAGGCCTTGTGGTGCGGCATCTTGTACCGCTTTAATTACCTCTGGGTTCGCATGACCTAAAATCATCGGCCCCCAAGAACCAATGTAATCTATGTATTTTTTATCATTGGTGTCGAAGATGTAGGCTCCTTGTGCACGCTGAACATAAACCGGAGTACCGCCTACGGCTTTGAATGCGCGTACCGGCGAATTAACGCCACCAGGTATATACTTCTGGGCTTCTTCAAATAGTGATTGCATGGCTTCCATAACACTTCTCTAACAATTGGATGGGAATTAACTTACTGCGTGAAGTATACCTTGTTGCAGTGTGTTGGTTGCAGCTTGCCTAGGATTTTCTGCGTTGAACACATGCTGTACGCAAGCGGCCCAATCTATTTTACGGCGGCTGATTAAGGCAATGTTTTTTTGATTGATGCCACCGATAGCACAGATTGGCACTGTGAGGCGTTCTCTCGCCAAAGTGAGCTGGCTTAAGCCACAATGCACTGCTTGCGGTTTGGTGTTTGAGCGAAAAATGCGACCAAAGGCAACATAATCAGCGCCTGCTTGCTGCGCCTTTAGGCCTAATAATAGACTGGCATAGCAAGAAGCGCCGAGTATGAACTGTGGGCCAAGATAATCACGTGCCGCCCGAATTGAGATATCGCTACGGCCGAGATGCAGACCATCAGCATGAATCTTTTTTGCTAAAGCGAGACGATCATTGATGATTAGGGGTATCTGGTAGGCCTGACATACCTCACGTATTTCATAAGCTGTTTTTTCTAAAGCATCATCACTGAGTTTTTTATCGCGTAACTGAATCAAGCCGGCACCACCAGCGATACAGGCTTCGACACGATCTGGCCATTGTCTGTGTGGGAATAGACTATCGTCTGTTAATACATAGAGACCGCTAAACATGGTTTATGAAAAAGACTCTTTATGGGTTTGTACGCGAGCAGGGATGTGCTGGCCGTGGCCTAGCAGTTGACCACGCTCAAGGCTGTAATGCGCATAATTCTGTGCCTGTTGTACCGCATCTAATAGATTTTCGCCCTGTGCTAAGCGGCTCGCTAAGGCGCTACTTAAGGTGCAACCACTGCCGTGGTAATGTGCTTTTAGGCGCGGCCAGCTATAGCTAATTGAATCGTTATCCTGGCGATAGAGTATGTTCTTGACGTCGACGGTATCTTCATCTGCAGCGGTCAGTAATAAGGCATCTATACCATACTTAAATAATTGTTCAGCTTGCTCTGAAGGTGTCGTATCGATTCCACTTAACTGTGCTAACTCAGCATGATTCGGAGTACAGATTGTGACTTGCGGCAGTAATTCTTGTCGTATCGTATGCCAGCTCTCCTGTGCTGCAAAATGAATGCCGACACTTGCTCGCATTACAGGATCGAATACGACCGGGATGTCTCCTAGGGTAGACAGAAAATCTGCAATAACAGAGGCTGTTTCAGTATTGGGTAAGACGCCGATTTTACAGGCGTGAATGGGCATGTCTGCATGTAAGCATGAGAGCTGTTGCTGAATTAGTTTGGCATCGATTGCTTGCATGGCAAGCGTCTGCTGACTATTTTGTATAGTAAGGCACGTGGCCAGTGTTAAGGCGTGAGCCCCAGTTGCAGCTACGGCTTCAATATCAGCCTGAATGCCAGCGCCACCACTAGGGTCTAGCCCGCCTAAACAGAGTACGCAGCTTCGAATATTTTGTTCTGACATATTTCTTCTTGCATAAGAGGCATAGGTGACTATGATCTAGCCATTCTACCATGTCGACGGTAGCCTAATGGACTTAAATAGAGGGGTTTTGCGTGTACAAGAAATACATGTGTGTGATTTGTGGATGGATTTACGATGAAGAAAAAGGTGCGCCAGACGATGGTCTTGCAGCGGGTACACGTTGGGATGATATCCCATTAAATTGGCAATGCCCTGAATGTGGTGCGATTAAAGAAGATTTTGAAATGGTTGAAATAGACGAGTAAGTCTATTCATACTATTTGATATTAAACGCGAAACCCAAATTTAAGGACAATAAATGACGGCGTTAATCTGTGGCTCTTTTGCTTACGACAATATTATGGTGTTCCCCGATCAATTTAAGAATCATATCTTGCCGGACAAGGTGCATATGCTGAATGTCTGTTTCTTAGTGCCAGATATGCGTCGTGAGTTTGGTGGCTGTGCCGGCAATATTGCTTACAATCTTAATTTGTTGGGTGGCGATGGCAAGCCAATGGGAGCCGTAGGACAGGACTTTGCGCCCTATGCGCAATGGATGGCAGAGAAAGAAATTAGCCAAGAGTTTTTACTATCCGTAGCGGATGCATTTACTGCACAGGCATTTATTACAACAGACTTAGATGATAATCAGATTACCGCATTTCATCCGGGGGCGATGAATCAAGCGCATGAGCAGGCAATACCTACTGATGCGGGAATCAGTTTGGGTTTGTTATCACCTGATGGCCGCGATGCAATGTTGCAGCATGCTGAGCAGTTCCATGCGGCGGGTATCCCTTTTGTGTTTGATCCAGGTCAGGGATTGCCGATGTTCAATGGCGAGGAATTATTGCGTTTTATTGAGCTCGCAGAGTATGTCACCGTGAACGACTATGAGTCACAGCTGCTGCAGGAGCGTACTGGGCTGTCTGAGTCTGAAATTATGCAACAGGTCAGCGCCTTAATTGTGACACGCGGTGCTGAGGGCTCTGTTGTTTATACTGCGGCTGAAACGTTTGAAATCCCTGCGGTCGCCGTTGCTGATATTAAGGATCCGACGGGTTGTGGTGACGCATACCGTGCTGGCCTTATTTTTGGTTTGATGAATGCTATGGATTGGCAGACGACCTGTCGTATTGCCTCTTTAATGGGCGCTATTAAGATTGCTCATCATGGTACTCAGAATCATCATTTCACGATGACGGAGTTTAGCGATAAATTTGAAGAGGCTTTTTCTTACCGTTTCTAAATTGAGCTAAAGATGAGTGTTAACGCAGAGATAGCACCGGCCAAGTGTGCTGCTCTGCATGAGCACGAAGTGTGTCATCTGGGTCCACTGCATGAGGAAATTCAACCGTTTCTAGTAGTGGAATATCATTGCAAGAATCACTATAGCCATAACTACCACGCAGATCTAAGTTAGTGTTTGCCAGCCATTCTTGCAGTCGTATCGGTTTGTCTGCTGCAAAGCAAGCTGCATCTAATCCTCCGGTGTAAACACCATCTTTCATGCTGGGGCGAGTCGCGATCAGTTGGTCGACTTGATAAAGCTCTGCAATAGGCTGGGTGATAAAGTTATTAGTAGCCGTAATGATTACTAAGGTGTCACCACGTTCGCGGTGGTACTGCAGTAGCTCTTTACCTTTTTGCAACATGATCGGTTTAATTTTTTCCTGTACGAAACCTGTTCGCCATTCTTTTAATGTTTCTAGCGGATGTTGGCTTAACGGCTGGAAGGCAAAGCGACAAAATTCATCAATATCCAGGCAGCCTTGCTTGTATTGCTCATAGAATTTTTGGTTGGCCTGCTCGTACTCGCTTGGGTCGACGACTCCTTGCTCTACTAAGTATTGCCCCCAGAGATAATCGCTATCACCGTTCAAGAGGGTTTCATCAAGGTCAAAAAGGGCTAGTGGCACAGGGTACTCCAGATATTTGGTTGGTTTTTCGCAGACGTTCAGCTAGTTTTCTTACGATTTCATCAAGGTTTGCGCCGTTGTGTTGGCTATGGAAGAATGCAATAAGAATCATGAGGGTAGTCTAGTACAAGATGATCGATCTGCAAGGATATCGTGCAAATGTTGGCATTGTTTTGCACAACGCAGCTGGCCAAGTGTTTTGGTGCAAGCGTTGTGGCCAAGATGCGTGGCAATTCCCTCAGGGCGGCATGCGTGAGCATGAGACCACAGAGGAGGCTTTGTTTCGTGAGCTGGAAGAGGAAACTGGTCTGGTTGCAGATGATGTCGAGATAGTTGCTCAATCCCAAGACTGGCTAAAATATCGACTACCGCCGCACCTGATTCGTCGCCATTCGTTTCCAAAATGCATTGGTCAAAAGCAACGCTGGTTTCTTTTACGTATGAAATCAGATGAGAGCAGTATTAAGTTGGATCAATCGGAGCACCCAGAATTTGAGAGTTGGACCTGGGTAGATTACTGGTTACCGATGGATGAGGTGGTGTTTTTTAAACGTGCGGTTTACAAGCGCGCATTGAATGAGTTTGCACCGATTCTCGATCGTGAGATCAAACAATAAGTAATTTATAGTCTGCGAGACCAGACATAAACCCCTGATAAGGCTAGAAAAATTAGCGCTATCGCACTCAGTGACATGAGTGTCTCTCCAAGCTGTCCAAACAGGCGTCCACTGTGTAGATCTAGCAACAGACGTTCTAGACTAATTTCATGAGTGCGAGCATGGTGTTGAATTTCTCGTAAGAGAACGCTCGGTGTTTCTATAGCATCAGGCCAAGAGATATCTTTACCGTTGATTTGTTGCCATGCGCTGAGGTTACTATCGCTCTGCCAAATTGCGTTTTGGCCTTTCAAAAGGACTAAGCCTGGGGTATCTACCGTGAGTGCCCGTGGTTTCTCTGGTAAGCCGGAGTAATCGAATAGTTGATCAATAATCTCTCCTTCTTTGCTGATTAACAATAGGCTGCTAGGGAGGGCAATGAGGATGTCTTGTTTTAATGCGGTGCTACCAATTAGGGATTCATTCATCTCGCTAGCAACCTCATCATTCAGATAGAGGTAGCGACCTGATTTAGAGACGATGGTGTCACCTGCAGCATAAGACTGGACTGGAAATTCACCCAATGAATACTGTTCTAGTAACCATGAGTTTGAGATAAATCGTTGATCCAGCTCGAGGTCGGCGCTATTGAGTAGTAAACCGGTGATGCTGAGTATCAACACGAGGAGGGCAGAGCCGATACCTGTGTAACGGTGGAATTTGTGAAGGTTTGACATGACTTATGGCACGCTATTTTTTGATATCACCTCAGCATGTAATAAAAGTGCCATTCGCGCTAGTGTTTTCATGGCATCAACAGACATGGTGGCACCAGTAATATTATCAACCTGATTACTGAGCTTTTGTTTGTCCTTGAGATAAGCGTTATCAAATTGTTCAGTAAAGAATTCGTTATGAATTTCCCAACCTCGGCTTTCGCGAAAGATTAGGACTTTAAAAGAGACAATACGATTATCTTCAACAACGAAACCCGCTGTAATGAGACGCTCTTTGCCGATACGCTCAAGTATCCAAGCGGTTCTGTTACCTGACTGCCAATAGGGGACTCTAATCTTGCTGTAACGGCCGCTGAGGACTTTTTGCACATTTGTTTTTAGCTTGCCTGTAATCAGTAGTCGATCGGCATCGGGAGAAGTTTCGGGGAAACTTTGCGAGAGAAAGTCTCCTGGTTCTAAATAAACCCTCTTCGCATAAGCGCTAAGAGGGTTTAGCAGAAAACTAAGAGTAGTTAGGGTTAATACTAAATGTTTCATATTCATTCGTAAATGGCTCTTAGCTTGGTAATGAAGAGGGCCTAGAAGGACCAGCCAACTCCTAGATTGTAACCGTCATAGTCACGACCTTCAGCAGCAGTTACGTCATGCTTACGATCAGCCCAATCTAACTTTAATACTACATTTGGGTGCAGCCAGTAGTTCATGCCGAGAGATGCTTGCTCGAAACGGTCCTGTGTGCGTGCGCCACGAACTTCTTCAAAGCGTCCAAATAAGCCAACTTTTTCAGTTGCCTTGAAGCTTGGCTCAAGGTACCAACCATACTGCTTGTCATTGTTGGCTGCTTTAACAGCATCACCATCAAAGTCCCATTCAGCATAAAGTGCACGTAGTCCCAGTGCGCCTTTGTTGTAAATTAGGTGAGTAGTCCACAATACACCTTCTTCCATGCCGTCATTCTTAACTTGCGTAACGTCTTCTTGGTACTGGATAGCACCACCAATTTCTAGGCCAGCGATGCCTGTGTAGGTCGCAGCGGCTGTGTATGCCAACTCGTGGGTGTCTGCGTTAGATGCTTTTTGGCGACCGCTACGAATGCGATGGGTGCTGCTGCCAGTTGTTGGAATCTTAAGGCCACTGTGAGCGGCTACTTCTAGTTTTAGACCTGAGTCAAAACGATGAGTAATCATTGAACCGATTTCCCACCAGGTACTTGGCATGATCACGTTTTCAACGTTATTACGTTCAACACCATAAAATGTATCAGGTTCGTGAGTTTCGTTCATGATGCCTACAGGTAATAAGAATACACCTGCTAATGCGCTGCTATTCTCAGCAAAATCCCACTCAATGAAGGCTTGTTCAACCTCTACCTCACCATTTTTACCCTCACCGGCAACACCATGCTCAATTTCAAATTCTGAGAAAAATCGGAGTGAATCAGAGTATTCGTAACCCGCAAATAATACGAAGCGATGAATGTCTGATTCCTCTTTATCATACTGAGAATCGTCAGCTTGTAGGTTGTTATAGTGCACTTCGCCATAACCGCCGAGGCTTACTTTATTTAACGTTGAAGATAATGAGGATTCAGCGGCTTCGACTGCGGCCTCAGCGACTACATTAGCCTCATCAGCAGATTTTTTAGCGGCTGTTGCTAGCTCATAAGTTTTCTTTGCTTCTGCTTTCGTTTGGGCTCTTTCTTGCAACATCATTTCGACCGCTGCTTTGAGTTGCTCATATTCTTCTCGGTCCACCATGATTTGGTCGGCGGCAAAACTGGGCGATGATAAGTAAAGAAATAGTGTGATGAGCGCACTGGAGAAAGTAATTTTTCTCATAACTGTATAGGTCCTGTGTAAAAAACTATGTTCGTTAAACTTACATACCATGTGTATGGTGTGATCAAGATCACAATGTGGGGTTGTGATAAAAAGAACGATATACTAAAGTTAAAATTAATGCAAATCATTCTCATTTGTATTTCTAAAAGAGGTAGCTGTTTGTACTCCCTTTTAAATATGAGTGCGAATTTGAAATGCTAATTGGTTTTAAAATTAGGGGTATTTAAAGTGTTGAAAAAAGTTTGTTTATTGAGTCTATGCTTTTCGATGTGCATAGTGAGCCTGACAAAACCGAGCTTCTCTGATGAGGCTGTTAAGGTGTCTTCTGACAGTGTTACGCAACATTATGTAGTTATGGCGCATGCCATGTTTACTGAAGCACAGTCGGCAGCTGCCGATTTGCAGATGGCAACTGATGCTTTGCTTAAGTCACCAAATGAGATTAATCACCAGCGTGCCAAACAGGCATGGGTGACGGCTCACCGTGCTTATTCGCGGACTGAAGTGTTTCGTTTTGGTAATCCCAATGTGGATGACTGGGAAGGACAGGTTAATGCTTGGCCGATGGATGAGGGTTTAGTCGATTATGTCGCCGATGGTTATGTCTATGATAGTGGTAATCCCTTTGCGCAGAGAAATCTGATTGCTGACTCAGTTAACTTAGATGTGGCTCTTCTACGTGATATGCATGAAGGTGCCGGTGCTGAAGCAAATGTGGCAACTGGCTATCATGTGATTGAATTTCTTCTCTGGGGGCAAGATCTTAATTTAACAAAAACCAGTGCGGGCACTCGTAGTTATCTGGATTTTTCAGAGAGCGAGTGTAGCAGTGTCCATTGTGATCGTCGTGCCATCTACTTAATGGAGAGTGTCGAGTTACTGTTAGCCGATCTTGCAGAGATGGTGCAGCAGTGGCAGCCAGGGCAAGGTGATTATGCCAAGATTTTTATGGCGCTGGCTGTCGATACTCGTTTGCAAAGGATGCTTTTTGGACTAGGCAGTCTGGCCTATGGCGAATTAGCAGGCGAACGCATTCGTGTCGCTATGTTGGCGCAATCGCAGGAAGATGAGCAGTCTTGCTTTAGTGATATGACGCATTTTGCGATTAAGGAAAATGTTGATGCTGTCGCTGATGTATTCAATGGCATTATCCAAGCCAAAGGGCAACGTTTTGCTGGGCCGTCATTAAGTGATCTTTTGCTGGCAAAAGACAGTGGCAAACATCAAGCGTTAATGTTGGCCTTTACAAAAGCTCAAAGTACTGTCGATAAAGTAGCGCAACAGGCAAAAAATGGTCTACCATTCGACCAGCAGATTTTACTTGAGAACGTTCAGGCCTATAGCACGCTAGAGATGTTAATAGAGCAATTAAGAGAACAAGCAATCTTACTCGAGTCGATCAATAGTCAACAATTAGCTATGGTCTCAACCATGCAATAGGGAGATGAAATGCGTTGCTTTTTAGCGCTCGCAGTATGTCTAGTGAGTGTTCAAGGATATGCCGAAGTACCCTTTTCTGGCGGCGCAACTACGGTCTTTAAAGAGGATCATAATGCGTATTCTATGCCAGCTAAAAATCTGTCATTAATCTCTCGTGAATCCTTTTTTGTTGGAAACGCTTTTTTTAAAAACCCGTGGGTGGCAGCTCCAGCCACGGTGTCTACTCGAGATGGCTTAGGCCCCTTATTTAACGCAAATGCCTGCCAGTCTTGTCATGTGAAGGATGGTCGTGGGCGTCCCCCGGTGGACGGTGAGCCTTTTGCCTCGATGCTGATAAAGATAGGGTCTACTGCGGATGGTCAGGGAGATAGTCGCTACGGGACACAATTTCATTTGTTGTCTGTTCCTGGCGTTGAAGCTGAAGGGCTAGCGACTCTCGAATGGCAAACCTACAGCTGGACTTCTGAAGCGGGTGAGACCTTTCATCTGCGCAAACCTCATTATCAACTTTCCAAGTTGAAATATGGCGCGCTTGCAGAGACGAGTGTTTTAACTGGACGTACGGCGCCAGCGATGATTGGCTTAGGGTTGCTGGAGGCAGTGCCCGAAGAAACCTTGCTAACCTTAGAGGCGTCTCAAGCTGAGCTTGGTGTATCGGGTCGTATTCACTGGTTATATAACGAAGGTAATAAACAAAGAGTCGCTGGACGTTTTGGCTGGAAGGCGGGTCAGTCTACTGTCAAAAATCAGGCGGCAATCGCCTTTGCCGAAGATATGGGGCTAACTTCTAGTATTGTGCCTGGATCAAATTGCCAGCCAGAGCAGTCAAATTGCCTAAAAGCACCTGATGGTGGTGAGCCAGAGGTCAGTGATCAGATTTTAGAACTGGTTAGTTTTTATTCGAGTACCTTGGCTGTGCCCGCACGTCGCAATAGTCAGGATGCAGCGATTATTGCAGGTGAACAGCAGTTTCGGCAGGTAGGCTGTAATGCGTGTCATACGGAAACTTTAATGACTGGCAATCAATCGAATATTGCTGAGTTAAATCAACAAGAGATCCATCCTTATACCGATTTGTTGTTACATGATTTGGGTGAGGGCTTGAGCGATCAGCATGCTGAAGGAGACGCTTCAGGTGCGGAATGGAGGACGCCACCGCTGTGGGGGATTGGTTTATTACAGGCTGTTAATGGCCATAAGCAATTATTACATGATGGTCGTGCGCGCGGTATTGAAGAGGCTATTTTATGGCATGGTGGTGAGGCTAAAGCGTCTCGCAGAGCTTATCTCTCGTTAGCCATAGAACAACGCCAAAAGCTACTCCAGTTTGTTGAGAGTCTGTAGTTAGCCAGGCGTTTAATTCAGGGTTAAATCAGTTTTAGTCTTCGCTTTTCTCTATCATCATCTCTTGGAGATAGTTTTGAATTCCGACGTGTTTGATACGATCTTGTTGCTCTTCTAACCAATCGATATGTTCTTCTTCACTATCAAGAATGGATTGGAATAGGTCTCGAGAAACATAATCGCGACACTCTTCACAATATTGAATGGCATCTTTTAAGTCTTTGTGGGCATCCATTTCCAAGTCTAAATCCGCCTGAATCATTTCTTCAGGATTTTCACCAATTCTTAACTTCCCTAGTTTTTGCAGGTTAGGTAAACCCTCTAAGAACAAAATACGTTCAATCAGCTGGTCGGCATGCTTCATTTCATCAATGGACTCATGATATTCATGTTCGCCTAAGCTCAGTAAGCCCCAGTTTTTATACATACGCGCATGCAGGAAATATTGATTAATAGCGGTTAGTTCATTCATTAAAGTGGTATTTAAATGTTTAATGACTTGTGCGTTACCTTTCATGGCTCAACTCCTCAGGCGTTAATTTAAGCTCAGAGCGTAACAGATCAACAACTATCATGATTAAATACGAATAAGTTGTACTTGGATCTCTATTACTGCTGAGATGAAAATGATTGTTGTCGAATAAATTGGCTAGAGCGAAGAGTTCGACTGGGCTACCGTTATTGGAATGACAGCTTGGTTTAGCTGAGAATTTATATGGCTGCTGGCTTTGCGAAAACACTTGCGGAAACAGGACTTACATTTGCCACAGTCGGTGCAGGCGCCAAGCATCTTACGCGCCTCAGCTTCGCTAGAAACGCCTTGGTCGACAATTGAATCTATGTCGGATTCGCGTACTTGTTGGCAGATACAGACAAACATAGAACAAATTTAAAATGAATGATAATGATTGTCAATACCATTTGCATTCACGGCATGTTGCGGTTAGTCATATTCGCAGTATCTAGCTAGTTTAACCTTGTTACTGGCTATCTAAATTGGTTTTACGATAACCAAAATAACAATCGCAATGAGCGTTAGTACGGGCGCTTCATTAAACCAACGAAACCAAATATGGCTGCGATGATTGCGGTCTTCTTTAAATAGCCGGACATAGTGACCACAGTAAAGATGGTAAATCACTAACAGCCCAACCAATCCCAGCTTTACAGTCATCCAATAACCAATCATATAGGCCTGCCAGCCAATGCTTAGTAGCCACCCGCCAAAGACAATGGTGAGAATGGCTCCTGGGGTCATGATGCCAAAGTATAATTTACGCTCCATGATCTTGAATCGCGCGTTACTAGCCTCATCTTTTGCCTCAGCGTGGTAGACAAATAATCGTGGCAAATAAAACAAGGCGGCAAACCAAGTGACCATAAATATGACGTGAAAGGCTTTAATCCAGAGCATAACGAATCCTTCTTATAAATATTGGGCTAGTTGTTGGCGGTTGATAACGCCCAGGCATGTTGCGCTAGCACTAGCGTTAGTATTAATGACGCATAAAAATTCAACGTCATGCTGTTCGAAGTAGGCGCGTGCAGTTGATAGTGTGGCACGACTATCGATGGTTGTACTTTTAGTAAAGGAAAGAAGAGCTGCTGCTTGAGTCTCATTTGGACTGGCTACTTGTTGAAATAGTGATGTCGAATGGCCATCGTTAGATTTGAGTAATAGCCATTCGCTATTAAGCTCTAGGGTGCCGGCATTGATAGAGGCGAACTGTTCCATACTAATAGTTATGATATCAGTGTTCATGACGTTCCCAACGCCGGTCCTTTGTAAGTTTTGTGTCAGTGGATCTTCCACTGGGTTTAAGCCTTTACTCTGTAAAATGACGTCGATCACAGGGCCTTGTTTGAAGCCTTGGCGAGTGACAAGCTGGGCTACTGCAATACAGAGCATGCTCGGCCAAATAATATGAGGGTTGGCGGTGATCTCAAAGGCAGCAATTAAGGCAGCTAATGGTGCCTGTAGGCAGGCTCCCATCATTGCGGCCATACCGAGAATGGCATAAAGACCGCTGCTCTCTACAGGCAGGTGTAATGTTTGATCTAGGACTAATCCCATGAATGAGCCGCCTACTGCACCAATAACAAAGCTTGGGCCAATTAGTCCGGCGGGCAAGCCACAGCCGACAGAAATCGACGAAGCGACTAACTTCATAATCAGAATAATGATCAGAGTGACCAAGGGAAGCTGTCCTAAGATGGCTTGATTTAAGCTGTCGTAGCCCACTCCTAATACCTCGGGTACAAATATCGCTATCAGTCCGGTAATACTAGCGGCAAGGCCATACCGTTGAAACAGATTCCAGCCTGCGGTCATTTCGCTACTCCGGCGAACCATATAGATAAAACTGGCAGCAGCTATGCCAACTAAGATGCCTAGTAACAATAAAAAAGGTATCTCTTGAAGCGAGGCCGAAGGCACTAGTCCAATTGAAAGGAATGGTTCGTTGCCTAGTAACCAGCGGCTGATGCCTGTCGCAGCCACTGCTGAAATCATAATCGGGATAAAGCTGCCGACGGTATACTCTGCAATGATGATTTCCATTGCAAAGATGACGCCAGCGAGTGGGGTGTTAAAAGCGGCACCAATAGCTCCGGCAGAGCCACAAGCGAGTAGGATGCGCTGAGTATTGTGGGGCAGATGTAAGCTTTTACCAAATAAGCTGCCTAGAGCAGCACCTAAGTGAACGCTAGGGCCTTCTCTGCCTAAGGATTGGCCGCTGATTAAAGCAATGCTGCCACCGATGAACTGCATGAAAAAGCCGCGTAAAGTTAGATTGCTATCATGGTGGTGCAGTCGTTCACGCACATGTGCAATACCGACTCCTTGGCCCTTTGCGAAAAGCTGGAAAAGAAGGGCTAGTAATAAGCCACCAAAAATAGGTGCAAGTAGGCGTGATAAGGTGCTTAAGCCTTCAAAATTTTCAGGCTGCTGATTTAAGAAATAATCGAGAGACAGGTCGACGACTAAAACGAAGGCAACGATGACACCACCGGTTGCAATGCCTGTAAATAGGCCAGCTAGTGAGAGCTGTAGTAATGCATCGGAGCTAGCAGACTGAATTCTAAGTCGTTCTAGACCAGTGGCTACGTTTTTTCTAAGCGACAGATTGACCTTCATATGTGTATTATGCCACGTTAGTTAATACAACCAATTAATCTAATTTAGATAGTAAATACTATGAGCACTGTAAATGTTGGCGTTGTGGGTGGTACCGGATATACCGGTATTGAGTTGATCCGCTTGCTATTGGCGCACCCAAAAGCACATCTTAAAGCAATTACCTCACGATCCGAGCAAGGTAAATATTTAGCTGATCTTGTTCCTAGCTTTCATGCAGAACGTGATCTAGTTTTTTCTGAGCCTAGCCTAGAAGTATTGCAGCAATGTGACCTTGTTTTCTTTGCCACGCCCAATGGTACAGCGATGAAAATGGTGCCAGAGTTATTGGCTCAAGGTAAGCGTGTGATTGATCTGGCAGCTGATTTTCGTCTGCAAGATGCTGAGCAATGGCAACAATGGTATGGCCAACAGCACAGCTGTCCTGAGTTATTAAAAGATGCCGTATATGGCCTGCCAGAATTAAACCGTGAGAAGTTAAAAGATGCCAATCTGGTTGCTAATCCGGGCTGCTACCCAACTGCAATTACACTTGGACTGCTACCTTTATTAGAGCTTGGCTGCATCGATGTAAATAACCTTATTGCTGATGCCAAGTCCGGTGTTAGTGGGGCTGGTAGAGGGGCTCAAGTGAGTGCTTTGCATGCAGAGGTAAGTGAGAATTTCAAGGCATATGGCTTGCAAGGGCATAGGCACTTGCCAGAAATGTTACAAACGTTACAACAGATTGCGGGAGCAGTGATCGATCTCACATTTGTTCCGCATTTGTTGCCAATGAACCGTGGTATTGAGGCTACAATCTACACTCGATTACTTGATGCTCAGGATATTGATTTGACCGCCCTATATCAAAAGCGTTACGAACAAGAGAGTTTTGTCACGGTGCTACCCACAACAACTGCGCCAGAAACGCGTGCTGTGCGTGCAAGTAATCATTGCATGATGTCAGTGACTCGACTAGGTGATAGGCGAGTGGTAATTTCTTCTGTGATTGATAACTTGGTTAAAGGCGCCGCCGGCCAAGCCATTCAAAATATGAATATTATGTTTGGTTGGGAAGAATCTAATGGCCTTAAAAGTATTGGTTTAATTCCCTGATGCAGTTGATGTGATGGCTGCAGTTAAGGTCAAGTTGCCTAAGTACCGATCAGTTAGGCTCAAGATATATCAACCGTTCTTGAAGCGGTTCCGTATTTTCAGTTTGTTGCTTGGAGTTTGCATCGGAGCGGGCGCTTGTTATTGGCTCTTTAATTCGGAATTTCGTTTGCTACTCTCCTCAGATGGGCGAGCATTGAGTGATATGCTTATTACCATTGACCGAGTACAAAAACGCAATCAAGAGCTCGTTCACGATGTATCTAAGATGTCTCATTCGGTCGAAATCGAGCGGCAGACTGGTCAGCAACTAAAATCGATTTTGTTAGAAAAAGAATTTGAGATGGCTAAAGTGGAGCAAGAGCTCACTTTGTTGCGCTCTTTGGTGGCGCCAGAAAATGCTGCATTGGGATTTCAAATGCGCAACTTTAATTTACGTCATTCTCCTCGTGAACAGGAATTTTACTACGACTTATTATTGACTCAGTCTGGCGTCAGTAAGAAGCCTGTTAAGGGTGATCTTAAGATCTATATTGATGGCCTAGTTGGTGGTCAAAAGCAGCGGCTAAGCTTCGTTGAAGTATCGCCAGAAAAACTTAAACAAGTACCTTATCAGTTTCGTTTTTTCCAGCGTTTAAGTGGCGTTATACAGTTGCCTGAAAATTTTCAAGCTAACCAGATTGAATTAAAAGTTATGCCTGCGGGTAAGTCATCTAAAATGATACAAATGACTTATAAGTGGGCTGAATTATTGAGTGGGGATTGAAATGTTTTCTAAGAATAAAACGCGAACTGCGAATATCGATACCGTGATAGGTCGAAATACCACATTAGAGGGAGATGTTCACTTTGCTGGCGGGCTGCATGTAGAAGGACTTATCAAGGGTAATTTAATCGCGAATAATAACGAGAAAAGCATTCTGGTATTAACTCAAAAAGGTCGTATTGAAGGTGATATTCGAGGATCTGTTGTCGTTCTAGACGGCGAGGTGCAAGGCAATGTGACGGCTAGTGTTTCATTGGAGCTTGCACATCATGCACGAGTTAAAGGGAATGTGAGTTATAAAGCCTTAGAAATGGAAGGTGGAGCTGTTGTTAACGGGGTCTTAGCCTAAGTTCAGTCTAGTGAAGAGGCTACAGAAGAGGAATTTCAGTCGAATTTGGGGAAAGAGTCCTAAGGTTGACCAAGTTTAATGTTGGGGTTGCACTGTAGCTGTCTCTAGCGGGTAGTTGACCCTGCCAAGGTGACTAGGTAGTCTCGCGACTTAATTGCTAAATTATGGAGAATAACTCATGGCATCAACTGAAAGTGTGACCTCATCTGGCATGCCAGTGCCATTGGTTTTTACCGATGCAGCGGCTGGTAAGGTAAAACAGCTGATTGAAGAAGAAAAGAACGATAAATTGAAGTTGCGTGTTTTCGTTTCAGGTGGTGGTTGTTCTGGCTTTCAGTACGGCTTCACTTTTGACGAAGAATTACAGGACGGTGATACGGCGGTTGAGAATTCTGGTGTTACTTTGCTAATTGACCCGATGAGTTACCAATACTTGGTAGGCGCTGAGATTGATTACAGTGAAGGTCTGGAAGGGGCTCAATTTGTAATTCGAAATCCAAACGCAAAAACAACATGTGGTTGTGGGTCATCTTTCTCGACCTAGCATTGCGTTAGCTAGTCAAAACAGATACATAAAAAAACCCGCTTCTGCGGGTTTTTTTATGTTGGATAGCAGGCCCCTAGAACACGTTTTTGTTTGGCACCAGTAATGCTCGCAGCATTGCCAGCTTTCTTGTTCAGATGACAAAAGGCAAGCCAAGCGAATGCAGTCGCCTCTACCCAATCAACGCCTATACTGTAATTGTCACTCAACTCCAATTGAATTGTCCCAAGCCCTGCTTGAATACGTTGAATTAAGAAGTGATTATGGCAGCCACCACCACAGGCGATAAGCTTTCTACAATCACTGGCATATAGTTTGACAGCCCGGCATATCGTGACGGCGCTGAGTTCGACTAAGGTGGCAGCAATATCAACATCACTCACCTCTTCAAGAGAACTCAGCGCTAGTTCTAACCAAGCTAGATCGAATTGATTTATATCGACCGACTTTGGTGGAGTTTTGTTGAAGAATGGGTGTTGTAATAAAAGGGCTAGTAACTGGCTATGGATGTGTCCTTGGCGTGCCCAAGCGCCATCTTCATCATAAGATTTGCCTAATCTATGCCGTACCCAAGTATCTATAAGTGTATTTGCTGGGCCGGTATCAAACCCAAGCTGTGGATCTTCCCCAGCTCTACCTAATAAGGTGATGTTTGCAATACCGCCTAGGTTGAGTACGGCGTCTGCGCCATTGATTGTTTCCAGCCAACTTTGATGGAAGCAAGGTACTAGTGGGGCGCCCTGGCCTCCGACTGCGATATCTCGGCGTCGAAAATCAGCGATCGTGGTAATGCCTGTTTCTTCCGCAATAATATTCGGGTCGCCAATCTGTAGGCTATAAGCTGGCGATTGATCTGCACCGTGTAATAGAGTTTGTCCGTGACTGCCGATAGCTATAATTTGTTGTCGTGCAATTTGATGATGTTGCAAGACGTTATTAGCTGCTTTTGCAAAATGCTTGGCAACCCTTACATCGAGTTGCGCTAAATCATGTAATACGATTTTCTTGCTGGATATTGCGTTACGAAGTTGTTCTTGCAACGCAGGTTCAAATGCTTCGCTATGACTGGCTAAGAGATGACATCTGCCGTCTGCGCTAATATCTACGACGACAGCATCGATACTATCAACGCTGGTGCCAGACATGAGACCGAGGTAAAGAGATGGCATGGCGTTAGGTCGCCTACTGTGCGAACTGTGCGATACGAGTAGAAGAAAATAACTCTAACTGTGCAAAGCGTTCAGTAGTTTCTTTCGTGAAGCGTTGTAACTCTACTTTTGCTAGCGGTTGTGCATCTGGCAGTTTTACCGTTAATGGATTTCGATGTACGCCATTAATACGGAATTCATAATGCAGATGCGGTCCGGTGGCGAGGCCGCTACTACCGATATAGCCAATGATTTGACCTTGTTTTACACGGCTACCCACATTCATATTTTTACCGTAGCGGCGCATATGAGCATACAAGGTGCTGTATTGGCTGCCATGTTGCAGAATGATGGTGCGACCATAACCACCTTTGTTTCCACGATGGATGACCTTGCCATCACCGGCGGCTTTGATAGGGGTACCAGTAGCGGCAGCATAATCAACACCCTTATGTGCTCGTATGGTGTTTAAGACTGGGTGTCGGCGCTTTAAGTTGAAGCCGGAACTGACTCTCGCAAAATCAACTGGGGTGCGTAAGAAGGGCTTGCGCATGCTATGTCCGTTTTCCGAGTAATAATCTGTGTTGCCATTAGAGTTTGTATAACGAACAGCACGGTAACTTTGACCGGCATTGATGAATTCAGCAGAGAGGATTACGCCATCTTTTATCTGCTGATCATCCAAAAAGAGTTGTTGATAGACCACGCTGAATTGATCGCCAGTACGAATATCAAGCGCAAAATCGATATCCCAGCCGAAGATAATAGCTAATTGCATGATGATTTTATCGCTCAGCCCCACTGCTTGGCCGGCTAGATAGAGAGAGGAGTCAATCGTTGCAAACGCCATTTTACTGCGGTGCTCGAAGCTGCGTTGGTGCTCTAGAACGCTATAGCTGTCGTTTTGCTTAATAACTTCTAAGCTATGTAATGGGTCTGTATCGAGCGTAATAGAGGTTAAGTTGGCGCCCTTAGTTTTAAAATGTAAGGTCTGGCCGGGATGAATTTTACGAAGCTGGGCGACCTGTCGTCCTAAGGTAAGAATGCCATGTAATTCAGTTTGAAAGCCACGCCGCGAGAATAATTCAGAGAGTGTATCGCCTTTACGTATAGTGACTGATTCTACTTTGGTCTCTTCTTCAACGTCGCTTACGGCTTCTGTCGCTGAGTTTGATATGGCATCACTGCTAATTATTGGGAGGGCGTCTTTTACGGTTTTTTGCGTTTGTATCGTAGTGGTTGCAGCAGAGGAGTCTGTTAACGGCAATGCTATTATTTCATTATTGCTTGAAACGGGCTCTAATCTGCCGACAGCAACCTCTTCATCAGATGGTGTGTTTAGGCTGACCGAAGCGATGACCACTCCAGTTAGAGTGACAATAATGAGCGCGAGTAAGGGCATTGCTGCTGGGCGATGGTCTTCGCGCTTCTTGAATCGCGGCTTTCGTTTATAATCCGCTTCGAGCAGGGGTCGGTGTCGCACGTATGATTTATTCCATTACTTCACCATACTGAGGGTATGGTGGTCTATTTCATTAGATAGGCAGTATAGACTGGAAAGCTAAGTGAGTGAATCAACTCGTGAGCGTTTAAATTTTTAGGTATTTATTGAGTTAATTATGGAACA
>Ga0228668_1000021_pt1:87500-119866 | contig 119866 bp, 116 predicted proteins | sample 82DmetaG_FD_182701 | JGI IMG/M metagenome (GOLD analysis project Ga0228668, IMG submission 182701) | Seawater microbial communities from Monterey Bay, California, United States - 82D | ecosystem: Environmental > Aquatic > Marine > Coastal | place: USA: California | collected...
GGGCGATCTATCCATGGCCAGGGTGAAGGACAGGTAACACTGTCTGGAGGCCCGAACCCACTTATGTTGAAAAATGAGGGGATGAGCTGTGGATCGGAGTGAAAGGCTAATCAAGCCCGGAGATAGCTGGTTCTCCTCGAAAACTATTTAGGTAGTGCCTCATGTATCACTCTTGGGGGTAGAGCACTGTTATGGCTAGGGGGTCATCCCGACTTACCAAACCATTGCAAACTCCGAATACCAAGAAGTGCAATCATGGGAGACACACGGCGGGTGCTAACGTCCGTCGTGGAAAGGGAAACAACCCAGACCGCCAGTTAAGGTCCCAAAATCATAGCTCAGTGGGAAACGATGTGGGAAGGCATAGACAGCCAGGAGGTTGGCTTAGAAGCAGCCATCCTTTAAAGAAAGCGTAATAGCTCACTGGTCGAGTCGGCCCGCGCGGAAGATTTAACGGGGCTAAGCTATGTACCGAAACTGCGGACGCATATTTATATGCGTGGTAGAGGAGCGTTCTGTAAGCCTGTGAAGGTGAATCGTAAGGTTTGCTGGAGGTATCAGAAGTGCGAATGCTGACATGAGTAACGATAATGGGGGTGAAAAACCCCCACGCCGAAAACCCAAGGTTTCCTGCGCCATGCTAATCAGCGCAGGGTTAGTCGGGTCCTAAGGCGAGGCCGAAAGGCGTAGTCGATGGAAAACAGGTTAATATTCCTGTACTTCGCAATACTGCGATGGGGAGACGGAGAAGGCTAGATCAGCCGGGTGATGGTTATCCCGGTTTAAGTGTGTAGGCAGAAGACTTAGGTAAATCCGGGTCTTCATTAATGCTGAGACATGATGACGAGCTCCTTTTGGAGTGAAGTGGTCGATGCCATGCTTCCAGGAAAATCCTCTAAGCTTCAGGTATTGCGGATCCGTACCCCAAACCGACACAGGTGGGTGGGATGAGAATTCTAAGGCGCTTGAGAGAACTCGGGTGAAGGAACTAGGCAAAATGGTACCGTAACTTCGGGAGAAGGTACGCCCCACTCGGTGATGAGATTTACTCTCTAAGCTAGGTGGGGTTGCAATAAAATGGTGGCTGCGACTGTTTACTAAAAACACAGCACTCTGCAAACTCGTAAGAGGACGTATAGGGTGTGACGCCTGCCCGGTGCCGGAAGGTTAATTGATGGGGTCAGTCTTCGGACGAAGCTCTTGATCGAAGCCCCGGTAAACGGCGGCCGTAACTATAACGGTCCTAAGGTAGCGAAATTCCTTGTCGGGTAAGTTCCGACCTGCACGAATGGCGTAACGACGGCCACACTGTCTCCACCCGAGACTCAGTGAAATTGAAATCGCTGTTAAGATGCAGTGTACACGCGGCTAGACGGAAAGACCCCGTGCACCTTTACTATAGCTTTGCACTGAACTTTGAACCTATCTGTGTAGGATAGGTGGGAGGCTTTGAAGCAATCACGCTAGTGGTTGTGGAGCCATCCTTGAAATACCACCCTGGTATGTTTGGAGTTCTAACCTCGACCCATTATCTGGGTTAGGGACAGTGTATGGTGGGTAGTTTGACTGGGGCGGTCTCCTCCCAAAGAGTAACGGAGGAGCGCGAAGGTATCCTAAGTACGGTCGGAAATCGTACGGTTTGTGCAAAGGCATAAGGATGCTTGACTGCGAGACAGACACGTCGAGCAGGTGCGAAAGCAGGTCTTAGTGATCCGGTGGTTCTGAATGGAAGGGCCATCGCTCAACGGATAAAAGGTACGCCGGGGATAACAGGCTGATACTGCCCAAGAGTCCATATCGACGGCAGTGTTTGGCACCTCGATGTCGGCTCATCACATCCTGGGGCTGAAGCAGGTCCCAAGGGTATGGCTGTTCGCCATTTAAAGTGGTACGCGAGCTGGGTTTAGAACGTCGTGAGACAGTTCGGTCCCTATCTACCGTGTGCGTTTGAAATTTGAGGGAAGCTGCTCCTAGTACGAGAGGACCGGAGTGGACGAACCTCTGGTGTGCCGGTTGTCATGCCAATGGCATTGCCGGGTAGCTATGTTCGGAAGGGATAACCGCTGAAAGCATCTAAGCGGGAAGCCTCTCCCAAGATTAGATTTCACTAGATCCTTGAGATCTCTAAAGGTCCGTTGAAGACTACAACGTTGATAGGCTGGGTGTGGAAGCGCAGTAATGTGTGAAGCTAACCAGTACTAATTGACCGTGAGACTTGACCATATAACACTCAAATACATTGAGTGACGTGAAGTAAGGTAACTAACAGTACACTGATATAAGACATACTTTTGTCTTGAATGCATTTCCAGAATTTGTGTAATGGATGAATCCGTTATGCATACCAGTTTGCTTGGTGACCATAGCAAGTGTGACCCACCCGATCCCATCTCGAACTCGGAAGTGAAACCGCTTTGCGCCGATGGTAGTGTGGGGTCTCCCCATGTGAGAGTAGGACATCGCCAGGCATCAAATTGAAAACCCCGTACTCAGATGAGTGCGGGGTTTTTTTGTGTCTACGGTTTTCTTTTGACAGCGTTTAATCGTGTATTATTAATGCATGCCCTAGCCTTTGGTACGATTTAATTATGTTCTCCCTACTAACAACTTTTTTTTACATGCTGACTCTCTATTTTAGTTTTATTGTTGGCTTTTCAGAGGATGCTTCATTTTGGTTTCTACCACTTCTGCCGCTCGGGCTTAGCATCGGCTATGCACTCGATCGTTGGAGTGGAGTGAAGGCGCTGTTATATGCCGACCAAGTGGGTTTGATTCGCTTTATCGGCTATCGTTATATTTTATTTACACCGCATGTCGCGGCAGTAGTAGCGATTGGTTTTGGTCTGCATTACCTACTAGAGACCCGCTAATGGAGTTCTGGGGTAACTGTTTATACCCGCAAGTGAGCTGCCGAATCGAAGGTGACGTCATCGGTTGCTCTTATTGTCATTGCATACGTTGTAGACAGTTCAGCGCAGCGGATCACGCTAGTAACCTGCGTGTCGATAGTCAGGCTATTACTTGGCAAGCCGGGGAGCCATTAGTTCGGTGCTATAAACTGAGTAATCAGGAGCGGTGTCGTAACGAGTTTTGCTCTGAGGTTGGTTTTATCTTTTTAGCAGCGGGGAGCCTTGTTCATGAGATTTCAGTAGTTCCAAGTGACCACAACTGCTCTGCGTCGCGTGCCAGTTGGAGCTGTTTTGATCATACTTTACTGCGTCATGATGAATATGCTGGGTAAGACATGGCAAAAATAATAGCCTTCAAAAAGCCGGCCGTAAAAAAGTTAGGCCTTTGCCAGTTTAATCACCACAAATGGGTGTTAGATAAAAAGTCTAATTTTGATTCAAAACAAGGCCGTTTAGTGAACCGGTATGTCTGCGCTAATTGTGGGAAGACTAAGGTTTGTGTTGTTTAGCGCGCCTCATTTAGTTTCTTAATCTTATAGGCAGAGTTTTTTTCCATAGGCCTGTGTTTGGTGGCCGCGAATACAGCGCCCTGTTAGGCGTATCTCGCTAATTTGCCATGCATTATTACTTGTTCTTTCCAAATTAATTTGTTTCCAAAATCCCTAGACAGAGTCGTCTTGACAATTCTCCATTATGATTGTGACCCTGGCCTGCTGCTGATTAATCGTATCTTGTTTAATCTCCACCTCGTAGCAAGCTATAAATAGCGTCCTATGCAAGGCCATGGGAAGCGGTGAAAATGGCCACTATTGTTGGTTTTCAACCGCTTCCTTAAGTCTTAAATTAGTCTCTGTTGGTGCCACCTGCTGATAAGCCTCGACTTGTCGGGGCCTTTTGTTTGACGGCGCCGATTGAATACACCCTACACTAATGATGAAGACGATTATAAGAATAAGGTTTTTGATGATTATTTGATCCCTAAGGTAAGTATATTGTGCTCAATTTAGCTTGGTTTTCCGGTCCTATATGAGGCACTTTCAGTGCGCGTACTCACAGTCCTATTTGAGCTTGTTTTACTGAAATCAAATAGATCAAATAACCTGTATCGCGGCATTAGTGGGTGTGTCTAGCTATAGTGCTGCTAATGCTTAGTTAAGTCTTTGCTATTGGATTTGTTGAACTGGCGTATAGATTGAATTAAGTAGTCTTTAAGGCCCTATATTTCAAAACTCTGCTTCTGGATATCTGACGTTTCTGAGTGTTTTTCGTACAAGGTTTAAAGAGACCCTTGGCTTGCGGGCTTTCCCTCCTCTGCATTATACTTTGCGACCTTCTTAGTGCATGTTTAGATCTGCCTAAGTCGCGAATTTCTAAGGTATTTGTCGCGCTTAAATACTCATGCGAGATAGATACGCAAGCGGCCTGATTGACTACTATCAGAACCATAAGAATATAGACTCACCGGAATAGCGATGCAGAATACTTACCCGCCAGCGCAAGGCCTTTACGATCCAGCGAATGAACATGATGCCTGTGGCGTCGGTTTCGTAGCCAATATTAAGGGACGTAAGTCTCATGCAATCATTGAAAATGGTTTAACCATCCTTAAAAAGCTGGTGCATCGTGGTGCCTGTGGTTGCGAAGAGAATACTGGTGACGGTGTTGGCATGTTAGTGCAAATGCCGCATGAATTTTATAAACGTATATGTCCCGAGTCGGGCATTGATTTGCCTGAGTATGGTCAATACGGATCGGGTCTAGTTTTCCTACCAGTAGACCCTGCGCAATCAGATCGTATTCAAGCGATTGTCGAAGAGACTATTAAAGCAGAAGGGCAGATATTTTTAGGTTGGCGAACAGTACCCACTGATAGTTCAACGCTGGGTCCAACGGCATTAGCAGGTGAACCTACCTTCAAACAAATCTTTATCGGACGTGGTGACCATGTTGCCGATGAGATGACCTTTGAGCGCAAACTCTTCGTCATCCGTAAATTGATTGAGAAAGCAGTAGCTACATCTGACCTTTCTGAAAAGAATTATTTCTATATTCCATCGCTATCGCATCGCACCTTTATTTATAAAGGTATGTTGACGGTTACTCAGCTCGAATTGATGTACCCAGACCTATTGCAGGATGATTTTGTATCGGCGGTAGCATTGGTTCACCAACGTTTTTCAACTAATACCTTTCCTGCTTGGAAGTTGGCACACCCATTCCGCTTCGTTGCACATAATGGTGAGATCAATACCGTTAGGGGAAATGCTAACTGGATGCGTGCGCGTGAGGCACTGTGTGACTCAGACCTGTTTGGTGATGATTTAAAGAAGCTCTTTCCAATTGCGATTGAAGGCGGTAGTGATTCTGCAACCTTTGATAATGTGATGGAATTCTTGCACATGTCTGGCCGTCCCCTATCACATGTTATGTTGATGATGATTCCTGAAGCGTGGAGCGGACATGAAACCATGTCGGATGAACTCAAGGCATTTTACGAGTATCACGCTTGTCTAATGGAGCCTTGGGACGGTCCTGCTTCAACTGCATTTACTAACGGTGATGTGATTGGTGCCGTGCTTGACAGAAATGGCCTACGTCCGTCGCGTTACTACGTGACCAAGGATGATATGGTTGTAATGGCCTCGGAAGTAGGTGTGTTAGACATTCCACCAGAAGACATAGTCATTAAAGACCGGCTACATCCAGGTCGGATCTTTTTGGTCGACATGAAGCAAGGTCGAATTATCGATGATGCAGAGCTTAAGAGCCAGTTTGCACAAGAACACCCTTACCGTGAATGGCTAGATCAAAATCTAATTTCTGTTCAAAACTTACCTGCGACAGAGCACGTGGCAGGGCATGATGAAGAAACCTTATTACAGCGACAGCAAGCATTTGGTTATACGCATGAAGACTTGCGAGTGCTATTGGCGCCGAAAGCAGCCAAGGGCGCCGAGCCTGTTGGTTCAATGGGATCTGATGCGGCGCTAGCAGTGTTATCTAATCGTTCACGTTTGCTGTACGACTACTTCAAGCAATTATTTGCGCAAGTTACCAATCCGCCATTGGATGGTATTCGTGAAGAGATGGTTACTCAGTTATCAACAACGATTGGTGCTGAAGCAAATTTACTGCAGCCTACATCGGAAAGTTGTCGTCAAATTAAAATTCCATCACCGATATTAACTAATGATGAATTAGCACGTATCCGTGATGTTGACCTACCGGGATTCAAAACTAATGTAGTGCCGATTCTTTTCCCAATTGCTGCAGCGGGTGCGGGTTTAGATAAAGCTTTGAAGCAGGTCTGTGCTGAAGTTGATCTAGCGATTGCTGGGGGCGCTACTAATATCATTCTTTCTGACCGTGATATCGATCAGGAGCACGCAGCGATCCCAGCGTTATTAGCGACCGCCGGTGTCCATCATCATCTGATCAGAAGCGGTAGCCGAACTAAGGTTGGTCTGATTCTGGAATCAGGCGAGCCGCGCGAAGTGCATCACTTTGCAGTATTGATCGGTTACGGTATCGGTGCTGTCAATCCATACCTTGCGTTTGAGTCAATCGGAAATCTGATTGGGAAAGGATATGTGCCTGCCATGACACAAGAGGCGGCTGAAAAGAACTACATCAAAGGTGTTGGTAAGAGTCTGATTAAGATTATGTCGAAAATGGGCATCTCAACCGTTCAATCGTATCGGGGTGCGCAGGTTTTTGAGGCGATTGGTTTAAACAAAGAGTTTGTTGATCGTTACTTTACTTGGACTGCATCGCGCATTGGCGGTATTGGCTTAAAAGAAGTGGCGGCTGAAGTGAGTGTGCGTCATTACCATGCCTTCCCAGAGCGTCAGGTGAAGAAACCTGATTTAAATTGGGGCGGTGAGTATCAGTGGCGTCGTGATGGTGAATATCATTTATTTAATCCTGAGACGGTATTCAAGTTGCAACACGCAACCCGCACGGGTCAGTTTGAAATCTTTAAGGAATACACTGACCGAGTAGATCAACAGAACGAACATTTAGCAACGCTGCGTGGTTTGTTTGAATTGGACTATGCCCGTGAGCCCATCTCCATTGATCAGGTTGAACCAATTGAAAATATCATGAAGCGCTTTTCTACTGGTGCTATGTCTTATGGTTCTATTAGTTCTGAGGCGCACGAGACATTAGCGATCGCGATGAATCGTATTGGTGGTCGTTCGAATACAGGCGAAGGTGGTGAAGATCCTGATCGTTTCACTCCCGATGTTAATGGTGACTCTCGTCGTAGCTCAATTAAGCAGGTAGCCTCAGGCCGCTTTGGCGTAACCAGTGAATACTTGGTTAACGCTGATGATATCCAAATTAAAATGGCGCAAGGCGCTAAGCCTGGTGAAGGCGGTCAACTGCCAGGTAACAAGGTTTACCCATGGGTTGCGAAAGTACGTCATTCAACTGCAGGTGTGGGCCTAATTTCACCTCCGCCGCATCATGATATTTATTCTATCGAAGATATGGCGCAGTTAATTTATGACCTAAAGAATGCTAATCCGGTTGCTCGTGTACACGTTAAGTTAGTCGCTGAAGTGGGTGTTGGAACGGTGGCTGCCGGTGTTGCGAAGGCGCATGCCGATGTGGTTCTCATCTCTGGTTTTGATGGCGGTACTGGTGCATCACCAATGAATTCATTGAAGCATGCGGGTTTACCATGGGAGCTTGGTGTCGCTGAAGCACAGCAAGTGCTGGTTATGAATGGCCTGCGTGATCGCATTGTGATGCAAACAGATGGTCAGATGAAGACCGGTCGTGATGTCATTATTGCTGCATTATTAGGTGCTGAAGAGTATGGTTTTTCAACCGCACCACTGGTGGTTATGGGTTGTATCATGATGCGGGTATGTCACTTAAATACCTGCCCAGTAGGAGTTGCAACGCAAAATCCAGAGCTGCGTAAGAAATTTGGCGGTCAGCCGGAGTTTGTTGAAAACTTCTTCAAGTTTATCGCTGAGGATGTACGCCAACATATGGCGCAACTCGGTTTCCGCACCATTGATGAAATGATTGGGCAAGTGGACCGTATTAACGTCCATAAGGCAGTCGATCACTGGAAGGCTAATGGATTGGATTTCTCAGCTATTTTGCATAAACCAACCCCTCATGCGGGTACTGATATCTATTGCACCAAGCAACAGAATCACGGCTTAGAGCTTACCTTGGACGTAATCGAATTAGTGCCACAATGTGAACAAGCTATTGCGCAAGAAAAGCCCGTTAAGTTAATGCTTGAGGTGAAAAATACGAACCGTAGTGTTGGTACAATCTTGGGTTATCACATTACTAAGCAACATGGTGGTAAAGGCTTACCGGAAGATACTATTCAGTTGCACTTTAAAGGCTCTGCCGGCATGAGTTTTGGTGCCTTTGTGCCTAAGGGTGTCAGCATGCGCTTGGAAGGTGATGCAAATGACTACTTAGGTAAAGGCCTTTCTGGCGCTAAATTGATAGTGCATCCTGCAAAAGAATCGAGCTTTATTGCAGAGGAAAATATCATTGTAGGTAATGTCTGTCTGTACGGTGCGACTAGCGGAGTAGCCTTTATTCGTGGCATTGCTGGTGAGCGTTTTGCGGTTCGAAATAGTGGTGTGAAGACAGTCGTTGAGGGCGTTGGAGATCACTGTTGTGAATACATGACTGGTGGCGTAGTTGTCGTGCTTGGGCAGACTGGGCGTAACTTTGCTGCTGGTATGTCAGGTGGTGTTGCTTATGTTTTACAAGATCGCGAGACCTTCGATGTTCATTGTAATCAAGACATGGTCGCTTTAGAAAACGTAGTTGATGTAGATGATTTGGCAGAGCTTAAAGGTTTGCTAGAACAGCATCTGCAGTACACAGACAGTACTGTAGCTAAAGATGTCCTTGCGAACTGGGCGGATTACCAATCTAAGTTTATTAAAGTAATGCAAACAGATTACAAGCGAGTTCTAGAAGCGATACGAATAGCTGAAGTCAATGGTACTTCGGTTGATGACGCGGTTATGGAGGCTGCTCATGGGTAAGGTAACTGGATTTATAGAAGTGGCTCGAGCGAAGCAGCCATATCGCTTGGTTGAAGATCGTCTGCAAGATTGGCGTCAGGTTATGGATTCATGGGATGAGCGGGCACTGAATCAACAAGCTTCTCGCTGTATGGACTGTGGTATTCCTTTTTGTCATCAAGGGTGTCCGCTCGGCAATCTAATTCCTGACTGGAATGATTTGGTTTATCGCGAACAATGGCAAGAAGCTATTGAGCGACTCCATGCAACGAATAATTTCCCAGAATTTACTGGTAGCTTATGTCCAGCACCGTGCGAAGGTGCATGTGTTTTAGGTATCAATGATGATCCAGTAAATATTAAGGCGGTAGAGCTTTCGATTATTGGCCGTGCTTGGGAAGCAGGTTGGATACAGCCTGAAATAGCCGATAGCAAGAGTAATAAGATAATAGCTATTGTTGGTTCAGGCCCCGCTGGTATGGCGGCAGCTCAGCAGCTAGCTCGAGCGGGCCACAGTGTGACTTTATATGAACGTGATGACCGTATTGGCGGGCTACTACGTTACGGGATTCCAGAGTTTAAGATGGAAAAACGCATGATCGACCGCCGCATGCAGCAGATGGAGGCAGAAGGTGTGACCTTTGTCACTAATGCAAATATCGGTGTTGATATTTCAATTGAAAGCCTACAGCAAGAATTTGATGCTGTTATTTTGACTGGTGGGGCGTGTGAGCGTCGAGACTTACCTGCTGAGGGGCGTGAGTTATCGGGGATCTATCAAGCGATGGAATATCTGCCGATGCAAAATCATCTCTGTGAAGGCGATGATAAGCCTAGTGATTTCATTGATGCTAAAGGTAAGCATGTGGTGATTATTGGTGGTGGTGATACCGGTGCCGACTGTTTGGGTACGGCTAATCGCCAAGGTGCGGCTAGCGTCCATCAATTAGAAATTATGCCGCAACCACCGGAATTGCGTGCTGAATCTAATCCTTGGCCAGAATGGCCTCGCATCTACCGCACTGCATCAGCGCATGAAGAAGGTGTTGAGCGTCTCTATTCAGTATCAACAAAACGTTTCATCGGTGATCAGCAAAATAATGTAAAAGCACTCGAGCTGGTAACCGTTGAGATGAAAGAGCTTGATGGCCGTATGCAATTTGTCGAGGTTGAAGGTAGTAAGACTGAAGTGCCATGTGACCTAGCTTTATTAGCAATGGGTTTTACTGGGCCGGAAAAGCCGGGGATGTTGGAGCAATTAGGTGTTGCTCTAGATGCGCGTGGTAACGTCGTTGCCGACAAAAACTGGATGACTAATGTCGAGGGTGTATTTGTTGCTGGCGATATGCAGCGTGGTCAAAGCTTGATCGTGTGGGCCATTGCTGAAGGGCGAGCGGCCGCGAAATGTGTCGATGAGTTTCTTATGGGGGCTTCAGATCTGCCAGCGGTAGTGACGCCAATTAGCTGCTAGTGCTGCGTTAGCTAACTTCAGTTGGTGGCAGCATAAAGAAGCTATGCCAATCTCAGATTAGATCTGAATGGCATAGCTTTTTTTTCGTCCGATAAAACTGACGAATGACTAGGCAGATACGTAGCGTAAAATTTCAACCACCTGTGCTGGAGTTTGGGCCCAAGCCATGGCTGCCGCATCGACTTCCTTTAAAGGGTGAATGATGTCTTCATCGTGTAGTGTGATGTAGGGCTTGCCTAAAGCGGCACAATAGCCAGCATCAAAGGCAGCGTTCCATTGTTTATACTTATCACCAAATCGGATAACCGCGATATCACACATCTCGATTAAGTTCTTTGTGCGAATAGCATTCACCTTAGATGATTTGTGATCGCGCCAAAAGCCTTCGCTTTCCGGTAATAATAAATCACCTGCAGCATCGCTTGCGGCATGGTTGGTCACGGCAGAGCTAAAGTCGAGGTCAAGGCTAAGATCAGAGGCACCTTTTTTGATTTGTTCGCGCCAATCGGTGTGAATTTCGCCAGATAGGTAAACATTGAATTCCATATTGAGATCCTAAAAATAGTAAATGAGTTATTAAGGGGTCAACGATTGCTGGGTGTTTTGGCGTAATCGTCTAAAAATTCTTTGCAGCAGCTATAGCTGCCTCGGAAAATAATTGAATCTTCTCGTTTGCTTAATTGTGATCGATACATTGGGTCATAGTACTCGTCCAATAAGGGTTGTAACCAATCAAAATGTGCATTGAAGCCGCGTCCTTCTTTTTGCAAGCATAGGGCGCGCTGCATTTTGAGGATCAGATTGTCACAGCGTTCGCTGCCTAAACGTTTTCGGATGCGCTGCATGCTTGCGATTAGGTAATCAGATAATGCATCGAATGCTGCATTTTCATCCTTGTGTAGTTCGAAAAACTCAGCCTGCATATTAATGACGTATTCTTTAAGTAGCTGTTGTAAGCGTTGCTCTAGCGTTTCCTCAATCACAACCAGTGGTGAACTGCGCATTTTATTGTAGATGTTGGCTGGGATGTCGACGCTGCCGATAAAGCGACTTTCATCTTCTAGGCTTAAAATGTGATGTTGTTGTTTGCTAGCGTGGAGTAGGTCGATTCCTAATTGATGTTCAAAGGTAACCTGTGTGCTTTGTGCGACTGCGTGAGCGCCAAAGCTGGAGCCACGATGATAGGCAGCTCCCTCAAGGTCAATGCCATTGTCTAACGCATTGACCATGCCAGTTTTACGACATCCGGTGAGCCCAGCGACAAGAACATAATCAAACTCACTATCGGCTTTAATCAGCTTGCTCAATAAGAATTGACGCAGCGCGCGATAGCCACCCGTGATAAGGCACATTTCGATCCCGGCATCAGCCAACCATTGTTGACTGATTTTGGAGCGTAAGCCACCGCGAAAGCAGTATAGGAAAGCCGTTGGGTTGTTTTTATAAAACTCTTGCCAGGCATAGATGCGATCATGTTTGGTTTTACCCGAGACTAAGGTATGGCCAAGCTCTATTGCTTTAGTCTGTCCATTCTGTTTGTAGCATGTGCCTACGAGATGGCGTTCTTCATTATTGAGTAGTGGTAAATTAAATGCCTGTGGAAAAGCGCCTTTGGCAAATTCTATCGGTGCACGCACGTCCAGCAATGGGTTTTGCTGGAGGAGGATTTCCTCATAAGCGTTACTTTCGGGGGCTGTGTTCATGCGTTCTCATGGGTCGCTATGCAGGCTGCCTGCGTTAAGTCTAAAGAGCTATAAAGCAATAGCCTGCCAATGCTAAAGGAATGGCGTTTAAAAGTCACAACAGCGATACTTGTCAGCATGAAGTAGTAGGGTATAAGTCTGAATAAGTATGCAATTCTTTATTAGTGTGAGAAGCCTTTTGTGTAATGCGTTGCCGGCTCTACTCGTGGGTCTGCTGCTGCTCTCTGTGGCTCAAGCAGGGCCGGCAGTGGATCGCTTGTTGGCGGTGCCTGCGTCAGCTCTCTGGCTGCAGCAATCAGCGACCAGCGCCATGGTCAGAAACCCAGAAAGGGTGTTAGTGCCGGCGTCTACAATCAAAATCTTAACCGCCCTGATGAGCTTGCAGCACTGGGGGGCGGAGCATCGATTTAGTACTGAATTTTGGTTCGATCATGAGCGCAACGTGCTGACAATTCGAGGGTCAGGCGATCCTTTTTTGATTTCAGAAGAGATTGCCTATATTGCTACACAGCTGACTCATGCAGGTCTTCGTCAGATATCTAAGATAGTGACCGATGACAGCTATTTTAAGGGAGATGTCAACATTGATGGCCGTGATGGCAGCAATAATCCTTATACCGCAGCAAACGGTGCGCTGGCGGCAAATTTTAATAGTATCGCGCTTACTGTCACCGCAGCTGAAGCTAAAAGTGCTGAGCCTCAGACTCCGTTGACGGCTATCGGCCGAGAGTTAGCGAGTCGACTGAAGCCTGGTCAGCATCGCATGCCGTTAGCGACCGCTGAGCAGGGCGCCCGCTATTTTGCTGAAGTACTCAGAGCGAGCTTGCGTGCGGCTAAAGTGAGTGGAGAAATGGCGATAGAGTCAGGTTTAGTGTCATCTGTGAGCGATCTGAGTTACCGACATGAGAATCGGCATGATTTGCAGCAGGTGGTTAAGGCCATGCTGAAATATTCTAACAACTTCATCGCTAATCAATTATTTTTGATGCTGTCTTCAGTGAATGGCCGGACTCTAATCTCAACAGCTGCGGCGCAAGCGACTTATCAACGCTATATACAGACACATTTTCAGTGGCCGGACGCGGTGATTGCTGATGGTGCTGGCTTATCGCGGCAAAACGGGCTGAGCGTTAGTCAGTTGATCGATGTGCTACAGGCCTTTAAGCCCTATCGGGAGCTATTGCCAAGGCAGTCTGCAGTCATTATGGCTAAATCAGGGACTCTGCACGGTGTTGTTAGCTATGCGGGCTACCTTTTTCGGTCTGATGCCTGGCAGCCATTCGCGTTTATTATTAATGCTACTATGCGACACAGTCAGCGAAGAGTGATTGCTGCCGAGCTACAACAAGGCGATTTTGATGTCACGCAGTTTGAGATTGAAACCATTCTGGAACAGGAATAGTCCTTTCTGATTTTGACTTGTTCCACCGAGAATTAGGGCTGCTGGGCCGCTTGTTTTGGTTTGCCCCCATTATTTCTGGCAGTGTCAGTACAATAAACCCTTAGTGTTAGGGCCGTAGTTGTAGTATTATCCGCGCGGCTAAAAGGATCTGGCAAACCGCCTATCATTAACTTTGACAGTGAACAGATAAAGACTATGAACGACCTATCCAAGTATCGAAATATCGGTATTTTCGCGCACGTTGATGCCGGAAAAACCACCACCACAGAACGAATTTTAAGTCTGACCGGTAAGATCCACAAAATCGGTGAGGTTCATGATGGCGAAGCAACCACTGATTTCATGGATCAGGAGCGTGAGCGTGGCATCACTATTCAGTCGGCGGCGACCAGTTGTACCTGGGATGAGCATCGCTTAAATATTATTGATACTCCGGGACACGTAGATTTCACGATTGAAGTGTACCGTTCACTGAAAGTGCTTGATGGCGGTGTTGGCGTATTTTGTGGCTCTGGTGGTGTTGAGCCTCAGTCAGAGACTAACTGGCGTTATGCTAACGAGTCTAAAGTGGCCCGTATTATTTTCGTCAATAAGCTAGATCGCTTAGGCGCCGATTTTTATCGTGTAGTGAAGCAAGTAAAGGATGTGCTCGGCGCGCGGCCACTGCCGATGGTGTTACCTATTGGTCGCGAAGATGACTTTACTGGCGTAGTCGATCTGCTTACCCGTAAAGCATGGGTATGGGATGGATCAGGTGATCCGTTCAAGTATGAAATTCAAGACGTCCCTGCCGATATGGTGGATGACGTTGAGCAGTATCGCGAAGAGTTGATTGAAGTTGCTCTCGAGCAAGACGACGATGCGATGGAGAAGTACCTCGATGGTGAAGAGCCTAGTATTGAAACCATACAAGCGTGTATCCGTAAGGGCACAATTGCTCTCGACTTCTTCCCAACCTACTGTGGTTCTGCATTCAAGAACAAAGGTGTGCAGCTGGTTTTAGACGCGGTGGTTGATTACCTACCGAACCCAACTGAAGTGAAGCCTCAGCCTGAGGTTGATCTTGAGGGTAATGAGACAGGTGAATTTGCTGTCGTGGATACAGCTAAACCAATGCGAGCTCTAGCCTTTAAGATTATGGATGATCGCTATGGTGCATTAACCTTCCTACGTGTCTATTCAGGTAAGTTAGAAAAAGGCTCGACGGTTTTAAATACCTTCACCGGTAAGACTGAGCGTATTGGACGTATCGTTGAGATGCATGCTGATTCACGTGCAGAGTTAGAGATTGCTCAGGCTGGCGATATTGTTGCTGTTTTGGGAATGAAAAACGTTCAAACAGGGCACACACTGTGTGATCCCAAAAACCCTGCAACCCTTGAGCCAATGGTGTTCCCAGAGCCAGTAATCTCAATGGCAGTGGCACCTAAAGATAAAGGTGGTTCTGAGAAAATGGGTGTCGCCCTGAGCAAAATGATTGCAGAGGATCCTTCATTCCATGTTGAGACTGATGAGGATAGTGGTGAAACCATCCTTAAGGGTATGGGGGAGCTGCACTTAGATATTAAGATCGATATTCTACGTCGTACGCATAGCGTCGAGGTTATCGTAGGTAAGCCACAAGTAGCTTATCGCGAGACAATTACACAGCGGACTGAAGATAGCTACACGCATAAGAAGCAATCTGGTGGTTCTGGACAGTTTGGTAAAATTGATTACATTATTGAGCCGGGTGAAGCGGGTACTGGCTGGACCTTTGAATCTAAGGTAACTGGCGGTAATGTGCCGCGTGAATTCTGGCCAGCTGTTGAGAAAGGCTTTAAGTCGATGCTAGATACCGGTGTGCTAGCTGCTTATCCTTGTGTGGATATCAGCGTTACATTGGTTGATGGCGGGTTCCACGCGGTTGACTCATCTGCGATTGCTTTTGAATTAGCTGCTCGTGGCGGTTTCCGTCAGACTATGCCAAAAGCGGGCCCACAAATCATGGAACCGATCATGAAAGTGGATGTGTTTACACCAGAAGATCATGTCGGCGACGTTATTGGCGACTTGAACCGGCGTCGAGGTATGATTAAGTCACAAGAGCCTGGTGTTACCGGCACTCGGGTGAAAGGTGATGTGCCTCTAGCAGAAATGTTTGGGTACATTGGTGACTTACGTACGATGACATCGGGTCGTGGCCAGTTCTCTATGGAGTTTTCGCACTACATGCCGTGTCCAAGCAATGTGGCTGAGCAAGTTATTAAAGAAGCGAAAGAGCGTCAAGAAAAGAAATAAGTTAGCTAGGCTAACTAAAAAAACGCCGGGTGATGAAAATTATCCGGCGTTTTTTTTTGTTTATTAATCTTCGTCCAAATCGTAGTTTCCTTCCTTCACCCACCAGCCATAGGTCCCAGTAATAAGCTCTGTTGGTGTGGTCTGTAGAGCATGCGCCAGTTTAAAAATAGTCTCTAGCGTTGGCTGCTGCTCGCCAGATTCTAAACGCTGTACGTAACGAGCCGACAATCCTGCGTTGAAGGATAGGGTTTCCTGAGTTAGGCCGCGATTGATGCGGTGTTTTCGAAGGTCGTTACCAAAATCATCTTTCCACATGGTGTTACGGTGACGCAGTAGCTCTAAAGGCACTACGAACTATAATGTGTAAATTGATTGGTTATAACAATCCTTGTCAATATTAATTTGTTTGCTAAATCGGAGAGGCTTATTTCTTTGCTTTGGCTGAGATTGGATGTCGATAGGCCACGGCTATACTGCACTGGTCTTGTATTGGTTTTTGCATCTTGATAAGGCTATGTATAGGTATTCTCTATTTCTGTCTATCGCTTATCTAGGTGGTTAGGGGGTACTATAGCCATACGTTATCTAGAGTCTCTCCTCTGAAAACGAGCGCCAGGGGCGATTCCCCCTCGTACCTTGGTGTGATGTCCTTGTTGAGCCCCTTCCCCAAGGGGCTTTTTTTATGCCGTTTGTTCGTTCAGAAAAGCAATGATGGCATCAGACTCATACAGCCAAATTGTACCAGTTTTTGTTGGATAGCTTAGGCAAGGCACCTGATAGCGGCCACCAGTTTCAATCAGGTTTTTTTTCTGTTCTGGTTCACGTTTAGCATCAACCCGGTGTATTTTAAGATTAAGTCGCCGTATTTCTTGTCTTACCTTTACGCAGTAAGGACAGGCATTAAATTCATATAATAACCATTCACGAGTCAGTTGATCGAGGTGTTCTTGCAATTCCTTGGTGCGTACTAGAGGGGTAGGTGCAGTACGTCGTTCATTCCAGAGAATTATTTTTGCAAGGAGATAGCGAATTAAGCGCATAGGGGCCTTTTGAGTTTATGTGATCGTATGTCACTACGCTTGTTTGCAATTTTAACTGCAGGGCATAGTTGGGATGTCGCTTAAACTATCACATTGTTCTAAAATATTCGGTATCACCAGAGGGTAGTTTGTATGGCAAGAATAGCTATTAACCGCTATGGTGACTTTTAGCTATTTTGTTAATCCCCCATGTCTCTTAAATAACACTTTGTCGGCAGTACCCTATAACTTATGTATCTCATCCGATTTGATGACGTTAGCCTTGAATTTGGCGATGTCCCTATTCTTAAGCATGCTCAATTTATGATCGAACCGAAAGAACGGGTTTGTCTAATTGGGCGTAATGGTGCTGGAAAGTCTTCTTTGATGAAGCTAATCACAGGCGACTATCTCGCTGATGATGGGGATATTCAAAAGCGTCGCCATTTACGCATCAGCCAGCTGGAACAAACCTTGTTGGCCGAGTCCGATGAAACGGTACGAGACGTCGTACGAAAAGGGATGCAGCAGCAACAAGATTTGCTGGATGAATATCACCGACTTTCAAAATCAGAATTAGATCCGCACCAGCTTAAGCAGCTAGAGAGTCTGCAGCAGCAGATTGATGCCAGTGGTGTTTGGAATATTGAACAGCAAATCGATACCACGATCACACAGCTTAATCTACCGGGGGAGCGCAGCCTAAGCCAACTCTCGGGAGGTTGGCGTCGGCGTGTTTCTTTGGCGAAGGCCTTAGTATCAAAGCCGGATTTATTATTATTGGATGAGCCGACCAATCATCTCGATATTAATACTATCGAATGGTTGGAAAATCGAGTTCGTGGTTTTGAAGGCAGTATTATTTTTATTACGCATGATCGAATTTTTTTGCAAAAGCTGGCAACACGAATTGTTGAAATTGATCGCGCTAAGCTTGTCAGTTGGCCAGGTAATTATCAAAATTATTTAGAGCTAAAAGAAAAAGCCTTAGAAGAGGAAAGCGCTCAAAATAGTCTGTTTGATAAGAAAATGGCGCAGGAAGAAGATTGGATTCGGCAAGGCGTCAAAGCCAGACGTAAACGTAATGAAGGACGTGTTCGCGCTTTGATGGAGATGCGTGATGAACGTTCAAAACGCGTTAAGCGTGAGGGTAAGGCTAAAATTCAGATTGAAAGTGGTGAGCGCTCGGGACGTAAGGTGATTGAGGCGCGTAATATTTCTTATAGCTATGATGCCGAAAAAGTTATTGATGGCTTAAATTTGAAAGTGATGCGTGGTGATCGTATAGGCTTGATCGGCAATAACGGGGTTGGAAAGAGTACACTGTTAAAAATAATTCTAGGTATGCTAGAGCCACAGCAGGGTCACGTTAAGTTGGGGACTAACTTAGAGACTGCCTACTTTGATCAAATACAACGCGATTTAGATCCTGAGAAAACCGTAGCAGAAAATATTGGAGAAGGTAAGGAATACATAAGTCTGAATGGGAAGCAGCGTCATATTGTTGGCTATTTGAAAAACTTTTTATTCGCACCTAAGCGCGCCTTAACGCCGGTATCTTGCCTCTCTGGTGGCGAATGTAACCGAGTGGTGCTTGCCAAGTTATTTACCCAACCAGCTAACCTATTAGTGTTAGATGAACCGACTAATGACTTAGATGTCGAAATGTTAGAAGTATTAGAAGAACGCTTAGTGGAATACGATGGCACCTTGATTATTGTCAGTCATGATCGCAACTTCTTGGATAATGTGGTGACCAGTGTCTTGGTTTTTGAAGAAGGCGATACAATTAACGAATACGTCGGTGGATACAGCGATTGGGTTAAGCGTGGCAAGCGGTTGACCGAGAAGGATGATCCTAACCAACGCGTTAGCGCAAACGCTCCCGAGATTAAAGAGTCTGGCCCTGCGCAGAAAAAGCAAAAGCTTAGCTATCAGTTGCAACGAGAATTAGATGCTTTGCCAGCACATCTGGAAAAACTTGAACAAGAGATTAATTATCTTCAAGAGCAGGTGGCTCAGCCTGAATTTTATGAGCAGAGCTTTGATGTTACTAGTGAAGTGATGGATGCTCTGGCTAATCTGCAAAAAGAATTAGAGCAGGCAATGGATCGATGGGCTGAATTGGAAAGCGCCTAATCAAGAGGGCTTAGCCTTGAAAAATTGGTGATGACGCAGCAGTAAAAAGGTATGAGTTATGAGTGAGCAGGAGGAAATAGCGGTGATGACGGCTTTGTGTGAGGAGGTTCAACGCTTGCTGCAGGTGGCGACTCATGGTTTAAAACCGCCCAGTGGCTCGAGTGAGACGCCTAGACGTAAAATGTCAGTTTTCACTTATGGTATTTGTCTGGCCTTGGCGCGACGTGAGCAGCAGGAGCCAGCTGCGTTATATCTAGAATATCTATTGCAGGGCGGTTTGTCTGCTTCTGCCGCGCAAACAGTAGTTGAACGCACAACTCTAAAGTTCATGTATACAGAATATGGACCTACTTGCTGTCAGGCTGGTGAGCGATTTGTACAGTCTGAGGATGCATCAGCTGTCGCGACGATTTTACTGTCTTAGTATTTGCTGCAAGTGTTCTTGGGATGCAAATCGATGTTATTCTTGCCAAATCGAGTATGGAGATTAAGTGAATGTTGAAATATCTACGCTTAGCAATTGTTTGGATGGGGCTGTCGACCGCCCTGCTATTGCAGCAAAGTGTTGCTGACGATGGTGCAGTAGCCGATGTTGGACAAACTTTTGACAAGGAAACGGTCTTAGGCGAAGCAACTAGCTACTTTGGTGCTAGCGCAGAGGGGATAGCATCTGTCATCGAAAAGGTGTTTTCTGAGCGTGGCGAACCGGTTGGATTTATTAGAGGGCGTGAAGCCGGCGGCGCCATTATTGTTGGTCTGCGTTACGGTGACGGTGAGCTGGTCATGAGTGATGGCTTTACTAGCGAGCTACATTGGCAAGGTCCTTCTTTTGGCTTTGATTTTGGTGGTAATGCCTCCAAGGTCTTTGTCCTTGTTTATAATCTATCTAGTGTTGATGATATCTTTCAGCGTTTCCCTGGTGTCGACGGCAGTCTGTACTTTGTTGGTGGTGCCGGTGTGAACTATGTGAAACGTGATGAGATTACCTTGGCCCCGATACGAGTTGGGCTGGGTTGGCGAGCTGGCGCGAGTGTCGGTTATATGAAAATTACGCAGAGTAAGAGTTGGAATCCGTTTTAGACTCTTGAGTAGCGTTACGGCGCTGGAAACTAAAAGGGGCAGTGGTTATACTTCTGCACCGATTAAATATGGAAAACGCGCATTATGTTTGCTCCCCGCGAGAGTGTAGAACAGGTTGAAGAGGGTAACCTCCTAGCCCCTAAGTTCGATGAACATGGATTAATCCCAGTTGTCACCACGGATATGGATTCTGGTGAATTACTGATGATGGGATATATGAACGTCGAAGCATTCACAAAAACTGTAGAAACTGGCGAGGCTCATTATTGGAGTCGGAGTCGGGCTTGTCTATGGCATAAGGGAGCTACCAGTGGTCTTGTTCAAAAAATTGTGCAAATGCGCATTGACGACGACCAAGACTGTGTCTGGCTGAGAGTCGCGGTTAATGGTGGTGCGAGTTGTCATGTTGGTTATCGTTCTTGCTTTTATCGTTCAGTTCCGATTGGAAAGCCGCAAGGTGATGGCCCTTTGACCTTGGACTATCAAGAAGATAATAAAGTATTTGATCCAAAAGAAGTTTACGGTGATGCGCCGAATCCGACCAAGCTGTAGGTTACTTTCAAAGCGATAATCTTCATATCGTAGTGTTGGATTAGTATGACTCAAATTCCAGAATTCATTGTTGGCATCCCGACGATAATTTTAATTATGTTTGGCCTTGGCCTCAGTGTTGGTTGGTTGCTGCGCACCCTTTGGGCGCGTTTTCAGATGGTCAGTTATCGTAGCGCTACTCAACAGCAGTTAGATCAACTGCGCCAGCAAATAATCGATCTGCAGCAACCGGACAAAGCAGACGCAGTGCCTATGTCGATGGTTGCGCATCAGTTGGTAGATCTGCCTGATATAGATAAATCAGTGTTGCCTAAATTGCTTGCGCAAAATATCTCTACCACGCAAGATTTACTTAACTATTGCACCGAAGATGCAATGATTACTCAGTTGGCAAATACCGTGGGCGTAGAAGATTTTGCGATTCAACGCTGGCTGTCGCTGGCTGATCTAATGCGAGTGCCAGGTCTAAATGCAGATCATGCTCTATTGCTTGAGGCGACTGCAGTTTATTCTTGTATCGAATTAGCCCAACAAAAGCCAAAGCGTCTAGCTGAGAAGCTTTCGCGACAAAATTCCTCTCTAAATATATTATCCAAACTGCCTGCAGAAGAACTTTTGACCTCATGGGTTGCGCAAGCACAAGCGTCACTAGCAGATAAAATCTAAATTCTTATTTCTAAATTCACTCCGCTTGAAATTAAGTTGAGCAGTCTGATATTTCCCTTTTAATTATCACTCTTGAGTGAGTGCTCTGGTTGAAAGCACACAAAATGTGTACATATATCCCTCTCTTTTCTATCTTTGCCATGTAAAGTTCTCGTTTCTTATAAATACTGTTGTTTTTTATTAATAGTTTATAAAAATTAAGGGAAGAGCATGTCGAATAAAGTTTCCATTGTCGTCATTTCTGGTGACCGTGAGCAGTTACAAATGGCCGCTATGTTGGCCTCAGTTGCTGCTGTTAGCGGTAGCGAAGTCACTGTGTTTTTGTCAATGAACGCTGTGCGTTATTTTCAGCAAGATGACAATAGTTTAGCGCCAGCAGAAGGCGAGGTGGGCGTATTGTTACAGAATAAGAATGCGCCAGATTTCAGAGAATTATTCCAATCTGCAGCAGAGCTTGGTGATGCGAATATTTATCCCTGTTCTATGGCTTTAGACATACTCAAGCTATCTACGGATGAGTTGGTCGAATATATCGGTGAGCCATTGGGTCTGACAAAATTTCTAGAGATGTCCTCTGATTCACAAGTTTGGTCGTTCTGATGCCAAGGAGCAATGATTATGAGTGATCGAAAAATTGTTGATGCAAAGAATACCTTTTGCCCTGGCCCTTTAATGGAACTGATTGCCAGTATGAAGCAGGCAGAAGTAGGTGATGAGCTGGAAGTGCTTTCAACGGATGAAGGCTCTGCTAATGATATTCCAGAGTGGATTAAAAAAGTAGGGCATCAGGTTCTCGATAGTTTTAATGAGAACGGTGTTTGGCATGTAATTGTTCGTAAGCAAAAGTAAATACGACCAAACCAAATGAGGTTGTGATGAAAGTATTAATAATTGGCGGCGGCATGGGTGGAACTATTTTGGCAAATAACCTAGCGCGTCGTATGCGAAATGAGCTGAAAGCAGGAAAATCCAGTATTACCATGTTGTCTGCTAGCGATCAGCATATGTATCAACCCGGGCTGTTGTATGTTGCAGTTGGTAAAATGCAGCCGTCGGAATTGTATCGTGATCAAGTGAGCTTGTTAGAGTCTTCGATCCGTTTTGAAGTCAATCCCGTCACCACTTTCGACTTGGATAATAATTTTGTTATCGCAAAAAGTGGTGCGCGCTATGACTATGACGTGATTATCATCGCCACTGGTTCTCGTGCATATGCTGAGTCTATTCCTGGGCTAAAAGAAAATGCTCTGCAGTTCTATACTGAACCTGATGCTGTCGCAATGTATCAGCGCTTAGAGCAATTTGATGGTGGCAAAGTCGTTGTTGCAGTGGGGGTGCCTCATAAGTGTCCAATGGCCCCGCTGGAAATAACCTTCATGTTGATTGATTACTTTAAACAGCGCGGGATCTGGGACAAGGTTGAGCTGCATTACACCTACCCAATTGGCCGTGTACACAGTTTAGAGCCAGTTGCGAACTGGGCAGCTCCAGAATTTGAACGTATTGGTGTGCAGTATGAGACCTTCTTCAATATTAAAGAGGTGAATGAAAGTGTGGTGATTAGTGAGGAGGGCTCTGAACAAGCGTTTGACTTATTAGTGACTATCCCCGCGCATAAAGGGATGCAGGTGATTGAGGATAACGACTTGGGTGCTTCTGGTTTTATCGTGACTGATCGACAGCGATTAAATATGGAGGGACGCGACAATGTCTTTGTGCTCGGGGATACCACTAACATTCCCATTAGTAAGGCTGGCTCTACTGCCCACTTTGAAGCGGAGGTTTTAGCTGAGAACATAGCGGCTATGGCGGAATCTGGAATAGCCCCAAGAACTTACGATGGTAAGGTTTTTTGTTTTATTGAGGCGGGCGAAGGTAAAGCCAGTTATGCCATGTTTGATTACCAAAACTCACCCGACCCAAAAGCGCCTACCGCTGGAATTCACTGGTTTAAAACCGCTTATAACAAGTTGTATTGGGCTAGTGCTCGTGGCTTACTTTAAACGAGGTCAATTAAGATGACGCAGTTAGGTGACTTAAAAATTGAAGGCCAACGTTTGGCTGAGAGTGCAACCGATGCCTTGAGTGATGATATGGTTGCTAGGTTGGCTGAGCTCGCTGGTGATAGCCTGATTCTGTTGGAGCAAATTAATCAAAGTCAGATTGATAAAGCCTTACCCGCAATCAACCGATTGGTGGAAAACGGTGACCTTGATCGCTTGGTTAATCTAACCCGCGTGTTGGGTTCTGCGGCAGATGCGTTAAGTGACGATATCGTGGCACGTTTGGCTGAGACAGTCGGTGAGCTGATGTCTATCGCTGATCGCTTAGCGCGTAATGATAGTTTGCAACAGATCATTAGGTTGTTAGAAAATCAGCAGCTAATGGAGTCTGTAATCAAGCTTGCTGAGGCAGCGGGAGAGGTTGCTGCTGAGCCTGTAGTTATCGCAGGAGGGATTCATAGTCTATATAAGACCATGACTAATGCTGAAGTGCAGACGGCGTTAGTTGTTGTAGGCAAAATTGCAGAGGCGTATGAGCGTTAGAACTTATACGCCTATTTTTAGTGGTGGTTTACTGTTGTTTGATCTTGGCCCAAGTATCACGCAGGGTTACGGTTCGATTAAAGATTAAACGGCCGTCTGCTGTATTTTCTTTATCACGGCTAAAATAGCCGCAGCGTTCGAACTGAAAACCTTGGGCTATGGCTGCTTCAGCTAGGCTTTCTTCGCCAACACTATGTTCTAAGGTAATTGCTGACTCAGAGTTTAAGCTGGCGCTAAAGTCGTTGCTAGTAGAAGGATTAGCATCGTTGAATAAACGATCATAGAGACGGACTTCCAATGCTGTATTTTTAGCGCAACTAACCCAGTGGATAATACCTTTAACTTTGCGGCCGTCACCAGTTTTACCGCCTTTAGTTAAAGGGTCGTAGTTGCAACGTAGCTCACTGATTTGCCCCTGCTCATCATAGATTACGTCGGTGCAGGTAATGCAGTAAGCAAAGCGTAGGCGTACTTCCTTGCCTGGCGCTAAGCGAAAAAATTTCTTCTCCGGTTCAAGCATGAAGTCATCACGTTCGATATAGATTTCACGACCAAAATGCAGTGAGCGCTTACCAAGCTCTGGACGTTTAGGGTGGTTAGATACCTCGAGCATTTCGCCGTCAGGCATGTCTTCAGGGTAGTTTTCAATCACGACCTTAATTGGCTTTAGTACACATAAGGCGCGCTGGGCATGTTCATCCAAATCTTCTCGAACACAATTTTCGAGTACACCAACATCGATCTGAGCATCTTTTTTAGTGATGCCAATACGTTCACAAAAGTCACGGATTGCGCGAGCAGTATAGCCGCGGCGACGCATACCAGAGATGGTCGGCATGCGTGGATCATCCCAGCTGCTAACATGTTGGTCGGTCACTAATTGGTGTAATTTGCGTTTACTGGTGATGGTGTAGTCTAGCGACAAACGGGCAAATTCTATCTGTTGTGGGTGACAAGTAATGTCTGCTTGCTCGATAAACCAATCATATAAAGGGCGGTGGTCTTCAAATTCTAAGGTGCATAGCGAGTGGCTAATGCCTTCGATGGCATCTGACATGCAGTGCGCATAGTCATACATTGGGTAAATACACCACTGCGAACCTGTGCGGTGATGATCTGCGAACTTAATACGATAAATAGCTGGATCACGCAGATTAATATTGCCTGAGGACATGTCAATCTTAGCCCGCAATACCCGCTCACCCTCTTTAAACTCACCAGCGCGCATGCGTGCAAATAGATCTAGGTTTTGTTCCACACTGCGCTCGCGATAAGGACTATCTTTACCCGCTTCAGTGAGGCTGCCACGGTACTCTCTGACCTGTTCTGCATTCAGATCGCAAACATAGGCTTTACCGGCTTGGATCAGTTGTATTGCGTATTGATACAGCTGTTCAAAATAATCTGAGGTGAAGAGTATTTGTTTCCAGTTAAAACCTAACCACTCAACATCATTTCGAATGGCATCGACGTATTCTTGGTTCTCTTTATCTGGGTTGGTGTCATCAAAGCGCAGATTACATGCGCCTGAAAATTCTTCAGCAATACCAAAGTTCAAGCAGATCGATTTAGCATGGCCAATGTGTAAATAACCATTCGGCTCAGGCGGAAATCGAGTTAAGACGGCGCTATTACCATGCGTAAGATCGTTACGTATGCGGCTGCGAATAAAGTTACTTGGAATGTTGTTGTCTTGCTCTGTCATGAGGATATCGTCTAAAAGGCTATGAATTTAAGCTAAATTAATGTTATTGGCAGCACAAGGCTGCTAATCCTGCACGCTATAGTACAATGTTAATGCTCTTATGGCTCGGCCTCCGTGTCTTAAAGGACGATTTATTGAGGACATTAAATAGAGCAAAATATCATCGCTAGCAAGTTTGAAAAATTATGATTGAAAACAGAGCGCTATTAGCCGCCCTTAATGAGAATGAGTATTGCTCTGGTGAACTGCTAGCGGCACAGTTTTCGGTGACTCGTGCGACGATACATAACGCAATAAAACGTCTCCAATCTTTAGGGATTACAATCGTAAGCGTTGTCGGTAAAGGCTATTGTCTGTGTAATAAGATTGAGCTTCTAGACTCCGATCTAATTCATAGCCATTTACAGAAAGAGTGTCGTAGCGCAGAAGATCAACTTCTTTTATTTGATCAGTTGGCCTCAACTAACCAATTGGCGAGTGAGTTGACAGTACCTAGTAACGGCTGTTGGTCTGCAGTTTTGTCAGAACTGCAAACAGCCGGTCGTGGTCGGCGTGGTCGCGCCTGGGTTTCACCCTATGCGGCCAATATTTATCTATCGATGGTTTGGAGCTTATCACGCCCTCTTAGCCAAGCTGCAGTGCTCAGCCCTTTTCTAGCTTTGCGAGTGAGTCAATGTCTGCAGCGTTTGGGTGCGCCTAATATGCAGGTAAAATGGCCGAACGATATTTACTGTGGTGAAAAAAAGATCGCAGGCTTACTGCTGGAGTGTTTTGGTGAATTGAGCGATAGCTGCACTTTGGTTATTGGCGTCGGTGCTAATGTGTCTATGAGTGCCTATACGGCGATAACAATTAATCAAGAATGGACGGATTTGCTAGCCGTTATGGGTGTTGAAGACTGCTTGTCACGGAATCAATTAGCAGCAGAGTTGATTAATAGCTTGTTTGCTGCGCTGACTGAGTTTGAGACTGATCAGATCGGCTCGTGGCAAGAACAATGGCGAACTATGGATGCATTCTATGGGCAGGCAGTAAAGTTGCAGGATCAGCATCAGCTGTTGTCAGGTGTGGCCCAGGGGGTTTGTGCCGACGGCGCGTATCAGCTGTCTAATGAGCAGGGTGAGCATAGAGTGCTGACGGGTGATATGAGTCTAAGGAGAGTGTTATGAAGTTACTATTGGATTTTGGTAATAGCCGCTGTAAATGGGCGTTACTGAATAATGCAGAATTCAGTGATAGTGGAGTCATTTCGTATGCAGATAACGAACCACTGCTCGAAGGCGTGAGGCAGCAACTGCCCTTGGTTGGTATAAGCTCTATTCATATAGTCAGTGTGTTAGGGAGGCAGCTTGATGCGCAGATAGCAGAAGCACTAGCTCCATATGAGTATCATTTTTATCAATCAAAAATAGCCGCACATGGCATCAAGCTAGCTTATGCCGATGCCGGTCAATATGGCAATGATCGCTACGCAGCTTTGTTGGCAGCACATCATACTTCGATCAGAGATAAACTGATTATCGATTGTGGTACTGCGATCACAATAGACGGATTAACGGCAGAGGGTAATCATATTGGTGGTTTAATCTTGCCCAGTTATCACAGTATGCTGCTTGCCTTAAGTAAGGACACACAGGGATTGCCAGTAGTACAGACGGGTAGCGATGCGCAATTGTTTTCCAAGTCTACTACCGATGCAATTGCTTCCGGTAGCCTGCTCTGTTTGCAGCAAGGTTTGCAGGCCATCATTCAGCAAATGAAACAACATTTGGATGATTGCGAGATAATCGCGACTGGTGGTAACCGCAAACACATGCTGGCAGCCTTATCTGAAAGTTATACTGATATGCCTAACCTTGTGCTACAGGGCCTTGTATTTTTGGCTAAATAACACCGACATCCTTAATATTTTTTCAAAGTGTTATATCTGTTGTCTAAGCGGGATCTGGCAGCCAAGAAGTAATGGCACGTTGAAAAATAGTTAGGTTGAGTCTTAAATTGGGATTAATCAAAAAAACAGTCTTGATGTTTTTTTGCAATGATATGCGGTCGGAACTGATCTAGATAGTGGAGCTGTCGCTCACGATCTAATTCTGTCTTGTGTGCAACAATAATCGCCCGTGCTAAGGAAGTTGTGTCATCTGCTGGAATTAAAGTGCCGTAGTTACCCCCATCTAATATTTCCATTGGACCGCAGGGGCAGTCGGTACTTACGATTTTACATTCGCAGGCCAACGCTTCAATTAAAACAGTAGGGAGACCCTCCCAGAGTGAAGACAGTACAAATATGTCACTGTGGTACATATACGCATAAGGATTGCTGACATGGCCTGGCATTTCGATATCTTCATTTAAACCTAGCTGACTAATCAGGCTTTCGAGTTTATTCCGTCGTTTGCCTTCACCTAAAATAATTAACTTGAAATCACTTTGTGTTCGTACTTTTGCAAATGCATGCAGTAGATTAGGAAAATCTTTTTGGTTTTCAAGGCGGCCCACCGCTAAGATGACTTTAATATTTGGATCTGAAAGCCATCGATGTTCCAACGGTTCATGCATTTTTTTACGAATGGCATCGATTGGTATTGGATTATAAATCGGTATTGGCTGGAGCTGATCATTTTTTATCGTCGCCATTAAATTTTTTGCTGCGCAGAGTGAGACGGTGACTAACTCATCTGCCATCGGGTAAAAGACCGCAAGGGTTTCGGATAGATTTTTAAAGCGTGACTTATTTCGACGCGAATGGAGGTCTATCGATAGCGCTGTGTGTTCAGTGACAATAATCTTTGTAGCGGCTGTAGACCTTAATCCAGCCATGATTGCAATTATATTGGTATGTGTTTTAGCGGAATAGAGTAAATCAGGTGCACGTTCATTGAGGTAGCGCCTTAAATCATTTGCCACGGGTTGTGAGGTTGATAGACGGAAAGGAATGAGGAAAGGAAACAGTAAGGTTTTGGTGTGCTTAGGAAACCAGCTCCAGATGCGTAAGCGACTGATTAGTGTTGGTTCTGATTTTAAGAGATATATCGATATAGAATCTGGGACTTGACTGCGGTCATTTCTTGTAAGCTTTTGCACAACCAGCTCAACCTGATGACCTTGTTTGCTGAATTCTCTAGCTAAAGCTAGAAATACTTGCCCGATACCGCCGCGGCCTATTTGCGGAAAGAAAAAGCTGATTTTCTTAGTTGCTTGCGGGGCATTACTTTTCTTGGGATTCACAATTGAGAGAGTGAGTTCAAATTATATTCATACAGGGTAGCACTGATGCATAGAAAGCTCGCTGTATTTGTTGTCTCCGGACGCATCTACTGGCGAAGATGTATTTGCGTGCTTTTAAAAATGGAGCCACCTGTCAGAGTCGAACTGACGACCTACTGCTTACAAGGCAGTTGCTCTACCAGCTGAGCTAAGGCGGCCTAATGCAATCAAATGAAATTTGATCAATCAGTTGCGAGATACTAGTGATCTTGCGCCCAAGCTTCAAGTCTAAATGAGTAAAAATGTGGTGCAAAGGGTAAATTTTTTGTATTTATTGGCTTATGCTGGTTTCTTTATTCTAGTCAATACAGTTTTGCTAGAAATTAGTTACGGAGTGATTAAATGCTACTTATCCGCTATTTATGTTTTTTGCTAGTGAGTTTAAGTCTAACTGCTTGCGTCAATTTGGTGCCAAAAGCAGCTGAAGAGATAGAGTCAGCGCAGACAGTTAAATCTCCTTTGGATGGTATCTGGCAAGGTACTTTTGATATTAATGGGCGTGGCAACTATGATTTTACAGCCTTGCATATTCAAGGGCGATCTACCGCAGTGAGTGTCAAGGCAAAAGCGATGTGTCGTGGCCGTGTGGAGCTGCAAGAAGAGCAATATTACATGGCGAGGTATGAGCTGTTTGCTTTGGATGGCGCGCCGTTTGATCAGGCTACTATCACTGGGACAGTGGACCAGCAGGCTATAAGGTCACATTTCATAACCATGAACGGCGGTGATATTGGTGCTATTAATCTGGATTATAATCCGCTCTATGAGCGCAAGCCGGAGCTCGCGGAGCTAGATGGGCACTGGTTGTTTATCGATCGAGACGGATTAGAGACGAAGATGAGTATCAGTAATGGGCAAATCGTAGGGGCTGATTCGGATGGTTGTGGCTACCAAGGAACACTGGCCATTATTAATCCGCAATACAACTTATTCGATGTAGTCTTGAATGTCAGTAGCTGTGATTCTGTTAATGGTGAGTACATCGGTCTAGCCTATTTTGAACCGGGAAAAAAACCGTTAGTGCATATTGATGCGCTCAATAATTTATATGGCTTTCATTATCAATTGCAGCGAGTTTCAGCTTCCGAGATTACGGCAAGTCGTTAAATGTTTACTGCATTATTGATTTTGTTGTTGCCAGCGTTGCCAGGCTTCGCTGGCCGGATGATTTCGTAAGGTGTCATGGTCTAGAGTCATAATTTGCACGCCATACTGTAATTCCCAGATGTCTGCAGCGACATGGAAGGGCGCTTCCTGGATTGATAACTCACGGGCTTCAAGTTGCTCGCCCGTAACGCGGATAAAGAGACCTTTGTATTGGTCTGCCGCTATTTTCTCAAGCGTAACGATTAACTCCCAACTATTATTTGGTGCCAGCAATAATAGGGGGAGTTTTGCGTCGATAATGTCTTTTCGATTATTTAACATCTAACTGTTGAACTGGTTTACGGAGCGACCACGACCAATTGCGTAATACTCAATACCTTGCGCTTCTAAGTCGCTTGGGTCATATAAATTACGGCCATCAAAAATAAGTGGATTTTGTAATATCGCTTTCAGCGTTGCAAAGTTAGGGCTTCTGAATTCAGTCCACTCAGTTACGATGATCAGAGCATCAGCTCCCTGCAAGGCCTGTTCTGCATTGTTGCATAGAGTAAGGTCGTCACGTTGCCCATAAATACGCTTGCATTCGTCCATGGCTACTGGGTCATATGCTTGAACTTTGGCTCCTGCAGCCCATAAGTTTTGCATTAACGCGCGGCTAGAAGCTTCGCGCATGTCATCAGTGTTTGGCTTAAAGGCCAGACCCCATAGGGCAAAGGTTTTGGTGCTGATCTGGTTGCCAAAGTAGGTTTTAATCTTACTATATAAGACTTCTTTTTGCGCTTGGTTAACCGCATCCACGGCAGCAATTAGAGTGGTTTCATAGTCAGCCTTGAGGCCGATTTTTTGTAATGCTTGCACATCCTTCGGAAAACACGAGCCACCATAACCACAGCCTGGATAGATAAAGTGGTAACCAATGCGCGGATCCGAGCCTATACCCAAGCGGACCTGCTCAATATCAGCACCTACACGTTCGGCTAGATTGGCTAGCTCATTGATAAAGCTTATCTTTGTTGCAAGCAGGGCGTTAGCGGCATATTTAGTTAATTCGGCTGAGCGGATGTCCATCACGTTAATACGATCACGATTGCGATTGAATGGTTGATAGAGTGCGCGCATTAATTCGCTGGCCTTTTCGCTGTCAGTGCCCACTACTACGCGGTCAGGTTTCATGAAGTCTTCAATAGCGGCGCCTTCTTTTAAGAATTCTGGGTTAGAGGCGATATCAAAAGCAGCGTCTTTATTAAGTTCAATGCATTTGCGTTTGACGGTCTGACGCACTAAATCTGCTGTACCGACAGGCACAGTCGATTTATTCACGATAAGGCGATAGTCCTGCATATGTTCAGCAATGGTCTCTGCCACATTGAGAACATAGCTAAGATCGGCCGAGCCATCTTCATCTGGGGGCGTGCCAACGGCAATAAACTGGAATAGACCGTGAGCGACGCCTTTAGCTGGGTCAGTGGTGAATTCAATACGACCAGCAGCAATATTACTTTGGATTATATCGTCGAGGCCGGGTTCGTGAATCGGAATCTGACCAGTGTTCAGCATATCGATTTTTTCGCTATCGATATCGACGCAGAGAACTTGGTTGCCGACTTGAGCGAGACAAGCCCCTGTTACTAGACCGACGTAACCGGAGCCATAAATTGTAATTTTCATGATATTCGCAGGTTGAGAATAGTTAGATTAGCAATGTAACTCTTTTTCATCTCAAAAAGAGTGTAGTTTCAGAGATTTTACATGTCCACAATGTACTTTTTGAAGTTTGCTAGAAAATACGAGATTAGTCCGATTTTGTTGGTGAAACGTACAGTCGAAGAAAAAAGTGGCGATAAGAGTGAATAAGGGCTTAGGAAATATGCATATTTAGTGAATCTGATGTTGACCTAGCATCAGATGTCACCGAGAATAGCCGGCTGTGTGTGCGGAGGGGTACTCAAGCGGCCAACGAGGGCGGATTGTAAATCCGCTGACTATGTCTACGTAGGTTCGAATCCTACCCCCTCCACCAGAAATTTAGAGCAATGTGCGGGTGTAGTTCAATGGTAGAACCCCAGCCTTCCAAGCTGATGATGTCGGTTCGATCCCGATCACCCGCTCCACTATAGGCCGAAAAGATAGACAGGGGCAAATAGAGGGTGCACGGCTTAGGCGGCAGTCGCACATAGCTAGTATTTTTGGAATCGGCGAGGCCGAAGGTGGCAGCCGTGATAGTAATAAAGCTGGCTAGCTGCGGTGTAACAACTTTGCCCATATAGCTCAGTGGTAGAGCACTTCCTTGGTAAGGAAGAGGTCTCCGGTTCAAGTCCGGATATGGGCTCCATTTGTTTGGGCCCTTAATTTTAACAAGAAACATTATTAATTTAGTCCAGAGGTAGCGATCGATGTCTAAGGAAAAGTTCGAACGAACGAAGCCCCACGTAAACGTGGGCACAATTGGTCACGTTGACCACGGTAAGACGACGTTAACAGCGGCGTTGACGAAGGTGTCAGCGGA
>Ga0228668_1000040_pt1 | contig 80218 bp, 114 predicted proteins | sample 82DmetaG_FD_182701 | JGI IMG/M metagenome (GOLD analysis project Ga0228668, IMG submission 182701) | Seawater microbial communities from Monterey Bay, California, United States - 82D | ecosystem: Environmental > Aquatic > Marine > Coastal | place: USA: California | collected 2016-10-10
CTATATTTTTAAAATACTCTTTTCTTGCTTTTGATATTTTCTCAATTCTCTCTAAATAACCATCACTATTTTTCTGTTCTAATTGTGAGCAATTTCTACAAATAACTGAATTTTTAATCGCTCTATTTAGATTTGATTTACTTTTATATGTTAGTTCTTTATTACATTTTGGACAATTTCTAATATACATTAAGTATATATTAAAAAGTCTTTTCTATATTTAAGTAGCGCAATATCTTTTTGTTTACACTCCAATTCCGTGTCAAATTCAAGACCATATGTTTGAATTTCTTCATAAATGTAATCTGCATGTGCCGTATTTTTACCTGATGTATCTTCTAATGTTTTTGGTGAACTCATATGAGTCATAGGTTTTACATCACCCCATGTTGAACAAGCTAATTTTAAAGCCTCTTCTTGTGAAATATCCTTAGGTCCATAATTGTGATGATGAAAATCGTGAGTTATTGGTATTCCAATTTCTTTATGTATCAAATCATATAACATTTTTGTAGAATATTGATTTGGACCATCATCATTTTCCACAACTAATCTCTTTCTACAAGATTCACTTAAATTATAGAATTGTTTGCAAAATCTTTCTGCGGCCTCTTCTCTAGTTGGTTTTGTTGTATTTACGTGTATATTTATAGGATAATAATGTGTTTGATCCAGACCCATTAAATCCATTATTTGTGCATGTTTATCTAATTCATCAATTGCATTTTCAACAACAACTGGATTTTCACTAGCAGGTATACAAAAATGTGTAGGATGAAATGATAATCTCATATCAACACTTTTGGCATAATCACCAATCTCTTTTAATTTTTTTGAAATCAAATCAAACTTTGGTAGATCCTCTAATTTATAGAAGCCAATACAGGGAAGTATATCACTAGACATTCGATATACGAATATGTCATTTTCTTTATTCCATTTTATTATCTTAAACATATCATCTATATTTAAGAGAGCCAACTCGGTAACATATTGAAGACCTTTACTCTCAAAAGTTTTTTTGATCATTCCTCTATTTACGGTAATGAAATCTTTCTTTTTCTTACCGTCATTTATCGAGATGTTTATACAACAATATCCTACTCTATTCATTTTTTTAAATTATTTTTTAAATTATTATTTATACACAAATATGTTTATTGGAGCGTCTTTAATAAAGAAATGTTTATTCTTCTCAAACAACCTAAAATACTTTCTAGATTCTAATAATATAGTCAATCTATAAGCAGCGTCGTTCGCTTCTTCCTCGGTCATATCGTACGCCATAGCAGGACCTACCAAATCACTATAGTGTTTGGCACCAACTTCTTTACAAAGAACGCCAATAAATTGTTCGTTGCTTATATTAGTTATGAATTCTGATCCAGAGTTTGTTTTGATAGTCCTGCTCATATCTTTTTTTACAAATATACTACTTTTATTCAAATTTCGGAAACAACTTTAGGAAGTTCTTGTATCTGTTTTTGTGTTTCTTAGAAGGAACTCTTATTTTTCCCGAATGAGAACCACTTGAACCCCAGTTTATCGTATTAGTTACCGGATTTTGATTGTCTTTTCTTTCCGGTTTTGGCATAGAATCATTTTTTCGATAATAACTTCTTCTATATGTAGAAGTCCAGACATTCATTATTTCATCATCATTTAAACCTTTTGAATAATAATATTCAAATACTTCTTTTCTTTCTTCATGTTCTTTAGACTTCGGATTGACTCCTAAGAATGATTCAAGTTCAATCTTCTTATTCTTTAAAAGTATCTGAAGCTTTGCTTCTCTAAGCACATCAATAGGAAGTTTACACTTTGGCCTAAACTGTAGTTTAGTCATAAGATATTTTATTCTTCTTTCTTTTTCTTTTACCTTCATTTTACAAATATACGATTTTTTATATATAAATAAAAACAAAAATTATGGAAGATAGATTTAAAGTAAATAAAAGAAAGGAAAAACTGATGTATTTAGCAGGCTTTTTATTTTCAGGTATTATAAACATCATATTTTGGTTCTCATTCCCAAGTATTTTAAGTGAATCACTACCCGAAGATTTACCATTTATATATTTAGGTGGATTTGCGGCAGTAGGAAGCTTTATTGCACTTATAATACATTATATTATGTATTCAAATATAACTAAAGATAAGTAATTTTGTATTTTAAAATTTTAATATATAATATATGAAGATTAGAAAATTTATAGAGTTCATAACAGAAGAATTGAATGATACTCCAGAGTCTTATATAGAGACTGCATTAAAGCAACTACAAAATAAGATAGGAAAGATGTTTGAGGATCAAATAGAAATGGAAGATGAAAGAGAGGGTAATATTTCCATAGAAGATGCGAAGTCAAATTCAAAAGGTAAAAAAATTAGTTTTAAGGATTTAGGAGTTCAATTGGAAAGTTCTGAGATATCTAAATATTCAAAATTATATGACTCACTTACTATAAAATTTAGTGATAGTAATTCAACATATAACATGTTACTTTTAATAGATTTAAAAGATGCGATGCCAAAGGATCCAGATAAAGATTTCTCATATAAAGATATCGAATCTTGTTTCATTAAGTTTAAAAAGTATGATTTACAAACATTTGAGGTTATAGGGCAAATGACAAAGAATGTTAAGATTAAAGATATCGATGAAGAATTTTTAGTGGATCTTAAAATTGAACTTGATGAAGATTTTAGTGATGATGATGAAAAACTTGAAATAGAGACTGAATAAAAACGACATAATTGTCGTTTTTTTTTGTTAGGAAACTAAATATTAATAATAAATAGTATATGAGTGTAAATATAGTAACAAATTTTCAAATAATAAATAAAATAAAAAAATCTAGATATTTTAGAACTAATCTAGGTTTAGTAGCAACTGTTGATAAAAATGGTTCTAGAAAGTATAATGATAAAGATTCTTTCTCAATGTTCTATAACTCACTTTATAACACTATAATATATGCACAGGGTAATATAGGTAATATAAAATTCTATACCGACCATTTCATACGTGATGAAGTTATGGCAGTTTATTTTGGAGATAACTTTGAAGAGTTTATATTCGATTGGGATGAAACTATTTTCAAAGAAAAAGGTATGGATTTTTATCTCGGACATATATTAAAAGAGGTTGAAACTAAATATGAGGAAAAATTATTAAAGGATGATTTAAAGAAAATTGAAGAAAAACCATTAGGTAATCCTGATTTAATATCACAGAACCCTGGTTCTGTATCATATGCTGACATACAGGCATATTTAGAAAAGAAAAGAAAAGAGAGGTATTCAGGTTAATTATAGAGTATAGATGCTAAATATAAATAAACTAAGTATTTATCTTCTTTATCTAAATCATCAAAATCGTAACTAAGTTCTATATCCTCATCTTCTTGAAAGATATTTAGATATATCTTATTATCTTCCTTTACATACTCTATAGAATTAAATGTTGCTATACCAAGATCTAAGTCGATTATTAACTCAGTCAATCCAATACCCATTATACGGATCATCTTAGTAACCTTTCTTTTCATTATTTATATATTAAATAAAAGTAGATTTTTTTTTAGGAAGTGTCTTTTTGAATTGGTTTTTTAATATATACTAAAAAATAAATATTTTATTTATGAATATACTTAAGTATGGTGATTATATCACAGAAAAGATGGCATACTCAATGATTTTAGAATCTAAGGTTGTACTTTCACAAAAGTTTATAAATCTTCTTACTAGAATGAAGAGTAATAATAAAATTGCCGCATCGATTTTAAGTTTTCAATCTAAGGATGTTGATGGTATTGCACAAAATTATATAGATTCAACAGATTCTAAAGAAGAATTATCTTTTACTCCGGATAGAAGAGTTCAACAGATGATAGAAGGTAAACCAGAATATTATAAAGTTACTAATTCAGGAAGATATCTTACACATAGTGATAGAAATAATAAAATATTCGAAAGACTTGGATATGATAAAGAAGGGAGATCCAATTGGGCACCAGATATGGGAACAATAGTAGAAATATTATCAGAAACACAAAGTAATGCTAGTAATAATACATATTGCATGGTTAAAGAAATAAACCACACCGGTACTGAACCAAGAATTGGTGTAATAAACAAGGTAGCTATGCAAATTGATAGTGATGAATTCTTGGAAATATGGAAAACTGCTAGAAATCCTGTTAAAGTTGGTAGATTCGCTAGAGCATTTTTAACTAAGGCGAAAGTATCATTTACTGATCAAGATATTGAAGAGTTTGTAAATCAATACAAAGCAACTTATGACTTTGCCGCAGATATATTAAAACAATTTGATATTGTTCAAGGTTCTAAGATCACACACTGGTATTGGCATGAGAACTACCAAAATGGTGGTGGTACTTTAAATAATTCTTGTATGTCCGAAGTAGATGAAGAGTGGCTTGATATTTATTCTCAAAATAATAATGTAAGTCTTGTTATTTTATATAATGATAATGGTGAGGTTAAGGATGGTAAATATGTTTCAAATTTAATAAAAGGTAGAGCCATTCTATGGGATTGTAAAATAGATGGGCAAAGTGCACAATTTATGGATAGAATATACACAACACAAGATTCAGATGTAGTTCTTTTCAAACAATTTGCAGAGAAAAATGGTTGGTGGTATAAAACTGATCAATCTATGTCTCCTGAAGAGGATATAACAAATGGTAGTTCTGTTAAAAGTGCAAAAATAGTAAGTGAATTGGGAAATTCTGACCTTCCTTATTTACCGTATATGGATACAATGTGTTTCATAAATACAAGTAATGGAATAGTTGGTAACTCATTGAAAGTGGTAGATCCGGACAGAGAATTTGTAGATGATTATGAAGATTATGATGGTGCAATTAGAGTTGCCCGATCAACAGATGGTGAATGGTATACAGCTGACAACTACTAAAAAATAATAATAAAAAATATGAAACATATTAAAAAGTTCAATGAAATAAATGAAAGTACTGACTTTAAAGGAAATGATTTATTACGTTCTAAATTAGATGAGATTTACGAACTTCTTAAAGAAGAAATAAAATCATCTGAAATTGAAGACTTTTATGATGCAGAAGAAATGATTAACAAATATGTCTCAAATCATCTAAGTGAAAAACTTTGGAGTGATAAAGATCTAGAGGATTGGATGAAGAAAAGAGAATTTGGTGAAGAGTAAAAAATTTACCAACACCTTAATAAAAAAAAAGAGACTCATTTGAGTCTCTTTTTTTATTTCATTAGATAATTTACAACATTTACCCAATTTTCAAATGGTTTTTCTCCAAAATGTATCCATTCACCTTCAAACTCTTCTTGTCCGTATCCTCCCTGGTCGTCTATAAGATAATCTCCTTTAACCAAAGATTTGTTTGGTATCAATATAGTCTTCTTAACTACATCTGGTCCCAAATGATCTAAAACCCATTGAACCTTTTCTGTATAGCAGTTCACGTTCTGAAAAGAAGGACGTGTTAAGATCCATACGTCATACTTAGTTTCAAGCAATCTATATGATTCGACTGCATCTTTTATTTCGTCTAATTTAAGGAAGAATCCCCATTGCGATTGTGGATAAGGCTGAAGAGGGTTAAGCTATTTTGCTTTCTTTGATGCACCATAGAAGTCGCACATAACACCATCCATATCCACATATATAGTCTTTTTCATAATACAAAGATACTAAAAATTTGGTTTGTTCTCTTCTAATTTTGATAAAATATATTCCATTGCTTCTTCTGCAGTATCTACAATCTTGAATAGATTTAAATCTTCTTTAGATATCATACCATCTTCTAACATAGTTTTTTTTATCCATTTAATCATTCCTTTCCAATATTCTTTCCCAACTAAAACAATGGGAAGAATTCTTAGATGTCCTGTCTGCATAAGAGTCAGTGTCTCAAATAATTCGTCAAGAGTTCCAAATCCACCTGGAAAACCAACAAACGCTTGTGAATATTTCAAAAAGAAAACTTTCCTAGTAAAGAAATACCTACATGTAACTAATTTATCAATAAAACTATTAGCACTTGCTTCAAATGGTAGTTCTATTTGTAATCCTACTGATTTACCGTCATTACCATATGCACCACTATTGGCGGCCTCCATTATACCTGGTCCACCACCTGTTATTACACCATATCCATTTTTAGCTATCAATTCAGAAAGCTTAACCGCCTCTTTGTAATATTTATCATCTTTATTAGTCCTAGCAGATCCAAATACTGATATACAAGGTGATAACTCAGACAACTCATCAAACCCTTTTATAAACTCACTTTGTATTCTCAAAACCTGCCAGGCATCTTCGGCCTTCTGGTTATATTTCCATTTTTGGTCTTTCATTTATTTTTCATTTATTTTTATAGTATATTTAAAAATTTCAAATGTTGTTCTAACTTAGTATTATATTCAGAAAATGCTCCTTTTTTCAAATCTTCAAATGTTATCCATTTTACAACACCAGTTTCTTTGGTTGATATTTCACCTTCATAATCAGTTACTAAATAAACTGCAGCTACAAATTCACCATCTTCTCTTAAAAAGATTGGTATTGTGTTTTTTATATCTAGACCGGTTTCTTCTCTTACTTCTCTTATAACACCTTCTTTCATACTTTCACCTACATCTACTTTACCACCCGGAAGTCCAAATGATGTAGAATTATCTTTTCGAGATACTCCCAAAAGTTCTGTCTTATCTTCATTAAAGATAAGTGCAACTGCTGCTAGTTTTGCTTGTTTCGTTTCTATCATAAAGTATATATTACATACAAATATAAAAAAAAATCCCACCAAAGTGGGATTTTTAAATTTATTTTACTTCTTCAAAGTCTGCATCTTCTACTTTATCATCACTGCTTGATTCACTAGACTCATTAGTATTATTCTCGGTTGCACTTTCTTGATACAATCTAGTACTAATCTCATTCCAACTCTCATTTAACTTTTGAGATGCCTCATCAACCTTAGTAACATCTTTCTCACCATATGCAACTTTTAGTGATTCTAAATCTGTTTTTAAAGTAGATTTGTCTTCTTCGGTCAGCTTTTCTTCAAATTCTTTCATCTGTTTCTCGGTTTGGAATATTTGACTATCTGCTTGGTTTAATTTCTCAACCTTTTCCTTTTCGAGTCTATCAGATTCCGCGTTTGCCTCAGCATCTGCTTTCATTTTTTCAATCTCTTCTTTTGTAAGCTGAGATCCGCCTTCGATTCTGATTTTGTTTTCTTTACCAGTTGCTTTATCCTGTGCAGAAACGGACAAGATTCCATTTGCATCTATATCTAAAGTTACCTCAATCTGAGGAACTCCTCTAGGTGCAGACATAATACCATCAAGGTTAAACTTACCTAATGAACGATTATCTTTTGCCATTGGTCTTTCTCCTTGTAGAACATGTAGCTCTACTGATGGTTGATTATCTGATGCAGTTGAAAAGGTTTCACTCTTTCTTGTTGGAATTGTTGTGTTTGCCTCAATCAATTTTGTGAATACACCACCCATCGTTTCAATTCCTAATGATAAAGGAGTTACATCTAATAAAAGAACATCTGTAATTCCACCATTTAATACCGCACCTTGAATAGCAGCACCTAAAGCAACAACTTCATCAGGATTTACTGATTTATTAGCTTTCTTACCAATGAACTTCTCGATACCTTCTTGTACTGCAGGAATTCTTGTAGTACCACCTACTAAAATTACTTCATCAATATCACTCACTTCCAGATCCGCATTTTTTAATGCACTCTTTGCACATGCAACTGCTCTATCAACCAAAGGTGTTATCATTTGCTCGAATTTGGCTCTTGTCAATTTTTTAACAAAGTGTAATGGTAATCCATCTTGTGCAGTAATATACGGTAGGTTTATTTCAGATTCAGATGTTGATGATAATTCAATCTTAGCCTTCTCTGCAGCTTCTTTCAATCTTTGTAATGCCATTGGATCTTTTGCCAAGTCCATTGAATGTTCAGATTTAAACTCTTCTAACATCCAATTGATTATTTCATTATCAAAATCATCACCACCTAAGTGAGTATCACCGTCAGTAGATTTAACTTCAAATACACCATCACCTATCTCCAATACAGAAACATCATGAGTTCCACCACCACAATCAAAAACTAGTATTTTAGAATCTGAGTTTTTCTTATCCAAACCATATGCCAATGCTGCAGCAGTTGGTTCATTGATAATTCTTTCCACTTTTAAACCTGCAATCTCACCAGCTTCAATAGTTGCTGTTCTTTCCGCATCTCCGAAGTAAGCCGGAACTGTAATAACCGCTCTAGTAACTTCATGTCCTAAATAATCTTCGGCAGTTTTTTTCATTTTCTGTAAAATAATTGCAGAAAGTTCTTGAGGTGTATAATCACGACCATCAATGTTTACAACAGGTACATTTCCTTTTTTAGATTTCTTAACCTCATAAGGAACACGCTTTACTTCATCTGTACAAACAGAATAATCCTTTCCAATAAACCTTTTAATAGAGTATATTGTATTTTTTGGATTTGTAACTGCTTGTCTTTTTGCAGGATCACCTATTTTTCTATCAGTTCCCGAAAATGAAACAATTGATGGTGTTGTTCTTCTCCCTTCAGAATTACTAATTACTACAGGTTCTCCGGCCTCAACAACTGCACAGGCCGAATTTGTTGTTCCGAGATCAATCCCGATAATTACATTACTTTTACTCATATTTATTTATTTTTATTTTTAAAATTATATTCAAATTATGTGCCAAAAAATATTTATGACACCGAAATTTAATATATATATGAAAATATAATAGAAAGTTTATGATAGATTTCCTGTAAGGTTAGATATGTACTATGAAAATGATATCTACACTGCCACAACCAAAAAAAATACTGACACGGAACCTGACACAGAACCTGACACAGAACCTGACACAGAAATATCTTTCATCTATTATGTAACTTAACAAATATTGCAGGTGGTAAGTCAAACAAAACAGAATATACATCAAGTAATAAAAAAACAACATTAGAATATGATAAAAATAAATACATATTATCTCTAATCTCTAAAGGTCTTAAAAATAAAGAAATTTCAGAATTGGTCGGTATATCCGAAAGAACTTTATATAGGATGAAATCAAATTTAAAAACAAAAAAAGTCTCAGAAATCTGAGACTTTTTTAATATTTACTTGATATGTCATACTATTATTATTTATAATACGTTATATTGATTAAAAGTTGTTTTGAAATAGTAATATATACTATATGTTCGAATTTATAACTAAGTCTATTACAACATTTATCAATAAATTGATGAAATCATTTGGTGTACATGATGATGGATTCAGTGCGAGGAAAATGACCGCATTTATTGTTGTTTTACTTATAGTATATACTCATTACAAATGGTTGAAATCTTGTTACAGTAATAATGACTTCGGTTTATTGCCACAAGTATTGATGATTGATTTTACTGCATTACTAACCTTATTGGGTTTAACAACCTGGGAAAAGATTAAAACTATGCAAAGTGATAAAGATAAGAAATAATTATTTTATAATTATTTCGGTTCCAATTCCTCGACCAGTTTTTTTATAAAAAGGAACCCATTTATATCCACCATTTTTCGAAAATCTTCTAATTTTAATCTTACCTCTTTTTCTTTTAAAATCATTAAAATTTTTTAATTTCATCTTCCCATTCTTTTTTTGATATAGACATAGTTGATTTATTAAAGTGTTTATGTGCATCATTTTGCTCTTTTGTTCCTCGATTGAAGTTCCAAAACTTTGCAACTTCAGAAGAACATTGTAGTATGACAATTAGTCCACCACCATCTGTTCTGTAAAGGTACTCTCCACAGAGAGAGCACCTGTACTTTTCAATCTTAGTCATAAACTATATATTAATCTTCGTTTTCGTCTTCTGGTACATCTATAAAGAAAATAGAGGCATCTCTTTCTTTCAAAAATTCTCTGGCGATTTTCAACTTTCTTGTTTGATCGGATACCCAATCTTTTGCTAAGTCATAGACATCAGTGTTTCCTTTTGATAAAGACATAACGTATCCAAAGTTTCTTTCTTTTCTATATTTCAAGGCGAAAGTCTTTCTCATTAGTTGTAATCTTAAATCTCCAGTCCAGTCTTTACCTACACCACCTTCAATAAACAACTCATAAGATTCATTTATATCTTTTACTTTTTCAGAAACAGCGTGTTTTACAACAGCTATTATCTTTTCGATTCTAGCATGTGCCTCTACTTCTTCTTCTGGTATTTGACCTAAAATATCATCGATTTTTTCATCCAAAACATATCTAACCAAAACATGTTCTCTATATAAGTCATTAGTCAATAAACCATGTCTCTCACAATACCAAGATGTTTTAATCTTTATGAAAAGACCGTTCGTAAATTCTATGATCCATCCTTCTTTATCTTCTACTTTATTAGACATTTCAATAATCTCATCTAATGAATAAGTATAAGATGGTGCAACTTTCAAAGTGCCTATTTCTTTAGAGAATTTAGATAAGTCTAAATATTCACCAGTTTTATTATCTCTTAATCTTAGTAAAATCAATTCTTCATCTAAGTATCTTAAAACGATTCTATTATTTGGTGCAACATATTCAAATATAGCAACATAATCGTTATCTAAAGACCAGTCTACGAATCTTTTCAAATCCGTGTTTGATTTATATAATCTATTCATACCCAATGCTTGATCAGACTCGAAAGACATTTTAGATTTACCTAAAACAGAACCATTTGGTAATCTTACGAAAGATGCGATGGAACCATCTTCTTTGTTATAGATTGATTTTATTTTTAAATCCTCAACTAAAGAATATTGAGACTCCGCAACTTGGTTTAAGTTAAAGAATTTGTGTAGTAATAAATATCTTTTGAATAAAGAACCATCCTTGTTAAAAACATACGTCAATCCCCTCATTTCGAATGCCAAGTTGTCTATGAAGTCAGAATATTGTGCAAGTCTATAGTTGAATATAGATACATTATACCCATCAATCACAAACTTTGATTCATAGAATGTTGAATCTATACCTAAAGTAAGTGTAGCCGCTTCGTCATATGATAATAAGTATCTTTCCATCTTCGTTGTTTAGAATACAAATATAAGAAATTTATTTTAATATATAATATATGAAGTATATAAAACAGTTTGAAAACTTTCTAATAAATGAGGGTAGGTATGATAAAATAAGTAATGAGATATCATCTAGTATATTTAATCACTGGAAAAATGATTTTTTATCAGGTGAAGTGGAATCTACTTTTGAAGATACTTTTGAAAATAAAGATTTGTATATCGACATAGTAGCAGTTATTAACTTTTCAAAGGATTATGAGAAAGGTTTAACTATTGATGCTGGTGCTGATGAATCAACTAATTATATTGAAGTTTGTTTTGAGGTAAACCCAGATTTACTCCCAAGATTTTGGCAAGAAATATCTATGAATTTAAAAGATGTTATTAGACATGAAATTGAACATCTTACACATGGAGATGGTGAAAACTTAAACCCATATAAAAAAATGGAAGATGATAGATTCATAAGAGATATGATTTCTGCAAAGATTTTACCTAAATCCATGTATTTTAAGTTGGAAAAAGAAATAGATGCTAATCTACAGGGAATGTATTTTAGAGCAAAAAAAGAACACAAACCACTTTCAGATATAATCAACCAATATTTAGATTTACAAGATATTACAATTGATGAGAAGAATGATATACTAGATCTTTGGAGAAAGAGGGCAGAGATTCTTAATCTACCTAATTTTTAAGATATATACGATATGAGTAGAAAATCTTCAATAAATAAAATTAAGAGAGATAACTCTAAATCTAAAAGTATAGAGGCCGCTATGTGTATGTATCTATATGAGAAATCACATTCACCAATCACAACCAGATTTACAGGAATGGGTCTTCAAGAGTGTGATGTAATATCTATATCAAAATCTGATTATATATATGAGTATGAGATTAAGACAAGTAGAGCGGATTTTAAAAAGGATTTTATTAAAGAGAAACACACACATATAATAAATGAGAAATATACAAAAACTATTAAAGGTGAGTTAGTTTATTTATTACCAAACTATTTTAGTTTTGTTACACCAAGAGATTTGATAACTGTAGATGAAGTTCCTGATTATGCTGGTTTAATCTATATGAATGAGGATTCTTCCTTTGAAGTCATAAAGAAACCAAAGTTATTACATAAGACTAAGGCAAATGAAGAGTTCATACGAAAGTTGGCACACAACCTAAGCTGCAAGCTTATTTTCAATAAAATAGTTTAGGATTTCTTTTCTTTTTTATATCTATCAATAACTCTCTTACGTAACTCTGTTGTAGAGAATGAATGTTTTCTAGTATTATAATACATTTCAATATGATCTAAATCTTTACCAGTAAATTCTTTCTCTTTATATTCTTCACCAATAACTCTTAAATTTATTGGATATGTGTATAGAATATCTAATAGGTCTTTTTCGGTAGAATAAACAACAACTTCATCAACATATTTACAAGATTCTAATTGTATAAACCTCTCAACAACACTTTGTATTGGTTTATTCTTTTCTGGTCTATCTATAGTTGGATCTGTTTGAAGTCCTACTATAAGATAGTCACATTTAGATTTTGCTTCTTTTAACATCATTATATGTCCTGCGTGAAATAGATCAAAGCAAGAACAAGTGAATCCTGTCTTCATATATTCAATAAAAATAGATTTAATATTCGATCAGTCTTGTCGAATTGGTTTCCTTTAGAATCGGTTACGCTTATCTCACCACTAACGAAGTTCTCTATCAGAAAGTAATCGTTGATAATATCATCACTCTCACACTTTTCGAAAACGACATGTTCTTTTGTCTCCCAGGCATAGGAGATTCCAAGTTCTTTTCGTTTTCTAAAAAGATTCGTGTTTGTGGCTCTTTCTGAAATCATAATACCTTGATTTCTTTAGGTATCTGATTTTCTGTTATTTCGTATTCCTTTATATTAGTTTTTGTGTTGTTCACAACTACGAATTTAAAAGTCGTCTTGTTATCATATGTTCTTCTAACATGGTAATACTCGTCTATAGAACCATGCGTATGCACGGTTCCCAAATGCTTTCTATCTTCTGTATAATTCAATATTTCCATATTCATTATATGGAAAAGTCTAAAAATGTTTTATTATAAAGATGATTTAGCAGACTCATATTGTTTATCCGAAAGAACTTTTATCTCTCTTCCATTAAACTCTTCTTTAGAAAGATATTTACTCGTCTTTAAAGTTTTTTGTAATGATAATATAAAGGTATTTGTCCCATCATATTTTCTTATTTTCTTATTAAGTTCTACTTTTTCTTCTATTTTCATTTTACTATTTTTTATAAAATTACATATAAACTTTGTATAATCAAAATTATATAAGAAATAAAAAATATTATTATATGATAATAAAGTTAAGAGCAGAAGATATTGTAAAACGTTGTTTATGGGATAATTATGTTTACTACATACTTAGCGGTTCCGATAAAGAGGCACAAAGGATTCTTAATGAAAATGAAGAAGTAGAGATTAGTGAGAAAGATGCACTTGTAATTGGATTACTTAAAGTTATTGAAACTGATAATCTTATCCACAAGTTTAATGGATACATAATGGAAGTATTGACAAATAAATCTTTAAAGGAAAAAGATACATTATTAGTTAGAAAGAAGGCATTGGATGCCGCATTAGATAAGTTTGTTGATAAATTTCCTGATTATTGGAAACCAGGTGCCAATTATAGACATGGTCTATCAGATTTAGTTGAATATATTGAAAATATGAAATCTTCAATAGGATTATTAGAGGTTTATAAAATTGTTGATAAAAATATAACTTTTGAGTTTTATAACTCAAATAACGTAAGAAAACTATTAAAATTTAACTATTGAGAAATGAAAAAGGATAAAGTTGAAGATATAAAAACAGAAGACAATATAAGTGGTGAAGATTACACGAATTATACGGTAACACAGGATTCTACATTAGAAGAAAAACTGAAAGAAGAACAAAATAAATACTTACTTCTTTACTCAGATTTTGAAAACTACAAAAAAAGAACTCATAAAGAAAAAGAAGAACTGAAAAATAATACTAAAGTAAGTATGATAACTTCAATCTTAGATATGGATAATGATTTGGAACTTGCCATTAAAAATATAAAAGATGATTCTGCACGAGAAGGTGTTGAACTTATTGTATCTAAAGTTCATACTTTTTTAAGATCACAAGGTATCGAAACTATACAAACAGAAACTTATGATATAGACTTACATGATGTTGTTTCAGTTTTAGATATTGGTGAGACCAAGATTGTTGATGTTATTAGTAAAGGTTATTCATTAAATGGTAAACCATTTAGATATCCTAAAATTGTATTGGGTAGATAAAATGTCAAGTAACATAATAAAAGATTTAAAGAGTAAACCGGAATATAGAAAATTCATTATAGAATCTCTTTGTCAAGGAGAAAGAGATTTAGAAAGTCTATTAGATTATGTAATAGATAATAAGTTACATATTTTTGATATTGATGATTTCCAAGGTTCATTTTATTATGAAGATGATGAAACAATAGACTTAGTTCTCCCTACAATTAGAAGAGTTTGGGGAAGAGTTTTCATTGATCCACCAGAAATACTTAAAGAAAAGAAGTTGGAATTTTTCCAACTTCTTTTTGATATTGACGACTTTATAGATTATTTGTTAGATATAATACCAAAAGTCAAAACTTCTTTAATAGAATTTGATAAATTGGATAGAACCGCAGAAACTTTGGTTCTAATTGTTGATAACTATATTTCGAGACTTTTGGAAGAAACTCGCAATAGCGACGATATATTAGCAGATATAAGAGATTTAAAAATAAAGAAAACATTAAGAAGATGGTAAACTGGTATATAAATAGTAAATTATCTAAGACTCAACAATATTTAAAGAAAGTAGAAGAGACGGTCGGACCATTTATGGAATATTTTATAGGTAGAATCTCGGATATTGAAGAATATGACATAGAAAAGATAGAAGAACTTTATAAAGAGATATTTGATGAGCTACCAGTTATGAGACTTCGCACAAGTAAAGACTATAACTATTCTCCATATTCAAAAGAAATGGAGATATGGCTAGAATACAACTCGTACACAGATATAATCTTTGTCGACCCTAAGAAGTCGATAAGAAGAGAGATACAACTAAACAACCTATTTAAAGATGATGAAAAAATATGATGATTTTAAAAAAGATAAAGATGCACTTTATCTAACGAAAGAGGAGATAGCCACAGTCAAATGGACTAAATATGTGATTGTCGTACCTACAGAGGAAGACAGAAACGAACTTATGGAAGCATTCGAACATATCCACTACTCTGACATAGATACAGACAACATAGCGGTCAACCAGCTCGCACACGAGTATCTGGATGATGATAGAGAACCAGGAACATACAACAACATAGTAGTAGATCCAGTCGCTTATGAAAAAATGAGAGTAAAGAGGTGAAGACAGTTATTTTTAAAATACCAGTTGGTAGAATGCCAACATCTAAAAAGAAATGGTGGCAGATTTGGAGAAAGAAAGGTGATTCTGCAGACGAAGCTATTGCTCGAGCAATTTAAAAATATTCCGAAGATCTAAATTGGAAACGTATAGATAGAAGGTGGAAGATAAACAAAATATATAGTCTTGGGATAGAAAATACTTTTCCTTATAAAAAAGATTATTGGCTCCCTAATAAATAGTAAAAAAATATAACAAAAAACAATGAGTGATTATTATAGCATTTTAGGCGTCGATAGAAACGCCAGCGAAGAACAAATCAAGAAAGCTTATAGAAAGAAAGCGATGGAATTCCATCCTGATAAAAATCCAGGCAACCCTACAGCTGAAACAAAATTCAAAGAAGCGGCTGAAGCATATGATGTACTTTCAGATGCTGGTAAAAAGTCTAACTATGACAATTATGGTTCTACTAACGGAAATCCTTTCGGAGGTGGTGGTAATCCATTCGGTGGTCACGGATTTGATATGGAAGATATCTTCTCTCAATTTGGAGATATTTTTGGAAATAGAGGTGGTAGACAACAAAAAAGACAAAAAAAGGGATCTGATTTGAGAATTAAGGTGGTTCTTAATATAGATGAGATACTAAAAGGTTGTACTAAAAAATTAAAATATAAAAGACAAGTAAAATGTGATCCTTGTAATGGTCAAGGTGGTACTGATATACGAGAGTGTTTAACTTGTAATGGTCGTGGACACAGAATCGTTGTTCAGAATACACCATTTGGTCAAATGAGAACCGAAACAACTTGTCCAGATTGTAATGGTAGTGGTAAACAAATTAAAAATAAGTGTAATCATTGTCATGGTGAAGGAACTCAATTAAAAGAACAAGTTGTTGATGTTGAAATACCTGTTGGTGTTTCAACGGGTATGCAACTTACTATGCAACAATTTGGTAACTATATCAGAGATGGTATTGCAGGTGATTTACAGATAATAGTTGAAGAGGCACAGGATTTTTCATACAAAAGAGAGAATAATAATATCATAGTTGAGAAAACCATTTCTGTTATTGATGCAATATGTGGATCACACATTAAAGTTTCAACACCAAATGGTGAAATGTCAGTTTATATAGAACCAGGAACAACACATGGTAAGACTCTAAGAATAGGTGGTAAAGGAATTCCTGATATACATTATGGATTAGGCGACTTATTTATCAGAATAAATATTAAAATACCAAAAAATATTGATTTAGACGAGAAACATCTTTTAGAGAAACTAAAAGATTCTAAAAACTTCCAAGTCTAAAAATGATATTTTTATATATAAATAAAAAATAATTTTATGTTAAGTTTAAATAAAATATCAATATCATGTTCAGATTCTAAAGTATTAGATGAAATATTTAATATTTTAAATACAAAGTCTGTTGATTATGATATGAATAATTATCATCTATATTCTAAAAGCAATGTTAATTTTCTAGAATTATTTTTTGATGGTACAAAACCTTATGATGAATTTGGATTTGAATGGGCATATATAGAATCTTGTGTTAAATCTGAATCTATTTTACTAAATATTTACTCGAATAATGGAAATCTTTCGATTTGGGTGGCGGAATTACTCAAGAAATATAAAATGTATAAACCAATAGAATTTGAAATAGACATTTCAATAGAAATAACAAAGTCTGTTAAGTTTAAAAACTATGATATTAAAAAATATTGGATTGAAAGTGAATTACCAAAAGTAATTCAAAATAAAAAGGGTCTCTAATTAGAGACCCTTTTTTTAATATATTATTTTTTTATGTTTAGGTTTTCTATTATAATCCTTTACAGATTTATGTACCTTATGTTTAGAAACCCAGCCTGTTGAGTTTTCTAACTCTATCTCTCGAGATGTCTTTTTATAAACATTTAGTATTTCCTTTTGTGTTATTTTCCCTATTTTTATTATACCCTTCATAGTTTCTATTCATTAGAAATACAAATATAATAAAAATTACTTTATTTAAAAAATCTATTCATATAAAATTGATATACTTCTAGTATAAGAATTTGATGGATATGTTTTTAAAATTGATCCAGATCCATAATAATTTCCACCATTTGGATAATTAGTATTATTACTATAATATGTTCCACTTGATGTAGTTACAAAGGCTCTGAAAAATATAATATTTGGCACATAATTAGTTTGTCCCAATGTACCACTTATAGGCCCTGATATGTTACCGGTATTGACTTCAAATGTAGTAGGTCCTATTGATGTAGAATATGTAAAATAATTAGATATTGTTGGTGTGGTTGATGATGTTGCCCAACAAACTCCAGTATTTATTATTGTTTCTTCAGTATTTATTATATTTGAAAAAGTAATTGATATAATACCCGGGAAAAATTCACTAACATTTTGTACAATAGGATCTATATCAATACTTATTGTTGTATTGAATGTCCAATTTTCATCAGACCAAGGATTAGGACCTTGCCAGATAGGTGTGTAACCAGTTTCCCACCCATTTTGCCAAGTGTTTATTATATCATAAACTCTTACGTGTCTAAATGCTCTAACTGATGCAGTAGAACTCTTTGAAACATCATCTTTTATCAAACCAGTTGAACTTAAACTTTTAAATTCATATGCATATGCAGTGTTTGTTCCAGATTCTGTAGATGACCAATATAATGGTTTAAGTAAATCACTACCTAAAACACTATCAATTACTTGTGATGCATTAAATGCGCTATTTAACTCAGTTATTGAGGGTAGATACCAATTCGTAAACCCACCTCCAGTATAGTCATCACATAATTTTGCAGCAGATGTTGTATGACCTGGTTGTGACATTATAGTATTACTATTAGATATACCATTGTGTTCAGAGGTGGCATTTGAAGCACTTGCAGAAACGTTACTAAAAACAGAAGAACTACTTATGTCTTCTAAAGACATAACTAAATAGTTAAATACGTTTGTTGGGTATTTCCACATAGCAACTATTATACCACCACCATAAAGTTCACCTATATACCTATAATTAGTTGGTTTTGTTAGGAAATAACTTTTATCAACCCATGTACAGAGTCCATTTTCATCTGACCTAAGTATCTTATTATTACCTTTACCTTCAATATCCAAAACAAGATTTTGTGATATTGAGAATGTTGGATTACCATTAAACTCATGTGAGAAAAATTTATTAGAGTCATTATATTCATCCTCATAAGAATGTTTAAAAGTATCATAGTTATTTTTAACCTCTTCATATGATAAAGTTTTATAGTAAACTCTAACTTGTGCAACATCACCATTAAAGGGGTACCATTGTGTTGGGTATGTATATTGAAATCCTAAAGGCCTATCAGTACCCTGTCCATCTCCAATTGCGAAGTTAAAGTCATTACCACCAAATTTACTTTGTGTACCTGTATTATAAGATTCTACACTTTTTATACCATTTATGTAAACTTTAGAAAGTGTATTATTTGATATGGTTTCGGTTGTAAAAACAACATGATACCATTTATTTAATTCTAAACCAGATGTTGATCTCAAATATGTTTGTTTGTTATTTATATAATTTGAAAATAAAATTTTATCATTTTGGAATCCAAAATATGGTAGAACCTGACCCATAAACATATTTACCGATCCTGTTAGATTAGTATTAGGTGAGGAAACAGTGCCTGTACATCTAATCCAAGCTTCCCAACTCATATTTTCAGAAAGTATAATAGGATCATATTCTATTTTTGTGTTAAATCCATTAAATGTGAAGTACTTTCCTGGATATGGAGTTTGACTACTAGAATAAGTAGGTGATACATAACCGCTAGTAGTAACTATATTACCATCCGTGTGATTGCCACTGAGTTCTATTATTGTATTACCCGAACCACTATATGAACTATTTGAATCAAAATTCATTTTTAAATTGTTTTGCATAACACTTGGTAAAATCTCATATCTCTTCTTCTCAATGTTATAATTCTTCATTATTTCGTCTTTTGTAAGTGACCTATTGTAGATTCTAAATATAGAAACATCCATATTCATAAAATATTTATCAACAGATTTCCAACCACCTATTCTACCAAAACCACCATTAAAATTTGTATTACCTAAACTTTGTGTACCAATAACTTGAGATAAAACTTGTTCATTCCCGTTTATATAAATTTTATTATTACTATATGATTCACCACTAACCATTTCGAAAACATAATGTGCCCATCTATCGATAATATTTAAATTCTGAACGGTTGTATTCGATATACCATATAAATCAGCAGCACCCGTATTAAAACCTAATCCACCACCAGATGTATAAACATCATAAATATTCCAACCAAAAATCATACTACCACTATATGGTGTTCCGTTTGGACCCAATTTTAACCAGGCCTCAACGGTAATTTTTGTTGAATTTCCAATTGGTGCCTTAAAATCAACATAAGAACCTATATTACTAAAACTGGCAGAAGAAAATCTTAGAAATCCACTATCATCCGTAAAATAAACTGGCCCAGTTGCTTGATAACCACCATCTGTACCAGAAACAATTACTTCATCTATTGATGGTCCTGTATATACCGATGATGATGTATATGATGCATTAGGTGCTGTTATTTTTATAGAAACAGTTTTTCCGTGATAAGAGTATAATGGTATTTTTATATCACTTGTACTCAAACCGGTTCCTGTAACTTCTTTTAATAAAGTATATGGTGTTGAATATCCCTCTTTCTGAATTGAAATATAAACATTAATATTTGCACCTGAGGAATTTAAAATAGAAGAAACATCAGATGTTTGAAACTGAATACTACTATCTTTATATTCAACTAAAAAGTATTTAGAAATAAAACTAGAAGTACCACCATTATTATACATAATAGGAGTTGTAGTTACTGAGTTTGTAATATTAGTTAAATACCACTCATCATATATAAAGTTTCCTAATGCATCACGATAACTATTTCCAGAGTATGTTGTACCAGGTCCATTTATATTACTAATAGTAGGTAGTATATCGATTGTTGTACCCTCTGAAGATGTAGGTGGGTAAGATGATAAATTAAATGAATATGATGATGTCATTCCTGAACTAACCAAATCTACCCATCTACTAGATGTTCCTAATAATTTATAAGTAGAATCTGAAAAAGACTTATCATTGGTTACATCTAAATTTAAACACAAACCATCACCGACATATTTTGATTCTTTTCTTACTGCCCTTATTCTAGGTGGATTACTACCAAAATATGCATCTTCTTTTTTAGAAATCTTAAACCATCCATTGTCATTTGTATAACAAAATTCGGAAGAATATTCAGTTGATGACCAATATCCACTATAAGAAATTGTATCTATACTCTCTGAATTTAGAATTTTATTTACAACACCTGATTGATTGTAAATAGTGTTCAATTCATAATATGATGGTAGATACCAATCATCATATCCACCTGCTCTATAATCCGCACAAACTTGTGCGGCACTACCTGTTACTCCGTACTTACTAGACTCTTCCATAATTGATATAGTATTCAACCTACCATTATATAAACTTTGTGCATTTTCTCCAATTAGAATTGTACTCATAGTTGAGGTAATAAAAGGATCAAAGGAAGTTCCGTCATAAATCCATTGTGAGTAAATAGATCCATTTTCATCAAAATAACCATCAGTACTTTTTAAATCCTCTAAAGATACTATCAAAACTTTTTCATCATCACCTTCTAACCAAACATCAATTACTATACCACCACCATAAAATTCACCTATATAATGACCAAAATTAAATAATGATTTTATTGGTTTCCAATTAACTATACCCGAAGAATCTGATGTAAGAACTCTTTCTATTCCTTCATTTGCATCTTTGATAAAAAGTGGATTTACTATTGTAACTCCATCGTCTGATAATTCATAACCACTATCCGAAACTCTAAATTGAACTGGTGTACTATATACATTTGAACCTAAACCATTATCATATGCATAGGCAACCGCATAGTAAGTATTGTTAGGTATATTTTCAAAAGTTGCAGAGAATGTACCAACTTCATTATAAGATATGGATCTAATAGTTCCACTTGTTACGGTAGAAAGATCCGTACTATATATAATACCACTATCAAGTATAATTTCACCAGAATTGACTGAAACACTATAAGAAAAGTCAATTTTATTTTTTAATCTTCCTGTGGCTGATATTACATTTACAATTACCATTTTATTTATTTTATTTTAATCAATAGAGAAAAGATATCCAAAATTACCCAGAACATTATATTTGAACTTGGCAACTCTCTTACCAGTTCCTGGACCGGATGAATATATAACATCTATTTTTGTACCATAAGAATTTAAAGACATACTTGCACCAGCAGTTGGATTTATCCATTGATATTGATTTGATGGATTTTTTATAGGTGTACCACCTTTATATAAATCAACATTCAAAATTACCAAAGGTGTTGAATCAAGTCTTGTTTGATCACCCATTACGAAATTGGGTACCCAAGATCCAACATACCAATGTGCCTTTGCTTCTATTTCTATTTCAGATTGACCAGGATAATAATATTTAAAGGCATTTAAATTTATTAAAACGGTTTCATATCCAAATCCAGTATTATCATCAGCATGCCATAATATCGAATAAGTAGAACTTTGTGGATGTGTTGGGAAATCGGGCGTCCAACCACTACCAACATAGTAGGCACCATATCCAGATTCAGATGCAGGCTCATCAGGGTAAACCATTGTAGTCCTAGTATCCAAATCAACCTCACCCGAAAATTGATAAGTCATAATTATATAATCTGCATCAAAATTAAATGATATTTGAGAGTCATCTGCAATTCTAAAAGGTCTAACCTTTGCAAAATTGGATTTAAATATAGCGGCTATATCTAAATTTCGAATAGAACTTGTACCGGCTAAAACACCCCATGAAGTTGATGCGCTATTCTCCGTAGAAGACCAATAATAATCAGAATCATTTGATGAAACTAATCCCGTGTCTGTGTAACTACCACCAGGACCAGTATCGGTTGTTTCATTTTTCGTGTATTTAGTTTTACCAAAGGTTAAAAGATTTATATTACTTGGTAATACTGAATCTGTTGTGTATGTATATTCAGGAAATGTAGGTAGTACCGTAATATTAACAACATCTAATTTAGGTTCATTTTTATCATATGAGAAACTATCTAAAACTTTATTGAAAATAGAAGCATTGTTTATTAAATAATTAAGTTCATATATAGATGGTAGAAACCAATCATCCCATACTCCTGTTCCTAAGTCCGGATTAGAATAGTCTAAACATAATTGTGCTGCCGATGTTGTGGATTGTGTGCTTATTAGTAAACTATTACTCGCACCAAATGAATTATAACTAGCAGATGCTGATAAATTCTGTATATCAGACCATTCAAAGCCATAAATAAATGAGGTTACTCCACTTGAAACAACAGTAGTTGATATATTTTCAGTAGCCGCGATAAGACATCTTTCTAAACCATTTTCAGTCCATACTCCAACTACAACACCACCACCAAAAAACTCACCAATATAATGATTATTTGGCTTATCGGAAACATAATCAGTTATTGTTTTCCAATTTGAATAACCATTCCCATCTGATATAAGTACTTTATCAGATGATTGTCCACCATCCTGAATAATTAGATTTTTATTTATAGTAAAGTTTGTTCTATTAATTGAATGTCCCATTATCTATATATTCAAAAACCAAATCAAAAAATAAATATTTTATATTCCCATTTTTTTGAACCACAGTCAAAAACTCTATTAATATAACCATCTTTAACCAACTTGTCTTTTCTATAATTAAATCTATGTACTCTAAAACCAATTTAGATAAAATAGAGCTGGAGACTATGTTTATTTTATGTATTGTAGATTTAATATATATAAGAAACTAATATTTAATATGAGTGATGAATACATACCATATCAAGGAGGTCTTACAATTGAAGAGTTTATTGATAGTGTCAATACTGAACTAACAATAGGTTGTTCTTTACCAAAGACATTACCAGATGCTATGATTAGGCAAATTGTCGAAAAAAGAGCAATGCCTTGGTTTTATAGAACTTATCAATATGCAGTTCAAAAAATGTATTTCTTGGTTAAGAAAGATGCATTCACTAGTGAAGAGTTTACAAAATATAATTATGTTAGTGTTCCTTGTGAAATACAATCAGTTACATATTTATATGAAGTAAGAGGAACTAGTCTTTTCCAATTAGGTATAAATAGTCCTAACTTATCTGTAAACTTAGGGGTTACAAATCAACCATATTTATCGTCATATGTAACAACAATTGGTGAGTTAGGTACTTATAAAACATTATTAGATAATATGTCTGATATGATGAACCAATTAAATAAATATACTCTTAAATATCAATTTAACCAGTTAAATCATAGATTACATATTTTAACAAATGTTGAATATGATGTGATTATGGAAGCATATGCTAATATACCACCGGAAAACCTTTACAACGATGATTTGTTTTTCAAATATTGTGTAGGATATGCAAAACAAGCATTAGGGAATATGGTGGGAAGATATGATTTTTCTCTTCCCGGTGGTGTTAAGATACAAGCAGCAGACTTGGTTTCTCAAGGGAAAGAAGAGGTTAAAGAAGTTGAAGAGGAAGTGAAAGGTCAAAGTAATTCAAGTTTCTTTTTCATGGTTAAGAAATAACCAATTGATTATCAATAAGTTATTTTCAATATTAGGAAATAGTTATGAAATTTAATATATAAAAAATGATACTTAGATACGAACAACTTAATGAAAATAAGATGTGGTACAAAACAATACCACAGATATTAGAATGGATAGATTCAAAATCTGACCTTTATTGGATTTGGATAGACACAGAAACAACTGGCATAGGAGGTCCGAAAAAAGAACAACTTACACAAGTTTCCGCAATAGTTACTAACTACAACTTCAATAATAATTCATTCAATGAGGTTGATACTTTTGATAGAAAGATCAAACTAACATCGGATATAAAATCTAGATATGATATACCTGGTGATAATAGTAGAAGAATTTTAAGTTTTAATCACTATGGATCTGGCGGTTACAAATATGAAGAAGAAAGTGAAGTCGTTTATGATTTCTTCAAATGGATAGAAGATTATTCACCTTGTTTAGGTATTGCACAAAATGCGAGTTTTGATATGAATATGTTAGCAGGTAGATCCGATAATAAAATAAAATTTGAAGTATTCGATACTAAGATGTTGATTCAATTATATTATTTACCACTTTTACAAAAACTGGGAGAAACTGACTCTAAATATTCAGAAATTGTAAGTTCTATAGGAACTTCAACAAGAGATAATGGATTGATTTCTTCTTCTATGGCGAAGATTGGTCCGGCACTTGGTCTAAGTATGGATAACTATCATGATGCGATTACAGATTGTAGAATCACTATTGAGATGTATAGAAAGATTGTTGATTTTTTAAAAGAGAATAAACATATCGATATAAGCAAATATCAAAACGATAGAATCAGAACAATAAGAAAATGAAATACCTAAGATATAATGATGCTAGAGAAACTTTGATAGACAAGAAGTACAAAACTTAATATCATAAATAAAGCCGGTCGAGTGACCGGCTTTATTTTTTCGTTTATACTAATCAGAAACCATCTTCAAGAGTCAGTAAATATCTCTTTTCTTTACGTTCATAGTTTAGTAAAAAATATATTTTTCATCTTCTTTGATACAATAGATTGAGATTGGGTAGATTCTCAACTCATCATTACTTTCATCCACTATAAACCTCATAGAACCATCTATGATATCTGTGTTTACAATTTTAATTGTTGCGTGATGTAATCCTTTCAGAACTGAATAGGTGATGTCGTCTAATTCTTCAGTAAGAACCATATAGTTATCCTTTCCTTGTATCTTACCGGATAATCCATCGATAAAGTAAGCCTTTTCTATAATCTCTCTAAGTGAATCTGTTGCAGAACACTCTACTTTAATTTCATGTTTTACCATTTCTTTTTATTTAGTTATTAAAAAATTTTATTTGAAATATTTATATTGATAAAATATATAAAGTTTAATTATGATAAACAATATTTATAGACGTTATATCTTCAATAGTAAAATTTACTATCTCTTTGAATAGTTCAAAACCTGTAAGACTCTCATAGTCATTTTGATTTTTGTTTATCTTTTTTATGATTGGGATAAGAGAATTTATCTGTTTGTGTGTAACCTCAATCTTTTCGCGACTATCTTCTGTATCTATTACTAAAAAACCTCTCATATAAGTTCTTATTTTTTCTTATATATAAGTTTTTTCTTACACCAATATATTTTTTATTTCTTCAGAACCATCAGGATTCGCTGAATGTATTACGTATTCTGGAAATTTAGTTTTTCTTTCATTACAATAACTTAACAGAAACTTAACACAATCTAATCCAGTATAAACTCTTCCTTCATCGATATCAAACCATTCTTCAATAGGCAAACTTTCTTTAAGTTCTGCGACATCTGCCAAGTCATAATCGAATGCAACTAAATCAGGAACACCATTTTCTTCTATCCATTTTATGAACTGACCATAAGAACGTACAATGGAATATACGAAAATCCGTTATTTGCCACATATATGTAGCACAATCTCTGGGAATTCGCCAATCGTCTAAAAATAACCTTTTCATATTACAAACATACGGACAAATTTTAATATATATAGTATAATCCGACTTAGGACCGGATATAGATTACGCCCCACGGGTACTATATGAAAACCACTGAATTCGCTCCTCGGTGGTTTTCTTTTTAGAGAATAATTTCAAATTTAATCTGACCACAATCAAATATTTTATAGGCACCAAAATTATCCTCCATTATCTTTGATTCTGAAAGGTTTTTATCATATCCCATTTTTATCAATTTTGATTTTTTCCATTTTTGTTTATTTGATCTTTTTTTATCAATTAAGTATGAGTAGTTTGGATAACTAGTACTTTTAACATAAAATCCCAATTTATAATATAAATCACCTATTGACCAAGAAACATCAGAGAAGGATATAATCCTTTTTACATCATAATTTTTAATGAAATATTTCATTAGTCTGGATGCACCACCTATAACATTAATATTTTTTTTATTACAAAACCTTGATAAGTTCCACTCATCACTCAACATGCTTTTCCTACCCTCGAAATGATCAAATGTCATTAAACTAACCAACTCATCATCGTAATATAAACCAATTTTCTTAGAGGCTGATGTATAACCTTGTATATGATTCTCATCTAGAAATTCTCTATACTCACTTATATCTATAACCTCTTTTATAATACATTTTCTGGCATATATTTTATTTTTAGTTAGACCTAACCAATTTGTGATTTGTGATTTTATAATATCCTTTTTAAGATTCCAATCATCTTCCCAAATATGAATTATTCTAATTTCTCTTTCTTTAAAGTATTTGGTTTTATCAAGGTGGTAGTTTTTATCTTTAAATAATTCAGAGTGCCAATAAAGACCATTAAATTCAAATCCTATTTTCAAATCAGGTAAATAAATATCTATTTCCAAACCATCCCTATAACTCTGAATTATTTCACCATCATATATACCTTTTATATAATCTAAAATTTCAATTTCTTTAAATGATGATGTTTTATTGACCGGATAACAAATTGTACATTGTTTATTATCTAGTTTAAGTCTTGAGTGATATAAATGTGAATTTGTTTCATAATAATGATCATTTTCTACACACTTAATTAGGTGTTTACCCTTACCTAAGTATTTAAAATAGTTTTTATCACTATTTAAATTTGTTTTTATACTAGATGATCTATATTTTTCAAAAATGAGTTCTCTATATTTTTCAGATTTAGTGAAATTATCAACACCATATTTTTCTAAATTGGTTTTCTTTATTCTTTTGATAAAATCTTCGGTTTTAGTATAACTATCAAAACCGTATTTTTTATTTGAAGTTTCTTTTATTTTATTTTTAATAATTTCTGATTTGAATGGATTATCGACTCCGTAATTTTCAAATGTTGTTTTCACCTTTTTCTTTTTAACACTTTCAATCTTTGATATATTATCAACACCATATTTTTCAATACATGTTTCTTTGTATTTTAAATTTATTGATTCATAATCTAAATTTTCTTTTGATTTTGATATCTTATCTTTAACAGTATCTAGAATTGACGTATTTTCAACACCATATTTTTCTAAATTATTTTTCTTATAATTATATAATTTTTTATCTTTTAAAATAGGATCATTATTTGAACAAGATTTTGAACAATATTCTCTATAACCTCTTTTATATGATAAAAATTTAACATCACCATCACAGACTTTACAAGTAGGTTTATTATTTTTAATTAAATATACTTTCTCTGAAATTGAATCACCTGGACATTTATCTAAAAAAGAATATAAATTATTTAAGTTTTTAGATACCCATTGCTCTTTAACCGAATTTAATTCTATTTTAGATAAATATATTTCATATTCTTTTTTAACTATTTCATTCATATTGTATATATAAGCCATAACATCTCTCCTATAAAAGAAAGCCAGTATTGTTTAATATAATTTAACATTAAAATAATAAACAAATAAGTTAAAAAAATATATATAACTTAAATAAAAATTTATGGAAAATACAGAGAACATATTAAAAGAAAACCCGGGAAGATTCGTTCTATTCCCTATTGAACACAATGACATCTGGGAAATGTATAAAACTGCGGAACATTCATTTTGGACTGCAGAAGAGATTGATTTAGCACAGGACTTAACAGACTGGGATAATAAACTTAATGATGATGAAAGACACTACATTAAAAATGTATTGGCATTTTTTGCAGCATCGGATGGAATCGTAAATGAGAATTTGGCAGAAAATTTTGTTAAAGAGGTTCAATATGCAGAAGCGAAAAGTTTTTATGGTTTCCAAATTGCAATGGAGAATGTTCATTCTGAGACTTACTCTCTTTTAATTGATACCTATATTAAAGATGAAAAAGAAAAGGATCATTTATTCAATGCAATCGATACTGTTCCTTCTGTTAAGAAGAAAGCTGATTGGGCACTTAAATGGATTGAATCAGAATCATTTGCAGAGCGTTTAATCGCTTTCGCAGCGGTAGAAGGTATCTTCTTCTCAGGATCATTCTGTTCTATCTTCTGGTTGAAGAAAAGAGGTTTGATGCCAGGATTAGCTTTCTCAAATGAGTTGATTTCAAGAGATGAAGGTTTACATTGTGAGTTTGCTTGTTTATTACATAACAAACACATAGTAAATAAAGTTTCTCAAGAAAGAATTACTCAGATCATTACGGAAGCGGTTGAGATTGAAAAAGAGTTCGTAACAGATTCTTTACCGGTATCACTTATTGGTATGAATGCAAAGTTGATGCAACAATACATTGAGTTCGTTGCCGACTATTGGTTAAGTGAGTTAGGTTGTCAAAAGGTTTATAACACCGAAAATCCATTCGATTTTATGGATATGCTTTCTTTACAAAATAAGAGCAATTTTTTTGAAAAAAGAGTTTCTGAATACCAAAAAACATCAGATAAGAATATCGACTTTGATAATATGGATGATGACTTTTAAAAACTTACCGTTTAAGTCAATTAAAACCTACTTTTAGTAGGTTTTTTTATATAAAAAAAAATATAAAATATGAATGTTCTTTCATTATTCGATGGTATGTCTTGTGGACATATTGCATTAGACAAACTTGGAATCGAAGTTGATCAATACTTTGCATCTGAAATAGAAGATGCATCTATTAAAGTAACTATGAAAAATTATCCAAATACTATACAACTTGGTGATGTTACTAAAGTAGAGGGTAAAGATTTACCAAAAATTGATTTATTGATTGGTGGAAGTCCTTGTCAATCATTTTCAAATGCAGGAAATGGTTCAGGATTTGATGGTAAGAGTGGATTATTTTATGAATGGGTAAGACTTTTAAAAGAAACTAATCCTAAATACTTTATGTTGGAAAATGTAAAGATGAAAAAAGAATGGCAAGATGTTATTACTGATATTTTAGGTGTAAAACCAATTCTTATCAATAGTAATATTTTTTCCGCTCAGAATCGTCAGAGACTTTATTGGACTAATATTCCAATGGATCCTTTACCCGATGATAAAGAGATTTATATCGAAGACATATTAGAGACCAACTTTGATTCAAAGTATTGGTTACCTGAAAAGAATGCAGGATTGTTGAGTAAAAAAGTCGATATAACTGGTGCTCCCAATATTTGTTGTATAGATGTCTATAACAAGAGATATAAAAAAGATAGAAAAAGCCCTACTCTCACACACCCTTGTCATAACTCTCTAAGACTTTTACAAGATGGTAAATTCAGAAAGCTTACACCGATTGAATGTGAAAGACTTCAGAATGTACCGGATGGTTATACAGAAGGTGTTGCAGATACACATCGATATGCAATGCTTGGAAACGGCTGGACCGTGGATGTCATAGCACATATATTTAAAAACCTCGACTAAACGAGGTTTTTTTGTTTTTGAAAAATAATATATAACTTATGAAGATATTAAGATTTGAAGATTTTGAAATGACGAATGAGGCATTACCAAGACAACAATCAGTAAATCAGTTAAAAAAAGTTATGAAGATGTCTGCTAAAACAGATATCGGAAATCGTATCTCTGATATGAACAAGCAAGGTGCTAATATACAATATATTCAAAACCCTATTGATTCGGGTATTGAGTCATATGAAGATTATGAAAAGCATAATAAAAAATTCGTTTCTTCTTGGAATTTAAAAGGTATGTTGAGTCCATTTAAAGTAAAGAAAGTTAAAGATATATAAAAATAAAACGAGATATGAAATACTTAAAAAGGTTTAATGAGGCGATAAATGAAGAATATTTTTCACTGACTGATAAATATAATGAGTTGCCTGATGATATGATATTTCCAAGAACCGAAGGACATGATGAGTGGTTGAAGAATACACCAACCCATATCAAATTACTTTCGATGCTTTGTGGGTTATTAGATGCTGATTTAGTAGAAAGATTTCAACTCGATAATACTTTTTTTGTGGCTTTGAAAAATGAGTATGAGTATACTGGATTTGAATTAACAAAAGATGAGGTTATAGAATCTTGTCATAAACTTAAAAAGGAAGGATTTTTAAAATAAGATATGAAGAACATAAAGACATATGAAGGATTTTTTGACTTCTTTAAAAAGAAGAAGTCTGAAGACGACCAGATTGGAGAAGACTATCTAAAAAGACTTAAGAATTTAAAATCCTTTTTAGAAAAAGGAGGTGTATCTCCATATGAGATTGTTTCTAAACACGACATTGATGAGGATAGTAAATATCTTAGATATACTTTAACATTTGACGACGGTGCCATAAGAATTTGTAAGGTAGAGGCCGATAAAAAATATAGACAAGGATGGAATCTACAAACACAGAAAGAATTCATCGAACGAGGGTGTGTAAAGAAGAACAATCATGTTCTTTATTTACTTGATATCAAAAGAGTAGAAGAATGTCTTTTAGCAGACTGGACTATATTGGAAGATATTTTCGAAATGGCAGAATGGTGCTTCAACAAAAACCAGAAAAACATTAGAATAAACAAGATAAAAGGTGATATGAACCCATCAGCGGATCTATTAGATGATGATATTTGGGGTGATACTCCTTTAGACAGAAGGTAAACTATGAAATACTTAAAACTATACGAACAATTTAGACTTATCTTGGAAAAATTAGATAGTCAAGGAAAAAAATTATTTTTACTATGTGGACCAAGTGCTACTGGTAAAACTTATTTAGCTGGTCAAATCGGAATTGAACACTGGACGAAATCAACAGATTTTAAAGGTAATTGTCTAATTACAACTGATGGTGAAGATGGTGAACAAGAAAAAATTACTGAGTTATTGGAAGCAAAAGGTTGTCCTAAGTTAGCAGAGATATCAAAATCTGATATAAACAATATTGGTGGAGTTTTTATGATTGCTTATGTAGGTGATGGTGTAGATAAAAAATGGTTTGACCAGTGGAAGAATGAAGCTGATGAAGAAGAAAAGAGTATTCTAAATCCATTATTTGAGATTCTTACTAAAGAAAATACTTTTTGTCCACAAACGATTACACAACAAGATAGTAGAGTTTTAAAACTAGCACTAATTTCTTATTTATGGGGACCTGGTACAATTTTATTTGATGATGTTAGACCAACAATCACTAAGTTTTATGATGACATAACAGAGTATATTATTTATACACCGATTACTACTTATTTAAGTGATAATCTAGTGAAGAGAACTTCTGGTGAACCTGATATGAATATAAAAGGTAAGATTGAAAAGTTTTTTGAATGGTTTCAATTATCAGAAACTCCTGATACTTCATTTCCTGATGATAAAAAATACACATTGGACGAGATTGAAGAATCTATGGAAACAATAAAAACAAAAATAACTATTGAAGATTTTATCACTATTTCTAAAATAACTGATAAAATGAAAGAAGATGGTTTCTACTTTAAAAAGGGTGGAATTCAAGGAGATAAAGATAAAAGTCCTGTGTTTAATTCAAGAGGTGGTGATAGTTTATCACTATAAAATTTTAATATATAAACTATGAGATATTTAAAAACATTTGAAAACTACAATGATAAGACTTTGGCAAGGGAGATTGCAGAAGACTTACTACCAAGATTACAAAAAATCAGAGATGAAAAAGGAATCTTTACTGCAAGTATGTTTGATAACTACATGGAAGAAAGAAAAGGTGATCTTAAGTTAACTGATGAAGTTATGGCAGAACTTGTTGATTTGGGATTCCAATTCGATTATGATGATTCGGAAGATGAAGACTTTGACGATGATTTAGATGCAGATTCAATATTTAATTATAACTTAAATTGAATATTAAAAAAATAAATAAATAATATGAAATTACCTATATTATTAAACCATAAATGAAATACTTAAAAAAAGACTCATTTTGAGTCTTTTTTTTATATAAATTTTTGAACTCATATTATTGTATAATTAGTTTCATAATTGAGTTATCTTCTATCCATGCACATTTAACCATATTACCACCCATTTCTTCGTACATCATATCTTCCGGAAGTTCATTGAACTCTTTTTCTGTAAAGTTTTTAACTTTTTCCATTATTTATCGATTTTTATTATTTTAATACCATATACTTAACACCATCAACAATCTTAGTAATATACTTACCAGTTTCTTTTTTCTCTACTTTCTTAGTAGCTCTTTTAGTAGCAGTTTTACCTTTAACACTTTTATCTGTTTCACCATATTTTTGTTTGATAAACTCTTTCATTGAAATTCTTTCCATAATTATCTTATTTTTTTAGTGTTTAACAAAGATAAATAATTTATTCAAATACAAAACATATTTTAAAACCTATTATATAAAACTCATAAATAAAAAATAAATAAAATGGAAAAACACGATTTACATCACGAGTTTCCTCAACACGAGGAAAGAATTCATGAATTAAAGATTTCTAATAATCATTTCAAGAAGTTATTTGGCGAGTATCACCAAATAAATAAAGATATACATAGACTTGAAGTTAGTGAAAACTTTACTGATGATGAACTAACAAAGATTAAACAAAAAAGACTTCATTTAAAAGATGAATTATTTAGTATTATAAACTCTTAAATATAAGAAAAATTATTTAAATAACCTAAACTTTTATACAAAAATTTAATATAAATAATAACTAGACAAGGTGTTTAGTAAATAAAACAAATAAAAAGCAAATTATGGCAAATGAAATGGATGACTTATTCAATGGAGGATTGGATAGTAAAATGGACTTCTTAAACGAAGCAAAATCGAGTAACAACAATGACGGAATCTACAGAGTAGATCTTAAATTGACAAAAGATGAGAAAAAGGGATGGAGATCTGTAGTAAGATTTTTACCTAACTTAACACAAGAGGGTAAGATAGGGCAATCTGCGATCGAGAAGATCTCGCATTACGTAGATATTAAATCTGCAAGAGAGTTAAGTGGATGGTTTGATTCTGCGAAAAACTTTAATGAGAAATGTCCTTTAACTGATTTATACTACCAGATGCAGAATTCTAAAAATGCAGTTTTGATGGAGAAATCAAAACAGTTAAAGTATTCTAAAAAATACTACTCTTATGTTTTAGTATTAGAAGATGAACAACAACCAGAATTAGTTGGTAAGATTATGGTTTTCCAGTACGGTAAAACTATTAAAGATAAAATCATGGCTGAGAAAAACGGAGAAATATCTGGAGTTCCTTGTAATGTTTTTGACTTATCAGCTGGAAAGGATTTCGTTCTTGTTGTTAAGAAAATTCAAACTGGTGATGAAACATACCCTGATTACAAAATGAGTATGTTTAAAGGAGAAACAACATCTTTACCTATTTACAAAAATGGTATTTTCAAAAATGCACCTTTAGAAGATGGTAAAATCGCACCGAATGCACAAGCGGTTGTTAAAAATTTCTTATTAGAAAGAAGTGTTGACTTGGAAGATTTCTCACCAAAAAGATTGACTGAGGAGCAACAAGTTAAAATTACTGAGATTTCAAACTTTTTAACTGGTAAAGCAAGTTCTTCATTTAGTGGATCTAAAGAGTCTAAACCATCATCAGAAGATTTTTCTTTTGAGGAAAACTTTTCTGAGAAAGCAACTGCAACATCTACAACCTCTACAGAAGAGGATGATTTCTTTGCAGACCTTTAATTTTCATTTGAAACACAAAAAAAAACTCTAATTTTCATTAGAGTTTTTTTTTGTTTCAAATATATAACAGGGTATACCACTTTTAATATATAAAATATGATAATTAGTAAACTAGTATTAGTTAAAAGTTCCAAATATTATAAAAACTTGGGATATGATATAGATGATAAGTATATAAAAGTTGATATATTACATTTACCAAAAGGATCACATGTTATGATTTTATCAAAGTGTGATTATTGTAATAATGAGAAAGAAGTTTCATATAAAAACTATAATAGGAATATATCAATAAATGGTAAATTTTCGTGTTCTATAAAATGTGGAGTTTTAAAATCAAAGGAAACAAATTTAGAAAAATATGGTGTTGAATCAACGAATCAATTAGATTCAAAGAAATATAAATCTAAAAAGAGTCTGTTAAAAAAATATGGTGTTGATCATGTTTCAAAATTAGAATCTAGTAAAAAATCCAAAAGTATTAAAATGTTATCTAAATCTAATGAAATATCCAATAATATTAAAAAATATTGGGAAAGCTTAGAAAGAGATGATATTGAAAGAATAAATAATAAGAGGGAATTAAGTAATATAAAGAAATATGGTTTTAAAAATGTTTCACAAGTTGAATTATTTAAAGAAAAGGTTAAGAAGACTAACTTAGAGAAATATGGTGGTTATACATATCAATCTAATATTTTGATGAGTAAGGTAATTGATACAAACTTGGAGAAATATGGTGTAACACATTCATCTAGTAATACTAAAATTAAAGAAAAGGTTAAGAAGACTAACTTAGAGAAATATGGCTTTGAATGTGTCAGTAAATCACCTATAATTAAAAAGAAGATAATTGATACAAATTTAGAGAAGTATGGCGTTGAAAACATTATGTTTTTACCAAACATTGTTAAGAATTTGAATGATAAGTTTTATAAAAAATACAAAGTAAATAGTTATTTTAAAACAGATGAATTTAAAAATAGTATAAAGTATAATCCGGTTGCAAATGAGATTTTCAGAAAAAATCTTATAATTAACAATCATGAAAATTATATAAGTTATATTTCTAATAATATCTCTGAATTTAAATGTGATTGTGGTAATTCTCATACTTTTCAAATAAGTAGTGTTAATTTCCATAATAGAAATAATTCAAATCTACCTTTATGTACAATATGTTTCCCAATTGGTGAAAACTCATCTCTTAAAGAAATTGAATTAAGAAATTATATAAATTCAATTTATGAGGGTAAAATAATAAGTTCGTATAGAGATGGTTTAGAAATAGATATTTATTTACCTGATTTGAAAATAGGTTTTGAATTCAATGGTCTATATTGGCATTCCGAAGAGTATAAAGATAGAAACTATCACATAGATAAAACAAATTATTTTAAAAATAGAGGTATAAGAATAATACACATCTGGGAAGATGATTGGGACAACAAAAAAGAAATAATTAAAAGTCAAATTATAAATTGGATTGGATCATCAACTAATAAAATATATGCAAGAAAGTGTGAGATTAGAGAAGTTGGTCAGTTAGATTATAAACTTTTTTTAGATAATAATCATATACAAGGTTTCATAAGATCAAAAATAAGAATTGGTTTATATTATAAAGATGAATTGGTTAGTTTGATGACATTTGATAATTTAGAAGGTAGAAGAGTAATGCAAGAAGGTGGGTGGAATTTATCTAGGTTCTGTAATAAATTAAATATAAATGTAATCGGAGGGGCTTCTAAGTTATTAAAACATTTCATAAAATATTATAAACCAAATAGGATAATTAGTTATGCAGACTTAAGTTGGAGTAATGGGAAGCTTTATTATAAATTAGGATTTGAATTATCTAATATATCAAAGCCTGATTATAAGTATATAAACGAGAGTGTTCGTATAAACAAACAAAAATTTACAAAAAGTAGGTTAAGAAAACTAGGATATAATACTTCCAGAACAGAAGATGAAATAACTAAGGAATTGGGTTTATCAAAAATATATGGTTGTGGTCAATTAAAATTTGAACTTTTACTAGATAAATTACTATAATAAATAAATGCAGTGTTAGCATAAGTAATGCGCTATACTACCAGTATAGAGATTCTGTTCAAATCAGAACACTTGCTCTAAAAAATAAAAATCATTATGAGTCTAAATAATAAGACATTTAAAGACAACAAAACCGGTGAAATTATAAAAGTAATTGATTCGTTTGAAAATATAGCAATTCTAGAAAATAAAACTAAAATTGATAAAAGGAGACTTATGGATCCAAATCATTTTACAGAACAAATAGATCCTTCTTCATTTTTCAATACACAAAATGCATATGATGATTTATTTGAGAAAATAAAAACCATTCCAACGGATAGATTACCTGATGATAATGGTGAGATTAAACCAGTAGTAAATATCGATAGTAGGTATACACCACCTGTAGAAGATGATAGTGCGGTGATATATGGTACTATTGATGATGAGAAGGAAGAGTTGGCTAGAAAATATGGAGTTAATAATGTTAATACTGAATCTACTTCTCGACAAAATGAAGTTTTTGCTAAAATACTTGGGGATAGTGAAGAATTAAATGAGTTACCTTTTGTAGATTCAAAATCTTTTACCAATGAGGAACCACATGTTCAAAGTGTTGATGTTGATAGTAATAACGAAAAGGTATATTTACAACCCAAAGAAGATCCCATTTACACAATGTTTAGAGGTGTTAAAAGATCAGTAAACTTCAACCTTGATTTGAAATTGGAAAATAAAATACCAAGATTAGATTTCATAGAAATGATGGAAGACTCATACGAAAAAAGTATTATTGACTTTTTGGCCGAGGAATTTATGAATGAATTATTAAAAGACCCAAAGGTTTTAAAAGAAAGTATAAAGGCGAAAATAAGTGAAATGGTTTATAAGAAAAAAACTACAAGAAAGTCAGTTGCTAAAAAGCCAGTTGCTAAAAAATCAGTTGCTAAAAAGCCAGTTGCTAAAAAATCAGTTACCAAACCAATTTCGAGTAAAAGAAATCTTAAAAGAGACTTAACAGACTCGACAAAAGATATAAATATAGTAAAAAAAGAGACTGAGCAAAATGATTGATGAGAGATTTTTAACAGCTGCAATAAATATTAGAAGAACCTATTTAAAACTAACTTCTAATTTAGATTTATATAAAAATAAGGCAGAAGTAACTTTATTAAAGTTAGAGAAGGCATACGATGATCTTGAGAAATTAAATATAAGGATAAAAGAAGGTAAAAAAAATGGGTCGGATGATGAAGTTAAAGACGACTTGTTAAAAATATTCTCAGAAATTGAGGATGAGGGTAATAGAATCGAGAAATTTTTAGAACCTTTAAATAAAGAAATTGAAAAGTTGGCAATTGAAGAACAGCAGTTATATAGCAATATTTGTAAGGCTCATTCAAATTTATCTGAAGATGATATAGTAGATATTGTCAGAAAAAGATTGACAAAAGAAAACCTCTTGTAGTAGCGAGAGGTTTTCTTTTTTTATATATAATAAAAAGATTTCAACTCTCAAATGGCTAAAATTTCAAAATATGTTAAGTTAGATAGAGATATATTATTAGAATATATCTATAATGATGGTAACATGATTAGTGACCAGTATAAAATACTGGTTGACTCAAGAGATAACAGAAGATCGTATATAGCAGGAGACTTAAGTGGTACAGGTAATACAAATATTAAAGGTCAAGAGAATCAACTTTTTAAGTTAGATTCTGTTTCTGGAAAATATGGTATCGTAAACCCAGATTATTACTCATATCTTCAGTATAAAGAATTTTCTTCTAGTATTCCTGTTAGACATGATACTATTAAAGTTCATATACCAATAAATTGGACTTTTGGTGAACACTTAGGTTTCTATATCAGAGTTTATACTTTAGATGAGACCAATACAAACCCATTTGAGATTTCCAATTTCTATTTTGATATGACAAATGTTTCTCAGCAATATTTGTTAAACTATTCTACACCACCTTTATTATTTCAAGAAAAACTTTGGGGAAAAACTATAGAAATAGAGGTTCCGGCTATAAATGAAATCGCAACTCAAAAAGTTGATGGTAGTCCAAAAGAAGATAGTATAAATTACAACCTTACAAATGGTATCGGTTTGAGTATAACTGCACCAATTTTTATCGACTTTTTCTTCATTGATGGTATACAAAAAGTTAATGGTATATCAACATACATACTTGCAGGAAAAGTAACAACTACAATCCCACAAACTCCAGAATTTGAAAGATTAGGTCTTGTTGTAAAACACTCGACGGAAGGGGACTTTTTTGAAATTCACGGAACCTATAATGATAATATTGCAGAATTCAAAAAGTTCATAGATGATTCATTTACTATGGGACATAGATACTATGTACAATATAACATAACAACATATGAACAAAATATTCGTGGGAAAACAACAACTGTAACTGTTCATGATGGTTTTAATGAAACAATAGAATATAGACCAATTATAAAATTTTCTACTACAACCGCAATAATAGATGTTGAGATGAGACTTATCGATTCTGTTGATGATTCGTATATTCTAAGGAGAGCATCATATGGTATGTTACAAGATGAAGTTTCTAAATATAGTACAAATATGTTAAAAATAAATTTAACAAATGCCACAAAGCCTAAAATCTATAATGTTAAAAATGCAATTGATGCATCTTTACTAGGTGTTACTAACGCAATGGGTAGGACTACAACACCAAGAGGTAGAACAAATAATATGGCATCAAGTGGTGCAGGATTCAATGTTGGTATAGCAGTAAATAAAGGTGACTTAGGAAGTGGAAATAGTTTTGGTGCAGGTGTTGGTAATAATGGTGGTGTATTTGGTGGTAATTCTAATACTACACAAGTACAAACAATAAAGGTTCCTTATCCAGTCCTTGTAGATAAATTTAACATAATAGGTAAATCAGAAAATTCTGTTTTTAATAATAATACCTTCTATGGAAATGCAAAAATGCAAATAAAGATATACCCATTTGATAATATAATTAAATTTATAATTGCATCGGGTGATCCATTGAAGCCAGACTATTTAGATATGACAGGTTTAGGTGAGATAAAACTTGTTTTTAAAAATGATAACACAACACAGGAGTTTCCATTGATGATAGAATCAAGTGATATAAATCTTAAATTAGGACAAATTGTGTTTAAATTACCACAAAGTAAAGTTTTAAGTGTTAAAAAGATATATGAATCAGGTGTAAATATATTTTATATAACATCATTTAATCAGGGAAATACTTCTGTAGTTTATACTGGATTATATCAAATATTTGATAATCTTAAAAATGTTTCAGATCTTAATAAAGATTCTGTGGTAGTTGGTAATTCGGCTATAAATCAAGATCCTAAATTACCTAGAGAAACCGCAGTGGTTACTAGAAAATTAATAACAAGTGAAACGGCACCTACTAAAAAGGGTTAGAGGAATCTAAAATTAAATATATATAGAAATTACAATTTAATTGTAAATAAAAAATAGTCCCATTAGTTATTCGTCTTTCCAGTCAGTCCTCCCAATTTGTCTTTAATTTACCGCAAGATTTCTTAAAGCCAGAAACTATAGATACATATCAACCCGTCTTAGAGAAGAATTGGGTACAATATGAGAATGTTATAGATTATCTTAATTCTACTATTAAGTCTGTTAATTTTCCAGGAATATCATTTGATATGCCAAAGCAAATATTAATGAGAGGTAAAGAAAGACAATTTAAACCTGCACAAAATGTTCAAGATATAACAACAACTCATGAGTTGACTGTTACATTTAGATCAGTAGATGCCGATTTAAATTATTGGCTTATGTTTGATGTATTGACTAAACATTACCTTGATGTTGAAAACGCATTCTTAAATCCATTTACTATAACTTGTGTAGATATACATAGGGACGCATTATATGTGATAAGATTTTATGAGATTATATTAAAATCTTTGTCGGATAATACCTTTAATTATTCACAACAAAAAGTTGTTGCTAAAGACTTTACAATGACCTTCCACTTTAATTTCTATGATATAGAGTTTATCTTGGATAAGAGTAAGGTTCTGGAACTTGGTGCATTACCTCAGATTATTCAACGTCTTTAATCTTATTATAAAGTTTATCAATAGAGTTCTTTCTTTTCCAAGATTTTGAAGAAGCCATATTCTGAATATTTTTTATTATATCAGCATCTATGTTCTTTGCGAGTTCTTCAGAAAGAATCTTCAGAAGTTCATCTTCTACGTTTATGTTATCTTTCATATTAAATTAAATCTACTAAATAAATCATCAAAATTAGATGAACATAAAAGAGGTGATATTTCATTAATTATTTGTTCATCCATATACCACCACTTTAGTTTTAATAAATTACTTATTATTTCATCACCAAAACGATATTTAATAACTTTTGCCGGATTACCACCAACTATTGAATATGAGGGAACATCTTTAACAACATGTGAATTATTTGCTATAACTGAACCATCACCAATTTTAACACCACTCATTATAGTTGTGTTGGTTCCTATCCAAACATCATTACCTATTATAACATCACCATTAGTTTTAGGATGGCCTTGTCCATTAAATCTATCAAATGTTCCTAACTCAACATGACCAAAAGGATATGTAGTTACCCAATCAGTTCTATGGTTACCACCTAAAAATACTTTTATATTACCACCAATAGAACAAAATGATCCAATATGTAATTGAGAACCTTCTCCCCAAGAAAATAAATTAATGTTATTATGTCCATATGTATATCTACCAACTTTCATTATTTTATTTTTGAGTACTTTGGATTCAGACTATTTAATAGATTAGTTATTGCAACTATTAATAATTAGTGGTATAATTGTGACTACTCAAATTTTATTTTCTTTTTAATACAGTTAAACCGTTATTATTTTCATATTTTTCATATATTAACCATTTACTACCATTTTCTGTTTCTAAGAAATCTAAAACCGCATTCCATAATCCGTTTTTATTTGTAGATTTATTCTTAATATCATCACTCGCATGTTCATATATTTCTTCATCAACTAAACCAAATGATGTTGTATCATGTAAAATTATATATTTTGATGACTTATTTGAGTGCAAATTCAATTCTTGTATTAATTGGTTATAGGTATGTAAAGTATCAATAAATAATAAATCTGTTTTTTCTATTTCAATATTCAAAACATCAGATTCTATAAAAGTATAATCAATGCCATATTTATTTGCAATTTCAACCACATCATTTATTTTTTGGTTTTTTACAATATCATAGCTAATCATTTTTTTTGGATTGGACATCAACAAAGGCCAAGTTGATGAAACCCATCTAACTCCCATCTCAGTTATATGATCACATTCTTTACCATATTTTAATAAAGTAGGTAAATGTTCATTGATATCAGATGAAATATTACACTGTTCTTTATAAATTAATTCTATTTCTTTCATTTTAATATTATATTTTTTATTTATTGGTTGTGTTTACTCAATATTTACTATCTTTATAAGATAGTTTAATGGTAAAGTTTACGATAATAATTTAAAGTTTTTATACTTTTCCATTATTTTATTATATAGATTCTCATCTAAACTTATATTTTTTAAATCTGACCATTTTTCTATTATTAAAATAGGGTATTCTTTATAGTAAGAAATATTTATACTATTCGTGACGACTGGAATCGATTTAAAGTATATAGACTCCCAAGTCTTATGACAATCTATACCATTACCATTTGGTGATATAACAAAATAACTTTTAGATATCTCACGTAAGTAGGACTCAAAATCAACTCTTTCTGAATTTTTAATTGGATATATACTATTTAAACATGTTGTTCTTTCATTCATATTAGTATTAATATCTATATTACAATATACGTTATTTACTTTTTTATTATTTTCTATCATTACCTTTTTTATAATATCGGTATTACCGTGTGGCCACCTAATATTCGCAATTCCAATTGGAATAGAAAATAATTTATAATGTAAAAAGTTAATATTCTGACCATACCATTTTAGTAAATAATCATTATTCATTATTGATAAATAACTATCATTTATAGAAAGATCACTATTATGTGTATATAATATAAATTTATTTTTAATATTTGGAAGAATAATTGATTTAAAATCATTTAACATATCTGTTTTAACAAATATCTTCATCCCATCAAATTGATTAACTTTATTAATATCAAATTGATAAAACTCATCGTATATAAAATCACATTTCTTTCTATATCCCATCCCAGTTATAAAAGGAAGTGAATCTTTTGTTAAATCCATAGGTTATTAATCATTTTATCTATTTCCAATTTATATTGTGAATATGGTCTAAGTGAGTGACAATCTATATAATATCCCTTTTTTAAGGTATCAATATCATAAACCCAATTAGATCTATCAATCCTATTCATAGCCATACCATATTTCCAACCTCTCTCAGTTAGATATATTTTATCTCTATAATTAAACTCATTAACACATTTACCGAAATAAAGTTCATCAGTATCCCATCCCTGTTCAAACTTTGACAACCTATCACAATATTCACCAAATTCACATTTTAAATCCAAAACATCGTTAAATATCTGACCTTTGCCAACATTATAGCATAACGGATATCTAGTTGTGTTATAAGCATCTGAACTTAATATAGCCAAACTATCATCATTTAGTTCATTAACTATATTATTAAAATAATAATGACTGAGAGGTAGCATATCTATATCGGATGTTATACAAACATCATCTAGGTAATATTTTGTTATATACATTCTAACAATTTGTGACTGAAAGGCTGTTGAATAACCATCAACTGATTTTACTTCATGTATTATATGGTCGTCATTATCGGTAACTAAATCCTTATCAGATATTAAAACTAATATAGGTTTTATTTTAATTAATTTAATCCAAAGATCCCTAACAATTGGCCAGAAATCCAAATACATAGGATTACTATCAGAAGCTACTATCGCGTAATCAATTTTCATTTATATGTATTAAGTTTTTAATTTTTTTAATTTATTTTCTAATTCATTCATTATTCTAACATCACCAGTTCTATCACCAATAGTTTTACATCTAAAATGAAAATAATCAAAAATATTATCCGGGACCGGAGTATTTTTTATATCCAACCTTTTAGAAAAAGTTGGATAAATTCCAATATCTCTTAATAAACAAGCAAGTGCTACATCATCTATAAACTGATGATTCCATTTATTTCTATTTTCTACTACTTTTTCAACTAAATCTTTGGATATAAAATATCCACAACCACTAGCGAAATTTATATCACCATGATTACCTATAATACCGTTATAAAACTCATTAAAAGGTTTATCATCTAAATAGTCAACTAACTTCTCAATATTAACATAACTGCTACTATTGGTCCTAAAGATATAATCAAAATTATTACCTTTTAATAAAATCTCAAAAGCTCTAATAGTTTTATACCCTATATTATTATAACCTTCCGGATAGTTTGTTATTATTTTATCTTCATAAATGTACTCATCTTGCCCACCATGGTAAAAAAATACTTTTACATTATCTAGATTATGATTTGCCCAAGTTTTTTTTATACAATTCTCCAACATAACATAAGGTTCTTGATAATGACTCAATACCAATATTATTACATTTTTTCTATTTGACATTATCCTAAAAATTTTTTATTATTTTCCAAAAATCAGGATGTCTCTCATTATTTGAATCAAAAACATCACCAACAAATTCATAATCTACTCTTTTAGATGGGAATAATCTAGTCTCTCCACCAAAATTCAAACCAAATTCTGAATGCTCCATCGCCGTATTGGTGATAAGTGAATAAACACATTTTCCTAAAAAGTCTTGATCAATTCCCTTTCTCTGAAACTGATTCCAACCTTCAATTAATTTAATTATTTCAATTTTTCTCATTAATCCATTTCGTGAACCCCACATACCACCCAAAATAGGAACCGTATGATAAGGGTGATCTCTCATTATGTGAAAATCTTTATCTGATTCTAGCCACTCATTTACGGCATTTACTTCTCTCTCAGATATTCTAGAGTCACAATCTCTGGATAAAAATATATCAACATCTAAATCCTCAGATGCCCAGAATCGCCAAAACATACCGTGGAATGAGTCCTTTGAATCCACTAATATAACCTCAACATTATCACCTTTAATTGTTTCTATTAATTCTGTTTTTGAATTTTTATCAATATAAAATCTACAAATCCAACCGGGATAATAAATTTTAGACAATTCTATATTTTTTAGTGCACCAACCCAATACATTGGGTCATCACCCCAAAGACTATAAGCTATTATATTTTTAGACATTTAATAAATTTATTTTTTCTATAACACGATCAAACCTAGATTTATTAGGTATTTTATGAATAGGAGAAACTATGCTATCAACAAATCTTTCTCTTTGATGCCACATATGTATTATAGTATTATTTAGTAGATTTGTTGTCTGAAATTCCTCACCAAAAACAGGTTCTAAATATTTAAATTTTATTCCATTGTCTTTCAAAACCCACATAAAATCATAATAAGGCTCTGTTTCTGGCTTCCAAATCATACCCAAAGGTTTACCAGAAGATCCAAATTCCATATTATACTCATAGTGTGAATGATTTCTTTTCTCATATGGATAATCCTCTATCCATTCCTTTTTAAATTGTGGAATTTTTTTCCTATTATGCCAAGTGTCTATACATTTTCTATTCATTATCATAAAAAATGAATTAAGCGCCATGTGATTACCACTCCTATACTCAAAATGACCATCTGGAGGTCCGGCAATATCAATATTATTATCTTCCATTTCTTTAATAAGATTTATTATCTCATCATTAGATGTTATAAAACAATCTTCGTCTATATGTACATACCAATCTGATTCAAAATCTTTTGAAAAGTTCAACCAATCATACCAAACCATAAACCATCCCTTTCTACCATCGAATTTAATATGATTAGAATCTGGGAAATTTTTTCTTATACATTCATCTTGTGTTTTTTGTATATCTGAAAATGTACTTGTTGTAAAAAATGTTATTTTCATATTTTAATATTTATTTTTGTTGTTTCGATGAATTTTTTTATCTGTGTACAAAATAATCCATCCTTCCCTCTTAAATAATCATCTGGATTAGAAGTTATAGAATCATCTATTCTCCAAACACCACCTAATTTAATCATATCAGAATAAAAGAAACTTGCAAATTCGGTCCAACTGATATAATCATAGTTTGTCTTATGTGTACGGTGGTTTATAATCTCATTTTCTATATGATATATTTTAATCCCTAAACGATTAGCAACCATAGGTAACCAAAAATCCCACCATGGCATTCCAATTACATAGTTTTTATTGTAAAAAAGTTCAATATTTTTTTTATCAAAAATAAACAAATCATATCCATCGGGAAATGGGTAAGAAGGGACATCACCCAATTCCCATCTCGTTGCTATAACTAAGGAATCATCAAAGAATTTATTTAGTTTTATTTTTTTATTAAGTATAATATCAGAGTTAACTATAGCACATTTATCAGTATTAGTCAATTTTATAGCATCTAATATAGCATCTAATCTTACCAAAGTTTTTTTATCAACCTGAAATGTTTTTCTGGTCTTAACTATGTTAACATCAGGATATAAATCTTTTATAATTTCTATCTCTTCTTCCGTATTTACGGTATAAACATCATATTCCTTACACCAAGAATCGATTGCCTCTTTTTGTGCATCAAAATTACCATATGGGTTTATTGTTGTAAATACTTTCATTAATTAACTTCCAATCTTTTTTCAACAGACATAGATTGTCTATTCTTCCAAGTAATATCATCTTCACCCCATTTAGCATTATAAGCTTGGTCTGCTTGGTCTGCTTCTCTTTTACCGGCAGCGTAATGTAAATGTTCAAACATCGTCTCATCGTTCAACCTATCGTCGTAAAGTAGGTTTAAATCTTTTAAATTATTATATAACTCACAGTCGCTAAACATGTGGTTGTATGCGGGATGGTATATAACTCCATTCATTTTTCTTAAACAACCATAAGTCATTATAGGAATAGTAATGGCAGGATGTAACATATTAGATGAGTCTGGTAATTGATAGCCATCTCTAACCATCAATCCAACATCTCCTTTCCCTTCTAACTTATTAGTTAAGTACGTGTCCCATCCTTGTGGTGCCATAAAGTCATCGCTTGCAAAGATAACAATATCACTATCTTCACATTTACCCATCTTAATACCTAAGTTAGAAGATAATTGATAGGATGGATAACAAACACCAATCTTATTTGTATTTAATGTAATTAAAAAGTTATTTTTTAAATAATCTTTTAATTCTGTAGCCTGTTGTTCCCAATTAACCGCAACGTAGGTTTGTATATTTGATGGATTATCTGCTCGTTTAATCCATTCAGTGTGCATTTCTTTAAATTGTTGAGGGCGAATTGTTGCCCATAAAATGTGTATCATAAAATTTATTTTATTTTTCTGGAATTTTAATAGAATAAAGAGTTTGAATTTAATTACTTATTTATATAAAAAAAGAAAGAGAGAGTTTTAAACTCTCTCTTTTTTATTATTCATCTTTTTTCTTTCTTGGCTTCCTAGTGGCCTTTTCTATAATAACAAATGATTCATCATCTTCTTTGTTATAATCTAGTAAGAATTTTGTCCCTTCTTTTGGATTATTCTCAATGATATAATCTGTTACAATATCATCAACCCATCTTTGAATTGCCCTCTTTAAAGGTCTAGCACCATATTTAGGATCATACCCTACTTCAACTAAGTGATCTTTCAAAGTTTCAGTTATTTCAGTTGGGTAACCAATATCTGCAGCCCTTTTAACAGTTTTAACTAACTCTAAGTCTACAATTTTAAGAATCTCTTCTTTACCTAAATCTCTGAAGTAGATAATTTCATCAATTCTGTTGATAAACTCTGGTGCGAATTTGTTTTTCAACTCTTTCTCTAGGATACCTTTGATTTCTTCATCTCTTACATTTTCTTTATTCTTTGTAGAGAATCCAACTCCTGTACCGAAATCTTTAACTAATCGAGTACCTACATTTGAAGTCATTAAGATAATACAGTTTTTAAAACTTACTTTTCTTCCGTGTGAATCGGTAACTTGACCATCATCTAACATCTGTAAGAATAGGTTAAATACTTCTGGATGTGCTTTCTCAATCTCATCAAAAAGAATAACTGAATAAGGCTTTCTTCTAATTCTATCAAGAACATTGGTATCTTCATAGCCAACATATCCTGGTGCAGAACCTTGTATTTTAGATAAAGAGATTTTATCCATATATTCTGACATATCTAATCGAATCAAAGAATCTTCAGAATCAAATAAATATTTTGCAATTTGTTTAGCTAACTCGGTTTTACCAACTCCCGAATTACCAATAAGCATTCCAGAAAAAACCGGCTTGTTAGCATCTTTCATACCAACTCTACCTCTTTGAATTGCTCTTACAACTTTCTTAACGGCATCATCTTGACCAATAACCTTTCCACAAATCTCAGAACCCATCTTAGCAAGTCTTGTATTTTCTTTCTCACCAACTTTTTGTAAAGGAATACCAGTCATCATAGAGACTACTTGTGCAACATTATCCTCGGTAACTATTTGTTTATTTCTAGAAGATTCTTCTTCCCAGTCTTTTCTTGCCTTTTCTAAACTCTCATTTAATTGACGTTCAACATCTCTTAATTTAGCAGCATCTTCATATTTCTGTGATCGAATAACTTCATTTTTCTTCTCTTTTATATCGGCTATTTTATTCTCAATATCTGTAATTTCTTTAGGAACTACAATATTTGAAATATGTACTCTTGATCCGGCCTCATCTAGTGCATCAATTGCCTTATCTGGTAAAAATCTATCGGTAATATATCGATCTGTTAAATCAACACAAGCCTTAATTGCTTCTGTTGTATATTCAACATTATGGTGAGACTCATATTTATCTTTAATATTATTTAAGATTTCCATACTTTCTTCAGAAGAAGCAGCCTCAATTGTAACTTTTTGGAATCTTCTTTCTAAAGCACCATCTTTCTCAATATGTTTTCTATACTCATCAAGTGTAGTTGCACCAATGATTTGTATCTCACCTCTTGCCAATGCTGGTTTAAACATATTAGATGCATCCATTGATCCAGAAGCACCACCGGCACCAATCATTGTATGAATTTCGTCGATAAATAAAATAACATCCGTATTTTTCTCCATCTCTGTCATAAGAGCTTTAATTCTTTCTTCAAATTGTCCTCTATATTTAGTACCAGCAACCATTGACGCCAAGTCTAGCATAACAACTCTTTTATTGAAGAGAATTCTACTTACTTTTCTTTGAATAATTCTTAAAGCTAATCCTTCTGCTATAGAAGATTTACCTACACCTGGTTCACCAATTAAAATTGGATTATTCTTTTTTCTTCTTGCTAAAATTTGAGAAACTCTTTCGATTTCTTTCTCTCTTCCAACAATTGCATCAAGTTTACCATCTTCTGCCATTTTAGTCAAATCTCGACTATATGTATCTAGAACCGGAGTTTTAGACTTTGCGTCAGTTTTTTTACCTGAACTATAAGAACTATCATCATCATCATCATCAAATGTCGCCTTCATATTTGGCAATCCTTTAAGGTATTCATCCCCTTTTGATTTTTTATTATTTCCCATATTTTTAGTTTAAAGTTATTTTTATTATAGTTACTTTTTTATAAAAGTTGTTTTATTATTATTTAATATCTCATCGATTAAATTATCTCTTATATCAGATTTACTATGTATATATATATTTTCACATCTGATACTTATAGACATATTTCGATTAAATTCTATATCGATTGTCTTTATATATGAATGACTTGATTTAAATTTCATTGTATATATTTCAAATATTTTTCCTCGATCATATAAACTTATAAATTCATCATAATATTCTGGATGATTCTTAATATCAAATTTTAGATACATAATTGCACAATTCTCAAATGAGAGTTGTGTTTCACATTCCAAAACATAGAAATTTTTATCACCAATCTTTATACAATTCATGCTAATTTTACCTTATTTGGATTTAAAAAATCTCTTAGAAATACATTCTTCTCACCACCAACAAATTTTACCCATTCGGAGTAGATCATCTTTTCTTTGCCAGTTGAATGTAAAAAGTATCCGTCTTTTCTCATTTTTTCTATCTTACTACTATTCATCATACTATCTTGAAGATATGAAAAGTGGTTTTCCATAACCCAATCTCCAAAATCTAAATAAACTTTTCTATTAAATACTCTTTCATCTATAATAAAAGTAATTGCAGTCATTTGATCACCCAAATCTGGTTCGTTGAACGAGGAACATATAACACCATTTTCTAATAGAGTATTGTATGTTTGATTAAGTGTTCCTAATCTCTCAGTATTATTATTAGTAGTACCACCATTAAGTAGAATTACAGTTTTCCAATATTTGGCCCAATCTAAATAATCATTTGAGTTAAAATTTACCAGACTATATTCAGTTAAAGCATGGGAGAATTGTATTCCCATTTGTATACCAGTTAGTTGGTAGTTGACAAATCCATACATTCTCAATTCTAATTTATTTTCCATATAATCTTATATATATGAAGAATAGAAAGTTTAATATATACAGAAAGGAAAACAATAAAATACAATGGATATAATAGTTAGATTAAAAAACCATAATACTAAACTATCAATTTCTAATTTAGAATTATATAAAAATGATAGTTCTAAACTAAATTTTAGATGTGAGTGTGGTTATGAATGGTCTGCAGTATACAGAGATATATTGAGATCAAAAAGAAATAATGGTTGTGTAAAATGTCAAAAAAGAAGTAAATCTGAAAGAGTATATACTTTATCAAATGATGTTTATTTAAAAAGAGTTAATGAATATTGGGGGGGATAAGATTGAAGTTTTGGAAGAGTATAAAAAGGGAGAAGATAAAATTAAAATTTTATGTAAAGTTTGTGATAATGTATGGAATCCAACTGCTAGATCATTATTGAGAGGAAACGGATGTCCAAAATGTGGACATGAGAAAACAAAATTATCTCGTATTAAAAGTAATGAAAAATATTTAGAAGAGTTGAAATATGTTCATGATGATAGAATAACTTTAATCGATAAATATATTAATAGTAATACAAAAGTTAATTTCAAGTGTTGTTTGTGTGATAATACATGGTTAGCCAATCCTAACATGATATTAAGAGGAAGAGGTTGTCCAAAGTGTAAATTTTCCAAAGGTGAGTTATTAATTTCAAAATTATTAAAAGATATAGATATAGAATTTAAGGAACAATTTATTATAAAAGGATTAAAAACTAACAAAGGTGGTACACCTAGATTTGATTTCGCAATTTTTGAAAACAATGTTTTAACAAAAATTATTGAATATGATGGAATTTTACATTTTGAACCTGTTAATAAATTTGGAGGATTAAAAAGACTAAAAGAACAAAAAGAAGTTGATGATTTTAAAAATAAATATTGTATCAAAAATAATATTAAAATGATAAGGATACCATATTATGACATTTCAAAAATAGACATTGAATATCTAAAAAATAAAATTATTTGATACGACTAGAAAGACTTCTATTACTAAATTGCTTCAAACCGCTAACTTCTAATAGACTTTTCTTCTCTATAAATTCGGGTATTATAAGATCATAATCTTCAGTAGGTATCTCTACCTCTGCAACTATCATATGACATTTATTCGAAAAAATATCTACTTCCCATTTCAAATCAGAGTCTAAATATATTCTTCTTTCTTTAGTTATATATCTACCGTTAGATTTCTTACACTCTTTAACAAATGAGTCGAATTCGTATTTTGATAAGTCTATTTCTTCTTCAATATTCGATATATCAGAAACTCTTGTCTTTACCGTATGAACCCATTTGATACCAGATATGTTAGACTCCATTGATCTAGCTCGTTCCCAAATACCATCTACTTTAAGATACCATTGTTTGATTTTTATAACCTCATCTGGTTTTAAATCCGGAACTCCTTTTAATAAAAACTTTCTTTCAATCTCTATCATCTTCGCTAATATGTTTTTTTACCCAATCTTCTAACTTTTCAAAGTAATATGAAATTGATATCAAACCAATAGTAAGAACTATTGGTGTTAAAATAAGTCCCATTCCACATAATATACCTATTGCAGATATAGTCCAAATAAGGGTTGCGGTAGTCAATCCGGTTATTTTATCTTTATTTTGTATAATTGCACCTGCACCCAAGAAACCAATTCCAGTTACTATAGTAGATAACATTCTTGTTGGATCAGCCAAATTATAATACTCTGCTGCAAGGAAAGATGTTATTGTAAAAATGGATGAACCAACACATATAAGTATATTTGTTCTTATTCCTGCTACCTTATTTCGTTTCTCTCTTTCGAGTCCTACTAATGCACCACATATAGTGGCAACACCAACTTTTGGTAATACACTCAATAGTGTAATTATTTCATTTATAAACATAATACTATTTATAAAAAATTATGTTTTGTGTTTTAAAAATAGTAAAATTTAATATTACACATTTAATATATATGATATGAAATATTTAAGATTTTTTGAAGCAAAGGACGATTTGGAAAAAGACCATATACTAACTTCTTTAAAAGCATATATGAAAGAGGTTGACAAAAACTGGAACTATATAACTCCACTAGATCTCAAAAAAGATTTGGACAAAGATCCGAATAAATACTTTCTACTTGATATAAGAAAACCAGAAGATTTCAATACTGGTCACATTAAAGGTTCAAAGAATATCTTTTGGAAAGAATTGCTTGAAAATTTAGACAAACTTCCTAAAGATAAAAAAATAGTTTTAATATGTTATGTTGGACATACATCAAGTCAAATGTTGATTTCTCTTCGCATGTTAGGATATGATGTTATATCATTGAAATTTGGAATGGGAGTTTCCCCAGTAGAAGGAGTGCCTGTTTCGGGGTGGCTTGATTATGGATTTCCTGTAAAATAAAAAATCAGACTATTCATCCGATTCTTTCAGTTTCTTATCTCATTTTCTTGTTTCTCCTACGAAAACTATATTATGGTCTCTTACCAGTCTTTCTAAATGAAGATTGTCTTTTTTATATAGATAGAACTTCCCTTCTTTGTATGTCTCAACGAATAAATATTCTTCACCGTGTAGCTCGACTCCGTATAACCTATCTTCTTTACCAATACCAATCTCTGTATGGTCATTTCGTTTAAGCCAAGTAAGTATTCCGTTGCCTTCTTCATTTGTCATTATATCGATATATTTAAAAATATACATATCTTCTAATTCGTCTAATATCCATTTTTTTGAATCAACTTCAAAATATACTTTTTTCATATTCCTAATTCATTTATTTTAAAATCTCTTGTTTCATCCAGATCCAATGTTCTTAGATGTCTTTCATGTACAACTATGTCGTATTCTTCATCATCTAAAGAAAAGAAAACTCTTATATAGTTTTTGTTTTCAAAAGTAGCTTTATAGATACAACCAGATTTTAGAGGTTCATAGCAAAATTCTCTGATTTCGTTATCATCCGATATTAATTTTACATACATATTACATTCCAATTTTTTTCTCAACTATAGTCTCAAGTAATCTTTCCATCTCAGAAGACATTTCTACTTCAACATCATCAATAAGGAATCTGTTGATAGAAACAACTGCTTCGTCTAAACAAAAATCAGATGCAGGTGGAGTCCAATAGTCGCCAGGACATTCGTCAAAATATCCACATAAATTAAGTGAGTATTCTATAACAACACAAACATCTTCGTTTCCAACTGGATTAAAAGAGATCCACTCTTCATCTAAAGAAACAGAACCTTCATTTTCCAATATCAAATCAGGGAATTTATCACATTTTTTAAAATCACCATCAGAGAATGTTAAGTTGTTGAAATCAATTGTGTATGTTTGCTCTAGATTCATATCTTTTTCGTTTTTGTTTCTACAAATATAAACACTAAAAGCCGAATAGACAACTATTCGGCATAAAAATTATAAACTTTTACTTTCTTTTCTAAGGAATGTTAGGTAATCAAACTTCTTAAACTTATTATTGACTTTATCTTTATATCTCTCTGATAAGTAAACTTCATTATTTAATCCTAGTTGTTCTACCCATTTAATGAAAAATTCATTTGCTTCATTAAAGTCAGTTGTTCTTAAACTGGCTTCATTATAAGGTTCTATCCCATTTATAACATTCCTATTAATGTGTTTAGTAACAGTTACTTGATAGTATTTAGTTGTACCATTTGCATCCAATTCCTCTTGTGTAAAGTTTTTTTTCACATTATGAGTACCACGATATCCAGCCTCATTAAATGATTCTGAGAACGAGATATGTATTTTATCTCTTCTAAGCTTATTGAATTTACTAGCTAATGCTATCTCACTTCTATGTCTAAAGATTTCAAATAGTGATTGTATAACCCATCCACCTTTAATTTTCTTAGCTCTTTCTATTACTGTTCCATCATTTGTCATCCGTAGTGTATTTTTATATTCTAACAAATATAATCATTTTATAAAATTCTCTAAAGAAACGACTTATAAAACCAAATAATTTAATTTTTTTCATACTATCTGGTTAAGTTAAAAATATGATTGAATCGTATTTTTCTTCCTCAGAAGGTGTTTGATATGAATCTATCATAGATTTTATAACAAATGGTGGTATCCATTTATTTTCATTGATATTCCTAATCTCATTTCTTTTATTATATTCTTCCTCGGATAATATTGGAAATACAACTGCAATACGTGAAAAGTTTTTATCAAAGTTATTCAAAGTTGATAGTCTTCTTTTAATAACCATATTAGTCATGTCTATAATAACATTCTCTTTTAAAGAATTTGCTTGTTTTAATCGTAATGATAGTACTCGATCGACTTCTTTGTGATCGACCTCTTTAAATGCTAAATTATAGTCTCTAGATCCAAAAACTTCCATTACTATCTCGTCACGAGATATAACTTTAGTATCTGAGTAATTTTGTTTTATGTATGTTGATTTGCCCGAAAGTGTAGGTCCAATCATGATCATAACAAATGGTTCTTTAATATTTTTCATAAATCAAAGATAAGTAATCTTTTTCGAATGAACAAATTTAATATATAAAATATGAGTGGAATAGTAAGTAAACAAATTTTAAATAAAAACATTTTATTTTATTTCGATGCTGCAAATAAAAAATCATACGATGGTTTTAGTAATTTAGGATATAGTCTTGTTTTAGGGACAACCGCATCTTTATTAACCGGAGTTACCTGGAGTTCAAGTAATGTAGGAGTTATGAATTTCAATGGTACTTATTCAATCGGTTTAACAACATATGCGGTAGATTCATGGATTAGTTGTGGTGATAGAATACCTGTTATTGCACCAAGTTTCCCGATAACATTAGAAGCATGGATAAAACCAAGAAAACTTAATGGTGGGACAGGTCCTGTTACTCAAGGAATTTTTGCATTAGATTCTATGGAACAGTTTCCCGGAAATTATTATGGTGTTGAAATTGTAATAACTCCAAATGATGGTTCTGATACTATGAATTTAGGTGCTGGATATTATAATGGTAGTGGGTATGGTGTTGGTTCAAGAAGATCCGGGACTACTAGTATTAGACCTGTTATATGTGGTGTTTGGAATCATGTTGTTGCGGTGATTGCGGGTTTAAATGATATAAGATTATATGTAAATGGTGTTAGTGTTTCAAGTACACTTTCTGGTTCAGGCACGAGCTTAGTATGGAGTGGTGGTTTAGGTAAAACTGTTATAGGTAAAACTGCTGGCTACTATAAATATATTTTTGATGGTGACATTGCGATGGTTAGAGCATATAATGAATCATTAAGTATTGATGATGTTAAAAGTCAATATAATCTACATACCATAAGATTTGGATTAAAATCAATATAAATAAAGATGATTGAAAAATATAATGAGTTTATTTTAGAAAGGATGATTAAAGAGTCTACTCTTTATGTATCTCCTGATATACTTAAAAGGTTACAAAGTATTAATAGTGAAATATCAAATGATTTATTAAACCAGTTAGGACAAAATGTAAAACCAGATGTGACTTTCTTAGATGGAAGTGATAAGGATGGTGAACTCACTTTCATCACTATGAGGAATGCCGTTAAAAAACTTTCAAACCTTTATAATGGAAATGATAGTCTTGTTAAAAATATTGAGAATCCGGTTGGTGTAAATGCCACAAAGTATGCAATGGATGTTTCTAAAATGTTGATGAGTGATGATCCTGGATTCTGGACTCAATCAAGAAACCCTATAAAAATAGGAAAACTTATAAGAAAAATATTCCCTGGTAAATATTCAGATGTCGATATTGAAAAGTTTGTAAATGAATTTAAGAGTTCTAGTGAAAAGGATGCTGAAAAATTTATATTAGTAGAAGGAGAAGATATTGATAAATATTATTGGTACGAAAGTTATCGAGAGGAAAAAGGTGATTTAGGAAGATCTTGTATGTCTAGAAAGAAGAACTTATTCGATATCTATGTTAAAAATCCAGATGTTTGTAAACTTTTAGTTCTTTTAGAGAATGATAAAGTAATAGGAAGATCACTTATTTGGAAAATATTTAGTAATAATAAATCTAATGATATTGAGTATTTTATGGATAGACAATATACTATTGAACAATCAGATGTTGTTAAATTTCAAAAATATGCAAGTAATAAGGGTTGGGCTTACAAAACATATAATAACCACTATAGCTTTTCAAAAATAACATTCAATGGTGAAGAGTTTTATTGTGATATTATCGTTAAAGTGGATCCCGAAGATTATGAATATTATCCTTATATGGATACTTTCAGAAGATACAATTTTATAACTGGTGAACTTTTCAATGATGACGATATATCTAATAATGGTGGTCAATATCTATTAGATGATACTGAGGGTGATTTTACTGAAATAGAAGATGGTAAATGGTCTGAATTTCTTCAGCGTATGGTTAATAGTGAAAATGCGGTTTGGTCGGAACCATACGGTGATTATTTAGATGAGACTAGTTCGGTTTATATAGCAAGTGGAGATTTTGAAGGTTGGTATTATGAGGAGGATGATGATATCATATACTCGGATTGGGAAGAACGTTATATTCATATAGACGATTGTTTTTATTCTAATGATATGGATGAATATATTTTAAGTGAAAATGCAGTAGAAGGTGTTTATAAGATATTAGATGATCTTACTTTTGAAGTAAGTTTCTATCATGAACGTGATGATGAATTGATGACTGTGGATAAGGAATTAGACTGGTATAAAGTTCTTTGTGAAAAAAATAGTAATTGGACTAATGTTGATTTTATAAAAAATGACTTAATGAAAAATAACTATAAAAGTTTTCCTAAAAAATTCCTAGTTCATGTTTATAAAGCTGAGGAAGAAGAAGTGTATCTAACCGTAAGGGATGCTAAGATATTAGGTTTTAAATTTGATAAAGAAGATAAAAAAGAAATATGTGACTTTGAATATCATAAAAAATTAGAAGATGCTAAACTATTAAGTATTTTGATTGATAAACTTGTAAATGATCTTATTCCAAATACAGAAAATATTGCAGATGAAGGAGAAGATGATATGAAGAAAATGTATCAAGATCGTATTGATAGAGTTTGGAATAGAATGCCAAATAGTTATGAGGGATAAAATGTAAAGGTGATTATTATTTGATTGATAATACTCTCACCTTTGCATTTTTTGTACTGAATATTCTATGATAACCATCGATAATTTTCCATTTATCACCTGACTTCTTTACAACTCCTCTAATACCACTATAGATTTTATCAGAATAAAAATTCAATTCCTTCTTAGATACTTTATCTAAATGACCTTTCGATCCAAATATTATGTCTGTCTTATCTATTGTAATAGATTCATAGTTTGCATCAACAATCTCTGGTAGAACTTTACCATACTCTAAATTCAAAAGATATTCTACCTTCTCTTTTAAAGTAGAAAGAGAGAATACTAAAAAAAGTTCTGACTCGATTTTATCTGCGATATTTTCTTTAATTTTAACATCACCTATTTCATCACCATAATAACCACCTTCAATTTCGATATCCCAGTTTTGGTTTTCCCATATTTTATATGATCTTAGTATTCTATCAATCGTATAAATATCTATGTCTTTACCTACTCCATAAAGTACTTCGTTGATTGCGTTATTTCTGTCTGCTACTTTACCTTGCTCAAAGAAATCGTCATATATTTTTTTAACAATAAAAGATACGTCTACTGATTCAATACACACATCATAAATACTACCACATCTACATATACCTTCATCATCACATCCATAATTTTCACAATCATAGCTGTTACTATAGTCTACATAAACGCCGTTGTATTGAAATGTTATATCTTTGAGCATCTTCTTCTTAATTTATATTTTTTACCTTCTATAAGTTTAAAACCATAGAATTTACCATCCTTCATTTTGAAGTATATACTTTTTAAGGCATCTGCCGGTAAATCATGCCAACCAGAATGTACCAACTCTTCTTCACAAAATGGATACCAAGCATTTAATCTATTTACTTTTCTACCATCTATTAAATTGATTGGCTCATCAAAGTATAAGAAACGTGAATCCCCTAAAGTTTCGTTTTTCTTATAAATAGTCTTTATTCTACCTACTAAATGTGCTTTTATAAAATTCATACATTTTCCCCCTCTACAAATCCTTTGTGATAATATCTGAAATCATCATATTTAATACCTTCTACTTTATCTAAGTAATTAGTTATTGCACCAATTATATTTTGACGACCATTAGTATTGTCTGAATGAACGTACCAACTTTTAGGAAATGGTTTATCATTATCTAAGCAATATCCGATTACATAATCAACTGCATTCTTTCCGGTCATTTCTTTTCCTTCTTTATCAAAACAAGCCAAATCGTGGTCGAAAGAGATTAAGTCAATGTCGTCGAATTTAGTGTTTATAACGTCTGTAAAGTCGTCATATGTTCTAACAATAGTCCAGTCTGAATCTTTAGAATAAGCGGCTCCTAACCCTTTAGAAGAGTTGTGTGCCATACCTGTGGATCTGATATCATCTAAAAATAATTTCATCTTAGTCTAAATAAATGTTTAATTTTTCTGTAAAGTAGTAATCTAAAAATACACCCTGGTGTATCAACTGTTCATATTCATAAAGATTTGTACAAGTTGACAATCTATCGATAATAAAGTTTGCGTAGATTTGTCCAAAATATTTTGCTATTGATTTTAATTTAGTTTTCATATTATTGTTTTTTTTTATAAAGATACGAATTTTATATGACTTGAACAAGTTATTATTCAAAAAACATGTAACATCATGATATACTTTATAACTTTAATATTTTGTTTTGTTCCTTACCCAATATTTCGAATCTCTTCCAGTATCCAGAGCTTATAGACTCTTTGTCTAGTCCTGTATAATATACGGTACCACCAATATCTACTTTAATTATCTTTGGCACATCAAAGTTTTTGACGTTTTTGTATTTTTCACAAAGTTTTAAATCCGATAATTGTTCGATATAATTGAAAACATGACGATCAAATGAAGATTTCATTCTTTCCAATCTTCTAAGTTCTTCACCAAGCTCGAATTTTCTTTTGTTATTTAAGATAAAGTCTATCTTTTCTTCTCTACACTTTACAATATCCTTTGAAAAAGTAACTCTATCTGTTGAGTAGGACCATCCAAAATTGTCGTCTTTTCTTATAGAGTATTTACAAGTGATTCCATCTCTATCAAAGAAGACATGAATTTCACCGCTTTCCATTGGTTCAACTTCATTTATTATCTTATTCATAAATTCAGAAAATTCTTGTCTTCTTTTAAGTGATCTTTCTTCAACACGAAGATATAGGTCATGTATATCTTTTAAAGTCCATTCTTTTGGATCTCTGTTGAATTTTAATTTAAACTCATATTCTTTCAAGAAATTTACTCCAAGATTTTTATTATACATATTTTATTTTTTTAAAGTCTCATCAATTCTTATATCTCTTTCAATCACTTCTTTATTTTGTTTGTACCAAATTCTAAAGTCACATCCATAATATATGAGCTCTTTTATAGTTCTACCATCTTCTTCGTATTCAGCACTACATGTTTGACCAATCATGAATCTATTAAAACTTTCTTTCCAGATATCCGGAATTTCAGATTCTCTAATATCTCTACATTCTTCGTATATTTCTTTTAAATTTTTCATATCGTTTCTTCTTCAGATTTTAAATTTTGTGCAACAGATAATGTCCCGGATAAAACCTGTACCATGTCTTTGTTGTATCTATTATCTTTTATAGAGATTTCAATGTCCTCTATAATCTTTTCGATTGTTTGTCCTTTTTCTTTAAGCATCTCTTTTTGTCCACTACAAGGAACCATACAGAATTTTGTTCTTGGCATACCATTCTCTATTTCGTAGAGGCATTGACATTTTGGTTTATTAAGAGTTTTGTCCATTTTATTTTTTTAGAGTACAAATATACGAATATATAACAAACAATAAAAGAGCTTCGGCTCTTTTATTTAGAATATTTTAGTGCCAAATATCATCACTATAATCGTAACTATCAAAATCATTTTTCAAACCCATATAGTCACCTAAATCATCACCTTCTGAATAATCTAACTCTGGTAAGAATTCTAACAAATCATTTCTATCACATTCTGTTTTGTGTTCACCTGTTTCATAGTATGCAGTAAGACTTAGTCCATCCCAATCAATACTTTTAAACACAATATCTAATGATAAAAGTAAGTCTTCGATAAGAACTTTTTCGTGTTCGATTCTTTCTTCACATAAATCTACTTTTACTACTTTTTTAGAATATTTTTTAATCTCTATACTAGAGACATATCCATATTTATTATCATAGAACCAAACTTGTTCAGTTTTTTCTTTTGCTTTACCCCAACTAGGTTTAGTTTTAGTGTAAGAGAAATCATCCTCATCATCATAATATCTTGAATAAGATCCATAAGACGAGCTATAATAAGATTTATATTCAGTTGTACCTGGTTCACGCTCTACTGGTAATGCATTCCAATCTACTTTTAGACAAGCTTCTGCAAGCTTTTCTAAGTGTTTTATATCCTGTCTTTCAGAGAATGTATGTTCGCTATAATAACCAACAGAGATGTTTGTACATTCTGCATAGATATCAACAAATTGAACAGAGTCTGTTAAGACACCAGTATCATCATTTTCATATTTGAAGGTTGGTTCTACATCATTTAATGCTTTTGATAATGCAGTACCGAAAGTATCTGAACAACATCTTGCACTACTTTGAAAAGTAATGATTGAATTAGTTCCTCTACGGTCAAATGAAATAACTTTATTTATACCTTCAATCTTTTTAATTTTTTGTGCTTCCGCAACTTTTCTAGAACCAATACAACCAACTTCTTCACCTAAGAAGAAGTAGTAAAGTCCAGGTATGTTATTCTCAATCATATTTAACATCACAGTAACACCTGCTTTATCATCTGCACCTAAAATAGATTTACCATCTGTTTTGATTATATCACCTTCAAATACGTGAGTTATATCAGTAAGTGCAGAAGTTGCGGTATCTAAGTGTGCAGTGAACATAACATCAGATTTACCAATTTTGATGAATAAATTTCCAAATTCATCAGTTTTTAAACCATCCACTAAAAGTGTAAATAATTCAGTTTCTGTTCCGTGTGGATATGTTCTTGTTGTTAGCTCTAAAAATTTATCTCTAATATTCATAATATATCTTGTTTGTTTTACAAATATAAGGATAAAATAGTTATTCACAAAATTTAGAAAGATTTTAAATAGATTTTATTTTTTAATATATAACTTATGAAAAAAAACTCTGATCTTTTAAATGGTACTATACAAATTTTTGATAAATTTGATATCACTGCAAGTAATGGTGATACTACAGAAACACCTACTTTCACAACAATTGGAAGTGAATACATATTAAGTTTTACAAGTTTAGAAAAAGTTTTAAATTTTAAAACTTTTCGGTATGATACATTAGGAATGACTAGTAATAGATACTTAGAAAATTCTTATAGAATTTCGAGGGATGGTAATAGTTGGACAGAATGGATGCCATTAAATAGAAATATTGACAACTTTCCTTTGATAGACCCTAATGATTTACTCTTCTTAGATGTTAAATGGGTTAGATCAGGAAGTTCTGAGATTGGAACAATAAGAATTTTAGAATATTTTTTAGAAGGAGAACTTGATAGAAATGTAGTTGATGATGGTAGTGTAATTCAATTAAAACCAGGTAAAGAAGTAATAATGAAGGCACCTTATATATATAAGGTTTTTTCGGTAAGTGATATAGAAGTTATTTCTGGATATGATTTAAGTAATGTGGTAATAAAATTTAGATATTCACAAGATAGTGAAAGAACATGGTCTAATTGGGAATTATTTACAAAAGAAAATATAATAACTACTAGGATAAATCCGATTAGATTTTTTCAGATAGAATATAGTATAGTAAATAATGGTACAACAAATGTTTCTATACAAGATGTTAATATAATTGGAGATATTCAAAATGTTAGTAATGATTATTTTAAAACAAATCTTATGGGTATAAGAGAGTGTTGTAAATCAAACTTAACAGGATATACTGATGAAAATGGAAATTGGGTAGAAGGAACTGGGGCTAATATAGGCTCACTTGGTAATTCATTATCTGGTGATTCTTGCACTACTGATAGTTCTTTACCAGTAATGTCTAGTGATGAAAAGGCAAACCTTTATAATCCATATCAACAAAATACTGCAATGGATCTTTTGAATAAGTTAAGTACTGATGCACAACAAGTTTTTGGACACGAAACTATATACTTTTGTACAGATCCTGATAAAAAAGGACAGGATCACACTATGCATGAGTATCAATTATTTAATGTTGTTTGTGAAGGTAATATAAAAGTATCTGTTGATGGTAATAATTTCCCGGATAGTCAAATAGTTATGAATCAATTTGATTTAAATTTATTTGAACAAATGGAAGTTCATATAACTAAAAAGGCATTTAAAGAAATATTTGGACCTCAAAGAAGACCTTCAAAAGAAGACTTCTTATATTTCTGTAACCTTAATAGAATGTATCAAGTTGATCATGCACAACAATTTAGAAACTTTAATAATTCTGCGGTTTATTATAAATTACATTTGAAAAAATACAGTCAAAAGGCAAATGTACAGGCTGGTACTCCGGATATTGCAGATACTTTAAAACAACTTACTAATAATAGTACACTTGATTCTCTTATGGGTATCGAAAAAACTCAAGATAAAGCAGCAGTTGCAAATAAGGATCAATTAAAAACATTAAGTAAGGACCCAATAAGACTTGATTATAAGGTACAAATTGATAAAGAATTGATTGAAAACTCTAGTACAATAATATCAAAATCAAATTATGACATGGCATCAGTTGATTATAGAACTACTGGTGTTAGTTATAAAAATTTAGATGCACAATTAAGAGTTTCCGATAATATAGGATATTATGTTTGGTTTAACATACATAATTATATACAAGGTGAGTTATATAACTTATTTAACTACTATGATGATGCTAATTCATTGGGTTGGAGAGCTGATATAATAGATGATGATATAGTATTTATGGCAAATGATACTGAATATAAATTTCATTTAAAAGGAAATCCAACTAATGATGTTATTGCATTAGATGAAGATGTTTGGTATTGTTATGTGCTTAATGTTGACCAACGAAGTAGAGAATTATCACAGTGGATTTATAAAAGAGATATTTATGATGAATCTGCAGGTGGTTCTGCAATAAGTACCATTTTACAAAATGTTTATAAAGATACACAAACTATTACACCTTTTGAATATCTTATTGAGGGTAATTATTGTAGTATATTAGGATCTGATATGAAAATAACAAATATTAGATTATTCTTAGATATTATACCAGAAAGTTATCATAATAAAATATTGAATCAATATATAATAGGTGATGATTCTAAACATATGGTTTTCGCAGATAATGCGACCACTAGAATTTATCTACCGAATTTTCCATATAACGAATAAAAAAAAGAGATATTTTAATTATCTCTTTTTTGAGTTCTAATTCTCCAAGCTTCTAAGTCTCTTTCCATGAATTTTCTAATTCTTTTGGAAATATTTATTGAATTTTCATCACAGAATTTTCTATATTCTTCTAGAAGTTTATCCGGTAATCTTAGTGAGAACATTTTATCTTTTGCTGGCATAATGTATATACGATTTTAAAGTATATATACAAATCTATACTCCCTATTCTATATTTTTTTCAACATAGGTAACAATCTCTCCCGTACTGAATCCCTTTTCTATTAAAAGTGGCAGAGAGGAATCTTTACACCAAGCATAAACCGTATAACCCTTGTAATTTTCATTTACATATTCCCATCTAGTTTCCCAAAGTTTTCGATAGATTCCTTTTCTACGATGTCCTTCATCGACCCAGGCATCCATGAATTTTATTTTGTTATTATTTTCGAAGGTCATAAATATATGTCCTATTGCATCTTCTCCACCTTCATACGCCATCCACATTTCTAAGTTCTGTGCATTCGTCTTAAGCCTAACTATTTTAAGGCTTGTATTCTCTCCCATTTATTTTACAGATTATTTATAATAATCTATATATTTATTATGAAATAAAAAAAAGTAGCCATTTGACTACTTTTATGATTTATTTTTGATGGTTGGTAAATATTTTTACTTTTTGTTTACTTGTTCACAAAATAGTTGTTCTGTATATTGAATGGGTGTTGATAATGTATTTATACCTTTTGACTTCATCTCTAAATAATCATCCATTGAGAATCCTTCTGGTAAGTTTTCCAAATCGAAGCCATATTCATTTTGTAATTCGATAACTAAATCTTTAATGCGTCCCATAAATATTTTTTTAAGTTTGTTGTACAAATATAAGGATAATATTCTATTTATACAACATTAAACTAACATCAATTGAAGAAGAAACATCCATTTCACAGTAATCTTTAATTTCTTCTAATCTACCAATGTGATAGTATTCGTGTACTAAAGATCCATCCATGCTTACTTTAGGACTTGAAACTCCCAACTCATAACACATTTCTTCAAAACTATATGAATATGCGAACTTTTGTTTCCAATCGTCTGCCATATCTACAATTCTCATCTCCCATGGTTTCTTTTCATAAGGACGTAGAATATCCGCTGGTGTGATCCCATATTTATGTAGCTTGTGTAGAACCCATGGTATGTCAAAATGTAGAATTCGAAACCCTGAAAGACTAAAGTTTTTAGTTTCTATCTTCTTCAATAGATCATTGAAGCTTTCTACAATATATCTTTCGTCTTCACCATAGAAGCTCTTAATTTGTTTTTGACCGTTATTATCTAGGTATCCGAATGAGATGCAACAGATTCTACCATAAGTAGACATTATACCTGATTGATCTAGATAAGAATCTTCTAATGAGAATTTTTCATCCCATCTCATTCTTTTCCATTTTCCTTCAAATAGTTTTGCACCACGTTCATCGTGTTCTTTAAAGTCGGTGAAGTTTTTGTACTCACCGGTCGTTTCAATATCAAAGTGAAATAACTCCATAGAGTTTATATGATATTTGATAAGAAAAGTCCTTTTTGATATATAAATAATGAAATTTATAAGAACGTTTAATGATAGACATAATGTTGATTCTGTATCATATGCTGATATTTCGGAATATATTAGAGAAGAGATTCAATTGGGTATTGTTAAACCATTTAATATTGAACATAGTTTATATAAATCGGGTGATTATATATGTTCATCATTTAAAATAAATGATAGAGATGTTGTAGTTTCATCTATTGTTATAGATAATTCTGAAACGCATTGTGTTGGTTGTGGTCAAAATTATAAAACTTTATCGGATTGTATAAATCAATATGGTATAAAATCAAATGAGTATTTAGTTATAGGATTTGGTGAATATTTGGAAGGATTTTATAATGATGATAGTACATTTTTTCGAAAAATGGCAACTATAGTCGAAATTATAAAATCTATGGTTTTATATCATAATTTGAATTATATAATTTTTAATTCTGTTGAGAATGTTGATTATAAAAGGAGAGATAAATTTTATGAACTTTTTTTATCATATAATAATATTGAAAATTATAAGATTAAATCAAAAATAGATATTGGTGGTGAGATATTATCTGATTTTTATTTTTTAAAGGTTTCATAGTCTTTTTGTTTGTCAGTAGGATGTAAAAAAACCAGGTTGTATCGCTAGTAACTTTGTGTAAAATTAACTACATAATGGTTGTAAGTTTGTGTAGTGATTTAATTTTATTATATCTTCTTCTGTTTTTGCTGATGATATAGATTAAATTATGTTAATATATTCTTTTAAATAATTCGTGAATATCTAATGTACCTTCTCTATATTTAAATTCTTTTAGTCGTCTATCTGGAAATTTATCATTTCTCCATTTAGAAGAGACTGATTTATTAACCTCGAAATATTCTTCGAGTTTTTTGGAATATTTTCGTTGTATATAGAACTCTATGAAAAATATATCTATCATTTTTGTAAAATTAATTTTTGTTCATCTTCTGTTAAATTAAAATATTCAAATAGAAGATCATCTGTCCATTGTCGGTCTAATTCGACCAATGGTATCCACTTGAAAGTATCAGGTTTCATATTTTGTGTATTTTTTCTAAGTGATAAGAAAAAGTTACAAAATTTTGTATTCATATATGATATTAGTGATTTAGATTCATTTTCTGAATTTGTTAACAATGTCATATAAGTATTTGAGCAAACTTCATTCGGGTATCCAATTATTTTATTACCAAAATTACCAAGATTATTAGATGATCCTGCTGCATATGGTGTAAAGACTTTAAATTTGTCTATTAGATTTCTGGATGAACCAGATAGTTCATCAGGGTTTATATATTTTTTAAGTCCTTTATTTTTAGAAACATAACATAATATGTTGTTATCGGATTTAATATTATCTAATTTACTATCATTAAAATTCATCCAAAATGATTTGGATTTTGCTATCGATTTTAATGAATTATTCATATTTTCTAATATTTTATCCAATAAATTATAATATTTTAGATCAACAAAAATATCGTATTTATTAAGTTTTGTTATTTTACCATCTATATCGACTAATCCATTATGTTTTTTATCTATCATAAAATATGAAACACCACCTTTGATCTCAACACTATTTCCAAATATTTTTGTAGCATCATCAAAGTGTCTTATTAATTTTATATCATTTCTAGAAAACATCATATTTCTAAAATTATCTAATCCAAAACCACCTGCCAACCATCTACTTGGTGTTATGAATAAAATTTTATCAGAAAATTCTATAGATTTTTCAATAAATTCATTATAAATTGGTCTGGCTCTTTTACTACCTTCTATGGTTTCTTGATATGGTGGATTACTTAAACATAAACTAAATCTATCTACTCCCCATACTTCTCTCATGTGTATATCAAATCCATTTTCTAAGTATGATCCACAATATACATTTAAGTCATATTCGTCATATAAATCTGCGGTACATAACCAATTAAACATTTTTGAATTTTGTAATTCACAAGCATATATCATATTTTCAATTATGAATTTGTATCTTTCATCTTCATCGATAAAATGTGTTCTTAGACCATGCATAAATTTATAAACAACACACCATAAAAATATTCCGGAACCATTTGATGTTTCTAAAATAGTTTTAATATTACCATTTTCATCATATGGAGAGCACCAGAAATCCTCAGAAATTTGTAAAATCATTTCCTTAACCATAAAGAAAGGAGTTAACACTTCACCAAAATCTTTTTTTAAGATATCTTTTTTTGTATATTCATCTCTGAAAATAGTTAGTATTTCCTGAACCATTTCCATTTTGCTTGGTTTTTTTTGTAAAATTAGCGCAATCTTTGAAGAAAAATCTTTCTCTTTGTCGAGAGTTCTCATTATTCTAAGTCTTTTTTCAAATGGATTTAAATCAGAGTTTAATAGATTTAATAATCTTACTTTTTCTTCTTCTGATAAATTATTATCATCCTCTATAGTTTGAGAAGTTATTATTTCTTCAAATATATTTTTGTTATGATTTATATTGTATTCGGTAAGTGCTGTCGAGAAGGTCATTCCAAAACTTATATTACTTTTACTTAGTTGCATATATTGATTTTATTTTTATGTTAAGTTACAAACTTTTTTATATTATATATAAAAAAGTTTACTTTACTTTTTAAAAAGTAAAAGATAATCATCATCGTCTAATTGTTTGATTATATTTACTTTTTCTTCTTCTTCCTTATTCTTTATCTGTTCTTCTAAATTTATTTTAATCTGAATCTCTTCTTCCTGTATTTCTACTTTAACCCGTTCAATCATTTTTTTAAATTTAGCGGAGTCAAAATTGACATTTATATCAATCGTTTTTTCGTAATTTGGTTTTTCATATTTTTTACCACCTTTTCCTTCATCATCGATTACCGAAATATCCCATTGTTCTTCCGGAATTCCTTGATCAAGTAAAAATTTAATAATCATCTTAACTCTATTTGAGAAGGTATCTTCATTCACTGCTAAGTAAATGACATTATAATATTTTTCCCATCCATCGGGACTATCTAAAGAAATTAGGCCTTTTTCGAATTTTATGGTATCTGAATATAATGCTCTATCAGGTCTTCCTATAGATTGTTGTAATGAAATTATATTCATCTCTCTACCTATTAAACCACCATGTAAATTTGGTAGATTTATACCTTCTTTTGCAACAGAGTGTTGATGTAATATATTACCACCGGACAATTTAATATATTCTATTATTTTTTCTCTATCATCAGTACTGGTCTCTGATGCCATGAAGTGATTTTTAACATCTGGTAAATGTTTAATCATTTCTTTACTATTTGCTATGTATCTACATCCTTCAACATGATCACCAAAAGTAATCAAATTTGGTTTTTCGTAATACTTACAAAGATCTTTATATGCAACAATGGAAGAAACTGCTTCAATTTGTGCCTTATCTATATCTAACTTTATTCTTGTCGCGTCTCTTTTTGTTTCATTTGAATTTGATATAGATTTAATCTTTAACAGTTTAAAGATTAATTTTGGTGCTACGAACCCTCTTTCTCTTAAATCATTTCTATTGACTTTTGCCAATAATGAACCAAATAAATCTTCATTAAATGAGCTTAATATTTCACCAAACTTATTTGATGCACTATAAAATATAGTTCCATCACATCTATCTTCATTATTTTTTAAATAATCTGCAATTTCGAGCTGGGTTTTTCTATCAGATGATGTAGATATAATATTGTGATATTCGTCTATTAGTTCTATTCCTATTTTTATATTTTTTTCTTTTAACTTTTCAACTATATTAGAATATTTAAGACCTTGTGATTTCATAGTTGAAAATATGATAACTTTTCTACCCTGACTTCTTTCATTAATAATAAAATCTATTGCTTTTTGTGTATCTAATGTTTGTAAAACATTTGCAACTAAATCATTGTATCGTGGATTACTACCTGATCTTATAATTAAACATGATACGTTTGACTTAGTGATTTCACCATTCAATTCTTTGTGACCAAACATTTTCCATTGATAAAATTCTTTAAATGTTTGACTAATAAGAGATATAGTAGGTAGTATCATTACACAAATATCTTTATTGTACTTTTTAAATGCTCTGTCAACATTATAAAATTGACATAATGTTTTTCCCGCACCTGTTGTTGCATCAACTCTTCCTTTTGTTAAAGTACCATCTAAAACTCTTTCTGTTCCTAAATATCCCTTTTCTTTGTGACCATCCATTATCCATAATTGAACCTCTCTTGGTTTATATGGATCTTCAAAGAAATCAACTACTGAGTCTTTTATACATTGTCTAAAATCATCCCAAAATTTTGGATCTCTTAGTATATAATCTTCTTGTGTACTTCTACCAATAACTCTTCTCGCATTTCTAGCACCTTTGAATTTATAGTCAAATAAGTCTTCATTATCATCAAAGTTAATGAAAAGTATATTATTGTCTTTATCAATACCTAGATTCCTAGCCATCTCACCATTTGATCCTAAATCACCAATTTTAAATTGGTGATTTGGATTACTTCTCCATTTAGACTGTATTTGACCAGGTAAATCATTAAAATCGGTATATGTGAAATCATATCCAACATTAAATGCATCATCACTGGTATCTGTTATTTGTCTTATACCTAATAGTGGATTTTCATTTCTTAGACAAAAGAATTGTGTAAATATTTCAAATGCCATACCGACTCTATCATTATATTCTGATGGATTTGACTCACCATATTTTTTAATAGAGTCATTCATATCTGAATATGAATTAACATTATCAAATACATTATCTTTTTCAATTTTATAAACCGATAAGTGAGTTATTTTTTTCATAATTTTTTAATTTTAACAAATATAGTAATTATTTCAATATACTATTTATTTTTTGCTCTCTAATATCAATAAAATGTTTATTGAACTCTTTTATAGTCAAATAGACTCGACCACCTCTATCATCGAATATGATAACATCATCCTTACCAAGGAAAGAATCGTATATGATTACATAGTTGTATTGTATCGTCTCGTAAAAGTTATATCCACCCTTTGCTCTCTGTTCTTTATTCTTGAATCTCTTTATACAAACACATATTCTGGTATCATATGTTTTCCCACCAGTCCTATATTTCTCTGTTTTTAACTTTCTCTTCTTTAAAATCTGTATTTTATTGAAATCAATTATACGATTGTGTATAATCTTCCTCGCTTTCTGAAACTCCTTTATAAAAGAATCTTCTAATCCCCTTTCTCTAATAAATTTCTCAGGTGAAAATTTGAAGACTTCCTCTAATAGAAATTTATTACTCTTACATATCTCTATGGTCTTGAGCATCTCGATCCATTTATTATAGTCTTCTAATGCCATATCTTTAAATATCATCACCGAAGTGTTCTTTTAGCATTTCGTGTGAATAACCTTCTCTTTTTAATTTTCTATATTCTAGAAAATTCTCTCTTGTCCATATTTCATTATATAAATTTCCCATTAATGTTTATTCTTTATTTTATTAAATTTTGAAAATGAGATATGATTTTATCATCAAAAACCTCATCATATATCTTATCAATATATTCTAACTCTATAAAAAAGTGATAATATTTATCCATAACATCTATTATAAGATAACCATCTAACATATTATTATAGAAATCATCATCAGCTTCTTTCTTAAAATTCAATATATATTTTGGGTTACAAGACTTATAATAGAATTCTTTTAATTCATCTAACTCATTTAAATAATACTTTATATTATCCACTGAGTTAAAATATATATATTTAAAATCTTCCATTATTTTATTGTTGTTATTTCGTTATACTTTTCAGTGAAATTTCTATTAATAATTTATTTTTTATCAGTACTATTTAAATCATCTGTTAAATATTAAAGAAATACCATTATCTTCTTTTTCATTCCAAGTTTCTTTAATCCTTCAGATGGTTTACACTTAACAAAGTTTTTTAAGCCAGTCATTTCACCATTTGTTCCTAACTTTTCGGATAAATCCATATCATCAAGTACAACCCATTTATCCGGTTTGTTTTCCTCAATGTATTTCATAATCTCTATAGATCGTTGTTCTTCGATAGTATATCCCTTTTTATCAAAATCAGTTGAATATAATTCAGTCATACCTATCGGAACTTTTATAACACCCATTTGTTTATAGAAGTCCTGCATCTCTTCTAAGGTACAATGTAAACGCCAATCTGAACTAACTACAATATCAGCATCACTTTCAAGTAATATATCATTTAAAACTCGTACTGCATCTACTTTATTAAAATCATCAAATCGAACAACAATTGGTACGTGACTTTGGTCTTGATTAGTATAATATACTGCGTTGTCTGGATTTTCTAAATTCCAACGTTTTATCTTAGTGAAACGAGTGCCTTGTTCGCGTCGCATACACATAACACCATCATGATCCAGAAACAATATTTTTTTCATAATGTAAATATAATAAATTATTTATTCTTTAACAAATTTAATATACCTCATAAAGTATTATTTTTCAATAAACAAAAAACCCTCTCTAAAAGAGAGGGTTCGGGCCAAATTTCTTTCGAAATCTTTTGTTTTTCGGCTCCACCACCTTGTTTTATGACTACAAGGAAACCATGTTTTATATTACTTTGCAGCTTTTTCAGATTCAACTGATGCTGCTCTGTAAGGAGTAACTAACTTTTTAATCTCTCCTAATGCTTTTCTAGCATCAGCGTTAGATTTCTTAGTAGTCTTATTATGATTAGCTTCAAATTGCTCCCATAATGTTTTCAAGTTCTCATAGATTTCTTGCATAATTATTATTTTTATTTTTTAGGGTTAAAGTACCCTTGACTTATTATTATATTTATTTTTATTAAATAAGTTTAACTTTTTATTCGAATAAATCCGATGCATCAGCTGAATCTGTGAATCCATTTGTATCATCTTCTTCTTCATCTCCCATTACTTTGTTGAATTCATTTTCAACCTCTTCAATTTCATCCAGTGATTTGAATCTAAAGTAATCATTTACGATTGGTGCCATTCTATTTAAAACATCTTCTGTGAAGACCTCTTGTGTGAATAGTTGTTTTTTAGTAACTGATTTACCTAAATGATTCACATACCATCTATTACCACCTGGGTTGAAAGTCATTTCACCGGTAGCCTTATTTACATCCATTTTACCTTTTGCTATACCAATCTGTTCGAAATATTCTGGTCTACAGAAAGCGTCTAATCCACTATACTTATTCAAACCATTTAAGAATGAAATATCAAATCTTATTTTCTTTGGTTTTGCCAAACGATTTTTTTGTGTTTTGAATAGTACTGAAATACCTGATTGACCTAAATCCATCTCATCCTCATTTCCATCTTTCAATTTCGACTTACTCAAAAATCCCAAAACCGATGCAGAATAAACCAAGCCCATTCCACCCTTACTAATTTCTTTTGGAAAAAGATCCTGACTTAGATAAGTGTGGTTACAACAAACCATTGGTATATCAAGGTATCCAAGGTCAGAACTTATACTTCTGAATAAGGCATTTAATCCCTTTGCTCTTGTCATATCTTGTTTCATTGAACCTTTTAATAAATCTTCTTTCTCTTTATTGGATGACATCATACCAATAGAGTCTAATACTATTAATATCTTAGGAATTTCGAGTCCTCCTAATTTAGCATCTTTTAGTTCATCTAATAATTGAGTCAATGACATATTGATGTCTTCAACTTTATTTGATCTAATCAATCTAAGTTTATCAGGAGTGTTTTCTATTCCAAATTTTGTGATACCATCTAAATCAATACTATTTTCAGTATCAATGTATATTACTGAATATCCATCTTTTTGTGCAGATTTACAAATTGAGTATGCAATGAATGATTTCCCTGCACCTGATTCACCAAGGAGTCCAAATATACGTCCTCCTAAAATACCACCACCTACTAATTTCGCAGATAATGCAGCGTCTAATAAATAACATCCTGTTGAGACAAATGATTTCTCCTTAACTTCTTTTTCTATTACGATTGGAACACTTTTTGCTATATTGTCTAATATAGATCCAACCTTACTAAATTCAAATTTTTTTATTTCCTTTTTTGCCATTTTTAAATTATTTTTTTATACATTATATATTCGGTATAGTACACTCCCTTTTAAAATAAAAATATGTGTCGAAGACAAAGTTATAAACTGGGTAGGAAGAAGATATTATTTTATATATAAGATATGAAAAGGATGTCTAATGAATATTTTATAATTAAATCAAAGGAAATATGGGGTGATAAGTATGACTACTCACTCGTTGAGTATAAAAACATGAAGACTAAAATAAAAATAATCTATAATGATTGGATTTTCTTACAAAAGGCAGAGGATCACTTATTAGGTAAGATGTGTGAATTGAGATGGAACACTGATCGTTTTATTTTTGAATCCAAAAAAATACATGGTGATAATTATGACTATAGTAAGAGCGTTTTTAAAAACATGAATACAAAAGTAATTTTGTTAAAAAATGGGGTTGAGTATTTACAAAGACCAGATAAGCATTTACAGGGTAAAAAGCCAGAAAGAGTTAGAAGACTTAGAAGTAATAATGATTTTATAGATGAGGCTAGATCAATTTGGGGATATAAATATGATTATTCATTAGTTGATTATAAAGGATCACATAAAGAAGTTTTGATTAAACATGATGATATAATTTATAGACAAAAACCTGTTCAACATTTGCTTGGTTATAATTGTGAAAGAGATACTATAAAAAATCAAGAAGACTTTTTGAGAAAATGTTATGAAAAACATGGTACTAAATATGATTATTCGTTGGTTGAATATACGGGAAGTCAGAATAAAGTCAAAATAATATTTGAGGGGAAAGTATATGAACAAAAAGCAGGTGCACACATTCATTCATCCGGATTGGTTGAAAGAGTAATATTAAAAAAGACAACAAAACAATTTATAAAAGAGGCAAATGAAATACATAATTTTAGATATGATTATTCAAAAGTAAAATATTTAAACAATCAGACAAAAGTAATAATATTTTGTAAAATACATGGTGAATTTGAACAGGTATCATCATCACATTTGAGTGGAGCAGGTTGTCCACATTGTTCTGAGTCCAAAGGTGAAAAAAAAATCTCTAAGTTTTTAGATCTTAATGAGATTGAATATGATAGACAAAAGAAATTTGATGGTTGTATTGGTATAAGATATAAACTACCTTTTGATTTCTATCTACCTAAATATAGAACTGCTATAGAGTTTGATGGTAAGCAACATTATGAGCCTATTGAATATTTCGGTGGCTTAGAAGCATACAATCGATTGAAAGTAAATGACAAGATAAAGTCTGACTATTGTGAGGACAACTATATTGATTTGATAAGAATCAGATATGACCAGATTGATAGAGTGTTTGAAATATTGAAAGAGAGTTTAAAGAATAAGATTTAACTTTCCTTCAAAAGACCTAATTTAATTTGATCTATCCTATCTTTCTCCATCCACTGGAGCTCACTATATTTCGGATATATAAAACCAGAATTATTATTATTATAGAGTCTTAAAGGTAAGTCGTCTGAATCGATAAGATCTAATACTTTTTTGACATCTTCTTTTGATACGGATATTCTTCTGGTTCTGTTTCCTAAATGGAAGACACTCTTTGTGGAACCTGATCTCCCTCGCAGACTTTTTCCGATCCAAAGATTTTTTTCTTGTCCGCTTTCTAGGTTTCCGGAAACATAAAATCCTCCGGTAGGATCATTCCAATTGAAGCTTGTTATTGTACCTAAATAGAATTTATGTTTAACACCATCCATTTCTATATCAATCGAATGTTCTCCTAAAGTAGGCTTTATCTCTACTTCGAAGCTGGCGTTACCTGTAAGTTCGTTAAAGTATGTTTTTGATCTTAAGACTTTTTGTTCGTCGCTCAATTTCGCCAACATCTCTTCGAACCAGCTAGATATATCAGAGTGGACGAACTGTCCTTTGTATTTTCCTTTAAGAATAAGTCCTTCTTCTTCGACTTCGAAGCCATTATCAGTGAAGTCGTATGTGTAGTCGCTTGACCAGTCTTCGTTTATCTTCTTGATTCTTTTCATTATTACTTCTTTATTTCGATTACAAAGTAGTCTTTACCTTGTATTTGATCTATTAAAGGTTGATGTAGTGCAGTTACTACCAAATAATCTGGATATTCATCCTTTAACTTTTCTATATTTGAACCGAGTTCATCTAAAAAATAAGCGAATGTTTTGTTATACTCTACAAATTTAGAAAAATCACCTTTGAAACCATAATTTGGTGTATGTTTGATATCCAACTGAGGACAGTTTATGAATATAAATACGTTTGTAACATTTTCTGAAGTGACTTCACTATCTTCTATCTGATTCATTGCACCAATATCTGATACTTTATTCCAATATGTTATCTCACCAACTTCTTTATCAGCTTCGATCATGTCAATAAAGCAGAATTTGATATATTCGATATCCAATCCTTCTTCTATGCTTTCGTTAAACTTCTTCAGATGTTTCATTTTCATTTATTTATTTTTATATACTTATATCTAATACTATGCACCTTTGGTAGGTCTTCATGTCTCCTTCTTGTAGCTCACAGTGGAAGGCTATCTTGTAGCTTGGGTATTCGTCTCTCAGCCTGGAAATGGCAGATCTTAGATTTTTAGAGAACTCGTCGACCTTTTCTATTCCGGCGAAATACTCTTCCTCGCTTTCTATGTCCATGTTGATAACAGGTTCATAGCAATAGAAAGTGCACTCTGTCTTTCCTCTGCCATCTATCTCCACCTCTTCAGCTTCATCCCAGACCATAGTGTCTATCTCTCCCGCAGCACTATCGTCTTCTATAAGCTCTATGAAGCATTGTCTTATGTACTCGATATCCAATACTTCTTCTATACTTTCGTTAAACTTCTTCAGATGTTTCATCTTCTTCTCCTTCTTCGTTTTCTTCTTCCCACTCTTTTTGCATTCTTTCCTTCTCCTCCTTTTCATCAAGATAGTTAGGTAGAATTATTTCTACAGGAGTTTCACTATTCCATTTGTTTGCAAACTTCTTTGGAAAGTTTTTATATGTTTCTAAATATTTCATTATCTTTTTACTAATTTTAGTACTACTTGCTGGTCTCCACCGCTTATATTGAACTTCAGTCCGTCTTCCCAAGCTTCGTTTCTAATCTCAATCAGAACTCTTCTTCTTTCATTGTCGGTATTGTCTAAGTTCATTGTTCCTCGTCCTACCTTGATTAGTGTGTCAGATATCCCGTAAGAGTAATCGTTCTTTTTTGCAAATCTTGCATCAAGCCAGTTTCCTTTTAAAGTAACTCTTTTGTGTCCCATAGATTTTAACCAATCTTGTACTCTTGTCAGATATCCGTCTATCTTATCCACCATAGATTCTTCTTGTTTAGCGAAACCACCCATTATGATGAAAGTTATGGTAAGGCCTTTGTAATCCATTCCTATGTTGAAGTTTATATCTTTTTCTTCACTTAGGTCGTAGAATCTTTCTATCTCATTTATAACTTCTTTTATCTTCTCGAAAGAAGTCAGACATTTTTCCATTCCTATATTTATACCATCTAGCTTTCCTAAAGAAAGGGTAACCATTTTGGCTTTTCTGTATTTACTAACATCTTTCATATAAGGAGTTACATCCTTAACGTGGTTATCAACTATAACCACATTCTTTATAGTTAAAGAATCTGGATTTTCATCAGTATAGTCAGTAAATAACTGTCTAATATCTAAATCGGTATGTTCATCAAACTCTCTGACTTCTTGGCTTTCTATGAATCTTCTTAGGTATTTCATCTTATCTAAATTTATTTGGATATATAGTCCTCCATTCATGTCCCTGTGGAACGTCCGATGCCCTAACTCCAAAAACTTTCTTTTCTGGACTGGTGTCTTTGCCATCCATTAAGAAGTTGTTGTTACTCGCCCAAACCTCCATAGTTCTATTGATTGGTTGTCCGTCAGAAAATGGAAATCGGATTCCCGTTTTATTATCTATTTTAGAAATTCTTCTATCTGGAGAAATAGAAACGGTTATCACAAGTTTAGGATTTCTCTTACTTGTGAAAACTATTTCATGTTTACCAAATTCTTCGTTGAATTTCTTTAGATGTTTCATCTTATTTGAAGTCACTGAATTTTCTCAATCCTTCGAATTGAGCTTGATCCATAGATTCATCTTCTAAACCTTCTTCAGATTCTTCAGATTCTAAATCTTCTAAACCTTCTTCAGAATCTAAATCTTCTAAACCTTCTTCAGAATCTTGTGCATTATGGAAATCAGCCAATACCTCAGTTATTTTAGCTTTAAGTTCTTCTGGATCACAATCTTCACCACACTCTTCAATAGTCGCAAGAACTCTGTTTACAACTTCTTCAAGTTCTAAACTTTCTTCTTCTTCAGTTTCTTCACCACCAAATGCTTGTGCGTCTTGTGCGTCTTGTGCGTCTTGATCAGCAAAGATTTCATCATTTTTCATTTGATCTGCTTCTTCATCTGCGAAAAAGTTATCAGCAAAGTATTCGAATTTTTTAAGATTTTTCATAATCATAATAAGTTTTTTTTTGTTTTTTATATAGTATATATTAAGTTATAAAACCAAAAAAAATGTCACCTTTTGAGTGACATTTATGATTATTTTTATAATATTCTTTATTTATAAGAATTTCTTATTTGAGATGTTTGGTTTAATACCCATTGAGTCTTGGTATTTTCCCCAATTAAGTATAGACTCTGTTTTACTAGCCAATTTATTGGATATTTTTGAATGTAACTTGTTTGTTTTTGTGTCCTTTGCCATACTGAATAGTTTAGATATTTTCTTTAATAACTTCTTAGATTCAAATTTAAACATTTTTTCCTTATTAGAGAAATAATAATCACTATTTTTTATATCTTTTTTAAGATTTTTCAAGAAATTTTGAAAAAAATCATTTTTTATATCTAAATCTGGATCTTCTTCGGCTTTCTTACCAGTTAAAAGTTCTAAAAATGGATCACTATCATATTTAGGATCTCTTAATAATCCAGAAAGTGAATCTAATTTTGACCCAATTATATTATTTAAAATTAAATCTTTTAGAGTTTCAATAACTTCTTCATCTGATTGATTATCTACTCGTATATCACTAGATTCTAATCTATCTCTTATTGAATCAATACTTTCTAAAAGTTTGTCATCAAACTTCTGATAAGTCCATTCCGACATTTCTTTTAAAATTTTCCATGTTTTATTATTAGTTATAAAATTTAAAAAGTCATCTTTAGTTACACCCTGTACTTCCATTCTAGACGCAATCTCTGCGGATCTAACAATAGATTCTGTTTTTGATATGAAGTATAAGTAATAAAAAAATTCATCCACTGCGGGTATTCCAAATCTTAATTTACTTATTGCACTATATTTAGCAACATCTTCGAAATCTTTACCACCTTTTATAAAAGATAAATCATAAGAGTGCATTAGTTCGTGTCCTAATGTTGAAACTACTTGTGCCTTATTACTTAATAAAATATCCTTAACCGATTTTGTCCAAAAATCCTTTTTAGTACTCCTTGACCAAGGGAAATCAAATTTTATACCTAAATTTATTTTACCATCACTAAGATATTCGATATGAAAGTTTTTTCTATCAATTTTAGTGTTTGGGTTAAAGTATGCACCAATAATCCCAGCATTATTACTATCTTTTCTGTTTACTTCATCGATAAGTATTTTAATATTAAATTCATTTATCTCAAAATCATTTATTTTACCGGATAGTGCTAAGTCGAAACTTAACTCTATTTCATTCGCATCAACAGTATATTTATCGCTAACTTCTCTGTTAAATAAAATGTTTTTCATACCCAATCTTTCTATTATAGAATCATATAGTTTTTGTGCCAAATCGGTTATACCGGTTGGGACACCAACTGCCTCATTTAAATCAAATCTTTTTAAATACTTCATATCTTTTAATTATTTATAGTGTATATATTATTTTTAAATATTTATTTTGTATATTTGTAAAAAGATTAAAAATTAAATGAAATACGATAAACAAAACATATTATTTATAAGTGATCAACATGTAGCTCATAAGAAAGTTATTGAATATGATAAAAGACCATTTAAAGATATTGATGAAATGCATATGGAATTCATTAAAAGATGGAATTCAGTAGTTGGTGATGATGATATTGTTTACAACTTAGGTGATCTTTCTTTTGGTGGTACTGAAATTACTAAATGGTTTGTTCATAGTCTTAAAGGTAAGATTATTCATATTATGGGTAACCATGATAAAATGAAAGATATTATAAAGTTAGATAGAATGGATGAAGTACATGAGTATGGTACTGAAATTTGGGTAAAGGATGAAGAAACTGATGGTCTTAGAGGATGTCACGGGTATCAACATATTATAATGAGTCACTATCCAATCTTTTCTTGGAATAGAAGTCACTATGGTAGTTGGCATCTACATGGCCATACACACGGGTCTTTGATGGCTACCCAACAAGAGTATTATAAAAGAAAAGTAATGGATGTTGGATGTCCTTGTATTGACTACACTCCAATTTCCTATGCTGAGGTAAGAAAAATAATGAAAAATAAAAAAGTAGGAGTTGTTGATCACCACGGAGAGAAATAAAACTATGATAGAAAGATGGGATTGTATGGTAGTAGTTTGTATCGAACCAATCGAAGGACTTCGTGTTGGTAGTACATATAAAGTAAAAGGCCA
>Ga0228668_1000059_pt1 | contig 62317 bp, 49 predicted proteins | sample 82DmetaG_FD_182701 | JGI IMG/M metagenome (GOLD analysis project Ga0228668, IMG submission 182701) | Seawater microbial communities from Monterey Bay, California, United States - 82D | ecosystem: Environmental > Aquatic > Marine > Coastal | place: USA: California | collected 2016-10-10
TCATTGTGGCCCTGCATTATGGCCTTAGCCTGGCGACTAACCCGCTCTTTTGATGCGCCAAAAGAACGATTTCCAATGATGGGATTTTTTGAATTCGTATTAATATCTAACACAGGTCCAAAACTAAAATGGATTCCCAATCGTTTTTCCTGTTCCCCCATTCGCTTTCCAATTTTTCTCAGCAAATCCGTATCTTTTATTGCCCCTAGGGTCATGGGCCAAGGAAAAGGCTGAACCGAATCCAAGCGCATGGCAACTCCCCACTCTGCATCCATCGCAATCAGCAAAGGAGTTTTGGATGCGGCTTGAAATTCATTTAACCAGTGACTTTGCTCAACGGGACCTCCAAGTGAAAAAATAAGTCCCCCTACCTTATGTTTTTTTACCAGTTCTAAGGTTTGTTTAAAATGCAAACTATCTTGTTCAGAAAAAACCATGGGCATAAACAATTGTCCTATTTTTTCTTCCAAAGTCAAACTGTTGTACAAACTATCAACCCATTCTTTTTGGGCTTGCTGTTCTGAAACGCTTACCAAAAGCGGATCATAGGTTTGGCTCCTAACTAGAAAACTAAAGCAGATGAGAAAACTAAGCGTGTATTTCATTCAAAAAAAAGTAAGACTTATTTAAAAAAACGACTGTGCCAGCTTTCTGCAGCTGGAACTTCCCAAAATGTTCGATAGCTCGCTACCGTATCTACTAGATTATTAAAAACTACTGTCGATGAGTTGATCGCTCTTGCTTTAGCCATCTTCTTAAAGTCCTCCAAACTTTTATGTGATAAAAATTCGCCTTGCTTAAAGGTCACATTCATTTTATCCAAAAGAATGAGGTTGAATTTTTGTTCCAGCTGCTGAATGAAACGAACAGAAGCATCGATTGAACAACCACTGGCTTGTGTGTGTTCTTGATTCAATCCCAAAACAATAAAACGGTTGTAAGGTAGCTCAAAACCCGCTTCTAAAGCTTGATTATGGGCTGTCCATCCCGAAAGGAATTCATTTAAGGATTCGTGAAGTTCTTCGACTTCATCCACACCAAAAGGTCGGCTGGAAGGGTAAATCCAAATTCTGGATTCAGAAGGTAGGTTTTCAAAAGGGACTATCATTTACTACAAATTTTTAGCATTGGCAATTAACTCTGCTACATCCATTATTTTTACTGTGTCTTCTTGCTTTTTATTTTTAATACCGTCAGTCATCATTGTATTGCAAAAGGGACATGCAGCAGCAATTATCTCGGGTTGCGTTTCAAGTGCTTGTTCTGTTCTTTCAATATTAATTTCCTTGTCTCCTTGTTCTGCGTCTTTAAACATTTGTGCGCCCCCTGCACCACAACACAGTCCTTTGGTCTTACACGATTTCATTTCAACCAACTCTGCATCCAATTTTTCAATCAAAGTACGCGGGGCCTCAAAAATTTTATTTGCTCTTCCCAAATAACAAGGATCGTGGAATGTAATGCGTTTTCCCTTGTACATCCCACCTTCTACTTTAAGGCTTCCTTCCTTTATTAAAGATTTTAAAAATTGGGTATGGTGCATCACGGTGTAATGCCCTCCCAATTCAGGATATTCATTTTTAAGCGTATTAAAACAATGGGGGCAAGTCGTTACAATTTTAGTGACTCCGTATTGATCCAGAGTCGAAATGTTTTGCAACGCTTGCATCTGAAATAAAAACTCGTTCCCTGCTCTTTTAGCAGGATCCCCTGTACAAGCCTCTTCAGTTCCTAAAACCGCAAAAGAGGTCTGAGTATGATTTAAAATTTTGACAAAAGCTTTGGTTATTTTCTTGGCTCGATCATCAAAACTACCCGCACATCCAACCCAAAAAACCACTGAGGCTTTTTTTCCTTCTGCTTGAAGCGATGCTAATGTTGGAACTTCGAGTTTCATGGTTTAGGCTTGAGATTGACCGTCATCAAAAACTTCAATGGTCACTTCTTTTTCAATGAGATCTGTGAATTTTCCATTGTATCGAGTTGCTTTTACAAGGTGGTTGTCAATCCAATGATAGTTTCCTCCTCTTGGTTTACCCATAAGCAAACTGTGATATTTAAAACCGTTTTCCTTGAGCCATTTTTCAGTTACCGTCCGATGCGCCTCTACTCGTGAAGTAAAAAAACAGATAAGGTGTCCCTCATCAAACCACTTATTTAGAGTCACCAAGGCATCTGGATACAATTTTGCTGTAGCCATGCGCTCGGGTTCCTCGTTAGGTATGTCATCACAGATGGTCCCGTCGATATCAATCAGGTAGTTTTTGATTCCTTCAGGTAAAACCGGACTAACCACCTCTCCCGATTCTATTTTTTTGTGTAAATAACTTTCTGCTTCTTCTCGTTCCATAAATTTAAATTGAATTAATTATTCGTTTGACCATTGTAGGCGATCTTGATTACTAAAAGGCCATGGGGCTCCATTGTTTTCAATATTTCCCATCATAGCATTGAGTTCTTGTGGTGCCGCAGATTGTTCCATGACCAAATACTGCCTCATGTCCATGATAATGGACAAAGGGTCTATTGCAATGGGGCAAGCATCCACACAGGCATTGCATGAGGTACATGCCCACAATTCCTCTGGGCTAATGTAGTTATTTAACAATTGTTTTTCATCATCTTTGAAAGTACCTCCATTTGCATTGATGTTTTTACCTACTTCTTCAAGTCGGTCTCGGGTATCCATCATTATTTTTCTGGGTGATAATTTTTTCCCGGTAAGATTTGCTGGACAAACCTCCGTACATCTTCCACATTCGGTACAACTGTAGGCGTTCATCAACTGAGTCCATTTCAAATCAAAAACATCACTAGACCCAAATTTTTCAGGTGGATCTGCTTGAGCAGTCGTAGAAGCTTGATCGGGGTTGAGCATTAACAAAACTTCATTTTTAATATGGACATCTACTTCAAACTTACCCTCTGGTTCTAAATTGGCATAAAAAGTATTGGGAAAAGCCAAAAGAATGTGCAAGTGTTTAGAATAATACAAATAATTTAAAAAAATCAAAATCCCAATAATATGTGCCCACCAAAAGCTCCTTTCAAGGAGTATCAACGTTCCCACTTCAAATCCTTCAAATAATGGAACTAAAAATTGAGATATGGGAAAGCTTCCTGCTTTGACGTATGCCTCAACTCCCTTCTGCTGCAATAGGACATCTGTTGCATTCATCGACAAAAACAAAAGCATGAGTACTACTTCAAAATAAAGAATTAAGTCTGCGTCAAACTTTGGCCAACCTTTCATTTCTGCTTTCCAAAAGCGTTTGATTTTCACAACATTTCTTCTGAACCAAAAAAGAATAACAGCCACTAAAACAAGTAGTGCAAGAATTTCAAAACTACCAATTAGGAAGTTGTAAAACGGTCCCAATACAGTGGCAAATATTCGGTGAGTTCCAAACAAACCATCAAAAACAATTTCGAGTAGCTCAATGTTAATCAGTACAAATCCTATGTAAACAACCAAATGCAGAAAACCAGCTAAGGGCTTGACTCCCATCTTGGATTGTCCCAAGGCAATACGGATCATGTGTTTCCATCTCTGTTGCTTACGATCGTTACGATGCGCTTCTTTACCCAAAAAGATATTACGTCTAAGTCTTAAAATGTTTCGTGTAAAAATACCCCCTCCCAAAATGAGCAAAGCCAGAAAAATAAAGTTTGGCAAGTAGCCCATAATCATTATTCTTTGGGACTTGTTTTATTTTCTTTTCTACCAAAAATAGAAAAATGAACGTAATTTTTTGGATTCGCTTTGAGGTCTGTAAGTAAGGCTTCAAGTGCTTCAGAAGATCCTAAAAGTTTGTTGTAAAGTGCCTCGTCATTTAAAAGTTTGCCCGCCGTACCTGTTCCCGTTTCCAATCGAGCAATTATGGTTTTTAAATCTTCGGAGGTTTTTTCAAAATTTCTTAATGTCGCACCCAATGGAATTTGGTTTAAGGAATCGCTAAGACTACTCAGATTTTTAGAAGTGTCATTTAAATTGGTCATTGTCCCTTTAAAGTTCATTTCATTTTGGAGCACCACCCGATTCATGTTCTCAGTCAATTTTGCAACATTATTGACACTCTGGGAGAGTCCTTCAAGTGCCATTTTTAAATTGTTTTGGGTTTGGTAATTCATCACATTGCTCACCCCTGCGAAAAGAGAGTCCGCTGAAGTCAAAAGTCCTTCTATTTTATCTTGTAAAGGGGCAATCTGTTGGTTTACCAATTCTGTCAGGCCGGGTTTGATTTCAGAGGGTAATACATCTCCATCTTGAACGGTATTTCCTTTTTCATAAACGGGTAAAATAGCAATTGCTTTTCCACCAATAAGACCCGGTTCATAAAGTTGTGCTTTACTTTTATTGGAAAAGGTAAGGTCACTTCGCAAGCTGAAAGTAACACTGATTTTTTCGTAATTTTCATCAAAATCAATGTTTTTTACTCTACCCACATTCATTCCGTTGATTGTAACATTGGATCCCACCACCAAACCTTCTACATCAGTGTAGTGTGTCGAAACTATCTTGCTGTTGTCAAGCAGTGATGCGCCTTTGAGGTAACTAAATCCAAAAATAAAAATGGCAATGCAACTGAGGATAAGGATTGCGGTCTTTACTTCACGTGATATCTTCAAAATAGTGTGTTTTAGGATGCATCACAAATTTAGGAATTATTTTCAGAAGAGCATCATTTTAAAAGTTCTAGTGCTTCACTAATTGTTATTTTTTTGTCCCCATCATAAGCAACTAAAAAGGCGTTGCTAAATCCGTTCTTTTTCGCTTTTTCTAAATAGGCTAAGGCACTTGGATAATGATCGGTATTGTGATAATAATAACGATACATTTTTCCGCTCTTTTCTCTTGTTATGGGCGACAAGCCTTTGAAGTTGTAAGGTTTGGGTGAAATTTTGTTTTTGCTTGCCGCAATCTGAATTTTAAAATTCAAATCCGAAGTCAATTTTCCGGAGGGGGTCGGAAGGGGTTCACTAGAGGGAGTTGCTACTACCGTATCTTGATACGCTGAAGCCCTTTGATTTTTGTAGTTTATGATTGCTTTTGAGATAGCGTTCGCCATTTGATTTTGTCCTTTGGTAGAATTTAAAAAAGCTCCCTCAGAACTATTAGTCAAAAACCCTGTTTCAACCAAAACGCTGGGCATGTAGGTGTATTTTAAAACAACAAATCCAGCTTGTTTTACGGTTCTGTCTTTTCGCTTCAAGTTGTTTACAAAACTTTTTTGAATGGTACTGGCGGCATTGATGCTCTGATCCAAATAGGTCTCTTGCATTAAAATCAAGCTAATAACCGATTCCGGATCGTTGGGGTCAAAACCGTCGTATTTTTGTTCGTAGTTTTCCTCTAAAAAAATCACAGAATTTTCTTTTTGGGCAACCTTAAAATTTCTTTCGTTTTCATGCAATCCCAAAACAAAAGTTCCAGCTCCAAAAGCCCTTGAAGAAGTAAAGGCATCGCAGTGAATGGAGACAAACAAGTCTGCATCCGCTTTGTTGGCAATATTGGCTCGCTCAATTAAATCCACAAAAACATCTTTTTTACGGGTGTAAATAACCTTAATCCCTGGAGTTTTTTCCAATTGGGCACCAATTTTAAGAGCAATAGTAAGTGCGATTTTTTTTTCGTAATAACCATTTCCTCTGTTTCCTGAATCATGTCCACCATGACCCGCATCCAATACCACTACGAAGGGTTTATTTTGAGCGTGAAGCACAGAAGGTTTCAATACAAAAGCAGTTAAGAACAGACCCCAAAATAACATTGGCACAAAACTTCTTATTCTTGTGATCTTGTGAAACTGAGAAATAGCAAAAAAATCTTGATGCATCCTTAAAATTATCATTAATTTTGGTCGTTTGAACCAAGCACAACAAATTTAGGGCTTATCAGTTTGCAATCAAAGTTTTATCATATCGCAAATTTTCTCATTTTCTTAGGAATTGGGATCATGCATGCGCAAAGTACGGTATCGACTACGATTTCAAAAGAAACTCTGATGGACAGCATAGCCCCTCCCGTTGAAAAAAAACCTTTACTCCTGGCTAAAGTGAAATACACAGCCAAAGATTGTGTTCAAATTGATCGAAAAGAAAATAAACTCATCCTTTACAACGAAGCAGAATTGTACTATCAAGACATTGAACTTCGCGCTGGAATTATCATTTTGGATTACAAAACAAATGAGGTTAATGCAGGTAGGATCTTGATGGATTCAACCTTGGTTCAATATCCTTTTTTTAAGCAAGCAGGCAATGAAGTAAATCCAGATTCTATTCGATTTAATTTTGATACCCAAAAAGCATTGATCTGGAATTCCAAATCAGGGCAAAACGGAATGGATATTTTTGCTGCATTGACCAAAAAACAAAATGACTCCACTTATTACATCAAAGATGCAAGAGTGAGTACAGCAGGAAAATTAGTAGGGGACGAAGAGGAAGGTATCGACTACTATTTCAAGGTAAGAAAAGGGAAAATTATCCCAGGGGGGAAGATCATTTCTGGTTTAACCAATATGTTCATAGCCGATGTTCCTACCCCGGTAGGGCTTCCATTTGCCTATTTCCCCTCCTCACAAACCAAAGAATCAGGTTTTATTATTCCCTCCATCGGAGAAAGTAATTTGAGAGGGTTTTATGTTCAGAATGGAGGCTATTATTTAGCCCTGTCAGACTATTTTGATTTTACACTAATCGCAGATTATTACACCAACGGTAGCTACGGTTTTCGTGGTGATTCACAATACAATGTGCGCTACAAATACCGTGGAAAATTTAGTTTTCGCTTCGAAAATCTAATTAATGAAGCTCGTGGATTACCTGACTATTCAAAATCTACCGTCTTCAATGTTCGTTGGAATCACAGCAAAGATCCAAAATCAAGTCCTAATTCTACTTTTTCTGCCTCGGTAAACTTTGGTAGTAGTGACTATTATCGACAATCCGTAAATCAACTGAACTCTCCCAACTTTTTAAACAACAACCTGAGTTCCTCGATTTCGTATTCCAAAACATTCCCCGAATATCCTAGAGTAAATATTTCGTTGACCACCGCCATGTCTCAAAATTCGCAATCAAAATCGGTTAATTTGACCCTTCCTACCTTCCAAGCCAACATGGAGCGAATCTATCCTTTTGCTCCCAAAGTAGGTGCTAAAAAAGGAATCTTTCAAAACATTAATTTTCAATACACCGGTAGAGCAGAAAATCGGATCATTACCACAGAGGAAGCTCTGTTTGGTCCAAACATGTTTGAGAATGCAAAAATGGGAATGAAACATTCCATTCCGCTAAGTACCAATTTTAAGCTCTTTAAATACCTCAGCATGTCCACCAGTGCCAACTACGATGAAGTTTGGACTCAAAACACCGTGCGCTTTTCCGATTACGATCCCGAATTGGGAATTGCTGTCAAAGACACAATTAATAAAATTGGAACTTTTAGACAATACAATTTAAGTGCCTCATTGGGGACAACCTTTTACGGTACCTTCAATTTTGGTGAGAACAAAAAAATACAATCCATACGGCATACCGTAAGACCCTCCATCAGTTACACCAACAAACCTAGTTTTGAACAATATTACGATACCTACATTGTGGATGCAGAGGGCAACACTGCTGAATACACCCGCTATCAAAATAGCCTCTTCGGAATCCCATCAAAGGCTCTTTCCAACAATATGGGTATCAGTGTTGGAAATAATTTTGAAGCCAAAGTACGCGATAAAGATTCTACCGCTACCGGGCCTAAAAAAGTAGTTTTGCTGAACAACTTAAATTTTTCCACTTCTCATAATTTTGCAGCAGATTCCCTACGTTGGAGTCCTATGAGAATGTCCACGGGTTTATCCCTTTTAAAAGGTAAAATGACTGTAAATTTTGGAGGTACCCTTGATCCTTACACTTTAAATCAAGACAAAGTCCGTATTAACAAATATCATATTACGAATGGAGGTGGATTATTCCGTTTGACTAGTGCAAACGTCAACATGAATTATTCTTTTTCCAGTACACAAATTAAAGGCAGAGAAGAAGAAGAAAATGAACGAAGTCAGCAGGAATCAACTTCTAGTGGTGGAAGAGAAGACGATTTGTTTGGTCGAGCGGAAGACTTTACCGACCGCCGTATGGAGGATCCTGAAAACAATGATCCCGCACCTACCTACCCGAGTTACCGATCAAAAATACCCTGGAATTTAAAACTTGCCTATTCACTAACCTACAATAACTCAAGAGGACAAAGAGATTTTAGCAACAATTCATTAATGTTTTCAGGAAATATTGATCTGACTCCAAAATGGAAAGTCGGTGTTTCTTCAGGTTATGATTTTAAAGGGAAAGGTTTTACTTACACCCAACTCCGATTCAATAGGGATTTAAACAGTTGGCGCCTCAATTTTAGTTGGGTACCCTTTAGTGATCGAGCTTCTTGGAACTTTTTTATTGGGATAAAATCAGGTTTGTTAAGCGACATCAAATACGAAAAACAAAGCGAACCCAACAGGAGGTAGAAAAAATTTGAATTTTTAGTACCTTGTATGAAAAATCAAGTGAAAAAAAAGATCATCACAACACTCAATGCCCCTGCCCCACTAGGCCCATACAATCAGGCAGTAAAGGCCGGAAACACCTTGTACATCTCTGGACAAATTCCCATTTTAGCCGAAAGTATGGAACTTTTCAGTGGAACCATTAAAGAAGAAACCCAATTGGTGATGCAGCATCTGGAAGCCATTTTAGAAGCTGCGGAAATGAATTTTAATCAAGTGGTTAAAACCTCGATCTTTTTGGACAATATGGATAATTTTGGACAGGTTAATGAAGTGTACGGAAGCTATTTTGACAACGATACGGCACCTGCCAGAGAAACTGTAGCTGTCAAAACACTTCCAAAATCAGTTCGAATTGAGATATCCATGATTGCAGTGGATTAAATCCTATTTCGAGCAGTAAACTCGTTTTAAACTAAAGACATTCCAATTTTTATCGAAAAATTTTTTCGTGATGCTCCTGTTGTTGAGGTCAATCAAAAGAAAAATAGATTCACCTGTACAACCCTATGAAAATGAATTTGTTACAATTCAATAATACAAAAGTACGTTCAGGTAAACGGAGGCTAGTTGCGTCAAAAATTAAATACTTATTTAAATAAGTATTTAATTTTTTGATAAAAAAAATCAATTTGTAAATCCAGTTTGCGAAGTCAGACGAAAAAGGACTATTGAACCGTTTCTATTAAATCTTTGTGGTATTTGACCAACTCGTCAATAGGACGTTGAACAATTCTGCCCATGGTCAAACCTTTTAATTTTAAGGCTTTTTCAATTTCTTCTTTTAGGAAAAAGGAGATTGATCCAATAAAATGAATGGGGACCTCTTTAGCATTTTCAAATTGAAGAATTTGATGACTAATAAAACGATCCAAACCTTTGGCAATAATGTCCTGAAACACCGCATTGCTTTTATGCTTGATTAAAAATCTAGAAAAGGTAGCGAGATACGTATTCGGATTTTCACGACGGTAAATGTTTTCTTTAATCGTATCGGGTGAAAGGTCGTATTCTTGCTCAAATTCTTTGGCCAAATCTTCCGACATGGTTTTGAAATAGTAACTTCGAATCAGTTGCTTTCCAAAGAAATTACCACTGGCCTCATCCATTAAAACATATCCGAGGGAGGTGACCCGCTGTTCGATTTCCTTTCCGTCAAAATAGGTGCAATTGGAACCCGTTCCGAGAATACAAACAATGGATTTATGTCCAAAATCTGCAGCAGCGTAAACTGCCGCATATGTATCTTCTTTGATTATGATTTTACTATTAACAAAGATTTCATCAAACACACGACGAATTCTTTTTTGAGGGGAATCAACACCACAACCCGCTCCGTAGAAATACAAATGTGTAACCTCTTTGCGGTTTTGGAATAAATCAAAATTATTGATGATTCGCTCCTTGAGAATCGCACTGGATAACACCTGAGGATTTAGACCTAAGGTTTGGGTAGCAAAAAGGGTTTTACCCTTTGAATCTACTGCTATCCAGTCTGTTTTGGTAGAACCACTGTCAACTACTAAAATCATTTGTCAATGAGTATTTAGAGTTGATTAATGTGTTTTGCTAGATCAATAAGTTTATTGGAGTAACCACATTCGTTGTCATACCAAGAAATAATTTTGAAAAAACGAGAATTCAATTCCATACCTGCTCCAGCGTCAAAGATTGACGTTCGGACATCCCCAACAAAATCTTGGGAAACAACGCCCTCTTCCGTGTAGCCTAAGATATTTTTCATATCACTGTCGGCATGCTTTTTCATGACCTGTTTGATTTCTTCGTAAGAAGTATCTTTTTCTAACTTAACAGTTAAATCAACAACCGATACATTGGCTGTAGGGACACGAAAAGCCATCCCTGTTAGTTTTCCTACCAATGATGGAATTACTTTGGTCACTGCTTTTGCTGCACCAGTAGAAGCCGGCATGATGTTTACCAACGAACTTCTTCCTCCTCTAAAATCTTTCTTCGAGGGACCGTCAACAGTAAATTGGGTAGCCGTTGTGGCGTGAACAGTGGTCATTAGCCCTTCTGCAATTCCAAAATTGTCGTTCAATACTTTTGCAACAGGAGCCAAACAGTTCGTAGTACAAGAAGCATTGGAAACGATGTTTTGAGCAGCCTGTGCTTCAGTATGATTCACTCCCATAACAAACATTGGCGCATCAGCTGATGGAGCAGATATGACTACTTTTTTGGCACCCCCATCGATGTGGGCTTGCGCTTTTTCAAGTGTGGTAAAGATTCCTGTACACTCAGCAACTACATCCGTATTCATTGTACCCCATCCAATTGCTGCTGGATCGCGTTCGGCAGAGATACGAACAGGCTGACCGTCAACCACTAAGTTGTTTCCATCAATTTCAATAGTACCATCATATTTTCCATGTACGGAATCGTATTTTAGTAAATATGCGAGATGTTCAATATCTAAAAGGTCATTAATCCCTACTACAGTTACATCGTCTTGCTTCATTGCAGAGCGAAATACCAGTCTCCCTATTCTTCCAAACCCATTGATTCCAATTCTAATTGCCATTTTACTTGTGTTTAATTATTGTTTATGTTAAATTGTTAAAATATCCGAAACCCGGATTAAGTCTTTGTTAATTTCTGACTTGCCTTTGATTGCTTTTTCAAGTGGGCTTAAGGTCATTTCTTCTTTGATCATACCCACCATCATGTTCGATTTTCCTTCGAGTAGCGCTTCTACCGCATAGACCCCCATTCTTGAGGCTAGCACTCGGTCAAAACAACTGGGGCTTCCTCCCCGCTGCATGTGACCTAGAACGGATACTCTTACGTCGTAGTAAGGCATGTTTTTTTCAACGTATTCTGCAATTTCAAATACATTTTTTCCTGTTTTGTCTCCTTCGGCTACCACCACAATACTAGATGATTTTCCAGACTTCTCACTCCGCTTTAACGATTCTAATAATCGGTCAAGCCCCATGTCTTCTTCAGGGATCAGTACTTCTTCAGCACCTGCGCCTATTCCGGTATTTAAAGCAATGTGTCCGGCATCTCTTCCCATAACTTCAACAAAGAAGAGTCTGTTGTGTGAAATGGCCGTATCTCGTATTTTATCAATGGCTTCGATGACGGTGTTTAGCGCTGTATCGTATCCGATGGTATGTGAAGTTCCGAAAATATCGTTGTCAATCGTTCCCGGAATTCCAATCACAGGGATATTAAATTCCGATTGAAAAATCATGGCTCCAGTAAAAGATCCATCGCCTCCAATAACCACTAAAGCTTCAATTCCATTCTTTTGGACGGTTTCAAATGCAGTTTTTCTTCCCTCTTTGGTTCTAAATTCCAAACAGCGGGCAGATTTAAGTACGGTACCTCCTTTATTGATAATGTTGTTTACGCTTCGAGCGTTCATCAATTTGACCTTATTGTCAATAAGACCTTGATAGCCCTGGTAAATACCAACACATTCAATGGAATAAAATGCAGCTGACCTAACCACAGCTCTGAGGGCTGCATTCATTCCTGGAGCATCTCCTCCAGAAGTCAGTACACCAATTCGTTTTATCGTTGTTTTCATTTGATTTCGCAGCAAATTTAAACATTAAATTAACAGAAGACTAACTCGAAGCAAAATTTTACAAAATTGCAACAGAATGTTACAAATTCCCTTTTTTGACAAAACGAACTCCTCCGCTTGGGGTCTGATTCGTTTCCGTTTGGGTAGATTGAGACTCCAGATCTTGACTGTTTACAACCTTCTGTATCAGGTCTTTAAAAGTGTTAAAATCCACATCATAAGACAGGCCCACCCCCTGAGTGTACCCCAGTTCGTCTCCTATGTAACGAAATTCGTTTTCTTTGTTAAACACTTTTGCCCTCAGAGAGCCTTCGTCATTAAGGATAAAATCAATTTGGATGTTCCCTACAATCAGAGTTTGTTCTACTCCTCCTACAGGAACTCCAATCTTTCCGTTGAGTAAAATCCGATCACTGATTTTAGTTGACAGTGTAAACCCCAGTCGATCCTCTGTCGCAATATCCAGTAATGCACTTTTATCTCCTTGAAGGTAATCGATTCCCACCTTTAATTTGTCGTTTTCTTCACCAATCAAATTACTTACAATGTCAGAAGCCTTTTGATACAAATTATTTGTAATTCCTTGCATAGAAACACTCACTTCATTAATAAAAATTCCTTGAGACAATAACGATAAGGCTTGCAACTGACTCCGTTGAGGATCGGCCAAACGATAGTTAATTTCAGAGGCAACAGTACCGCTGGTGTTGGGAAAGTCAATTTCAAAAACAGGATCATCGGGTTTGAGAAGATTTCCTTGCAAACGGATCAATACTTCAGTAGGAATACTTTTGTTAAAATTCGGATTGTCCAAAAGCAAGGCAGGATTTGCACCACCGGGAACACTGTAAACTGCTTCTAAATCCATTTGAGCTTCCAGTGGATTTCCCTCCCATACAATAGTACCCCCGGGTTTGACATTAAACTTTTTATCAATTACTCCCAAGTTTTTAAAATTGTAAATTCCATCAAAGGTGATAAAGTCACCCCACATATTAAATTTTCCATTGGTATTGATCTCCATAAAAAGATTTCCCGCTCCTCTTCCACTGAGATAACTTCCTGTTTCTTGATCAATAACAATTTCGATCGAAGCATTGTTAGTCACGTCAAGTTCAAAATCCATCTCGACCCCACGAATTTCTTTGATCGTTTTTTCCTCAACCATAGGGGTTACCTCCCTTTTTATTTTTTTGTCAATAAAATTCACAAAGCTACTATCGGACAAGCCGTAACTCTCAGCCCAGGGAATTTTGATGGAAGTACCCGTTTCCGTGGCTCCTTGTAGAGAAATTTTTAAATTTTTTGTTGGCCCAGACAAATTTAAATTTCCATTTAAAAACCCTTGCCCAAAAAACAATGATTCGGGGACTTGTTGGGTATTTAACAATAACATTCTGTCGGATTCGATGTCCATCTGTAAGCTCCAATCACGAAAATTATCATGCGAAAAAGTTCCGTTCATTTCCGCTGAGGTTCCTTCAGCCCGTTCATTAAGTTTTACATCTTTAAAGGTAAAATCTTGATTGGACAAAAGAACTTGGGTTGACTCAGCCTGATAATCAAGATTGAGATAAGGAATACGGATTTGAGCCTTTTCCAAATTGAGAACACCATTATGTCTGATCTCATCTAGAGGGCCCCAGAGGTTTACATTTCCCGTAATAGCCCCATTGATGTTTTGAATTGCATCTTTACCCAAAGGGGACAAAAACCCGAGGTTGAATTCATTTAAATCCAAGTCAAGATTAAGTGTAGGCTTTTCGAAACCTTGCCAAACTCCTCGAGCAGACAAGCTCTTTTTGTTTTCTTCATCGAGGTTAAGGGCAACGACATAGGCGTTCATCAAGGTATTTCCATTTGCACTTAAATCAAACTGACCTAAATTTTGACCATTAATATTCCAATCGGAAATTGCTGTTGAGAATTCCAATTTATTTTCCTCAGACGATCGAGCTATTTTTGCTTTGAGATCTACAATACCCGATTGCCTAAATACAGGATTTACGGGGAGTATGTTTTCTAAAATAACATTTTCAATTTCTAAATCTAGGTTAAATTTTTTGCTGTTTGAATAGGCACCAGAAAGCTCAATGAGTTGGTCTTCAGTGACTGCCAGTAGGTCAGTCAGGATCGTTTCATTTGTTTTTGCATTGTACCCAATTTTTTGGTTTGGTGTATCCTCAGGATTCAAAACCCATGTCTCCTTTCCTAATGGAAACTTAGATTTTTTAAAGCCAAAATAAGAAATTCCATCAGTACCCATAGTGTGGTAAAAATTCAGTTCAAAGGGCGTCTTTTCTTTGGCTTGATTGGTAAATTCTGAGCGAAAATAAAGGGTGTCCTTTAACTTGGTACTAATCATGTTAAAGGCTCTTCCTTTGATGTACTCTTGGCTGATTCGGTTTACGCTGAGATACGTATTGTAAATTGGGTTTTTGGTGTCAATTTGGAAGTGAAGTTCCTCAAGCTGCAATCCATTCCACCGCATTAAGGGAGCGTCTAAAGTGACAATAGAACTCTTAACATCTGAACCAATATTCCCTTTGAGGAAAATGTTTTCAGAAACCGAAAACTCAGGATACAAAGCATCCAATAGCTTCTTGTAAATCGTTAACTTAAAACTTAACTCTTGTCCTTCTCGAGGTTCTTTCAGAGGCAGGAAAGGATAGACCTGGTGAAGCGTTTGCTGAAACAATTGTACCAGTTGTGAGGTTTGAAATTTTCCTCGGGCAGCACCGGAAATACAATCCGTATTTTCAATAGTTAATAAGGTTTCTCCCTGAATAATTTTTTGGGAAATTGTTAAAGGATTCAAATCGACAGTGGAATTTTCATTGGTGATCTGAGCTGCCGAAACCTTAAAGGCTCCTTCAAGATTGTCAATATTTTTTCCTTTAAAATTACCTAAAACTACTCCTTTAAAATTGCGTTTTGCTTCTCCAAGACGAAGGCCAAAAAGGTTGATGTCCCATTTGGAAATATTAGCTGCAAGGGTGTATTGGGGTTGGGTATCAGAAAAATCAAACCGAAAATCACTTTTGAGTGCCATGATGGAATCATTCACGCTGAGTGTATTTCTCAGTTGTTGATCGGTAAAATTTCCTTCAATTTCAATATTTGAAAGTGAAAAAGTAGGGGTTTTTAAAAACATTTCTCTTACATCCCACTCCAATTGCTCGTTTCCCTTCTCAGCCAAATTACCCTCAAATTGAACAACTCCCCCCCAACTAAATTCTTTTTTTGATACCGTAGGGAGTAAAAAATTTATCGAGTCAAAAGCTGCCTCCACGGTGATGGCTTTGTCTTTATTCTCTTTCATAAATAAGCCTTGATCAACAGCTCCTTTTGCTTTGAAATTTCCCCAAGCATTTTGTGATTCTAAATCAAAATCAATCGCTTTAGTATTGGATTTAAATCGTCCTTTAAATTGGACAGACTCGCCCGTGAAATAATCGTTAACGGCAATCAAGTGCTTGTTTTGCTCAAGCAATTGAACCGTACTTAGGGAAGCATTTGAAACAGTAAATTCCCAATTCATCTTGCTAGAATCCAACAAGTTTTGAAGCATCAGCTTTCCTTCAACATCAAACTCATCATGGACTACCCTGAGCTTTTCAAGGTCAAAATCATCTAGCGACCCTTTTGCAACGAAACTTGCCTTTACAGGACTTTTCGCTAAAAATGGAGACGAACTGAAACGTTCCGTTTTTAATTGACTTTCATTGACCACCCACTTAAAGGTTCCCTCCTTGTTAAAATTCCGAAAACTATTGTTTGCTCCCACTAGGTTTAATGCGCCACTCAGTTGATTGTCTGCAGCACTTAAATTCCAATCTGACAAATAGAGCATACCGGGTCGATACAACACTTTTGCTGAGGTGGAAAATTGTTCTTTTACGGGCGAGACTAAATACCCTTTTAAAGTATTTAATTCCAGAAGTAAACTATCTGCGGTGAAGTTAAAATTTTGTGCCTTGATGTTGAGCGAATCGACTTGAATTGGCTTTTCCTCTGAGTTTAAATCAGTGTAGTTAAATTTAGTATTGACAAAATCCACTTCTGATACGTTCAGAATGGGTTTGTTGCGATTCTTACTTTCTTTTCTTAGTTTTTGCACCAAAACTTTTAGCGAATGGACTTCCTCATTAGGATACTTTTTGATGTTTAAATACACCCCAGAAGCCTCAAGAAGACTGAAGTCAAAATCGTTTTGTTGTAATTTTTTAAAATCCTTGAATGAAGTTTCTATCTTTTGAATAAAAGCTAGGGTATCCTGATGATGATCACCGATAAAAATATCTGTCAACTCGAGCCTACCGTTCCACTGGAGGCGGATTCGATCGAAAGTGATTTGCTGCTCTGTAGTCTGCTCAAAATTTTGAGTAAATTGTTTTAAAATACGCGACTGAACCCAAGAGGTAGAAATCAGTAGGAATCCCAGACAAGAAATGAATAGGATACTACCTAAAAGGATTGCCGCTATTTTATTCCACTTTTTGATACGAATCGTTTATTTTTGTAACGCTTTAAAAAACACTATGTTGCCTAATTCCGAACTAATTTTAGCTATTGAATCATCCTGTGACGATACTGCAGCAGCGGTACTCAACGGTAGAAAAGTACTTTCCAATTGCATTGCCAATCAGACGGTTCACAAAGCTTATGGTGGGGTAGTTCCGGAACTTGCTTCACGCGCACATCAATCCAAAATCGTACCGGTAGTCCAACAGGCCTTAGTTCAAGCAAATATCGACAAAAATGACCTAACCGCAATTGCTTACACTCAAGGTCCGGGTCTTCTAGGCTCATTGCTTGTAGGGAGTGCCTTTGCAAAGTCTTTTGCGCTTTCATTAAATGTACCGCTGATTCCCATCAATCATATGCAAGGGCATCTTTTAGTTCATTTTATTGAGGAGAATGGAATTAATACTCCAACATTTCCTTTTTTGGGGATTACAGTTTCTGGTGGGCATACCCAACTCGTTTTGGTTAAAAATCATTTTGAGATGAACGTATTGGGCACTACCCTAGACGATGCCATAGGAGAAGCTTTTGATAAATGCGGCAAACGCATGGGACTTGACTATCCTTCTGGGCCCCAAATTGACAAACTGGCGCAAACGGGAAATCCTAAAAGATTTCAATTTCCAATACCCAATATGAAAGGGTACGATGTAAGCTACAGTGGTGTCAAAACTGCTTTTACCAATTTCATTCACAAACAAACACAAAATGACAGTAACTTTATCCACGAAAATCTAAACGATCTTTGTGCCAGCTTACAATACACCTTGGTTCAAATCATTTTGAATAAAATAGAACAAGTTGCTTCTGAAAATCAGTTGAATCAAATCGTGATTGGTGGGGGTGTTGCGGCAAACTCTGAGTTACGTAACCAATTGCTTGCTCGAAAAGAAAGTCATCATTGGGAGGTTTTTTTACCTCCATTAAAATACACTACAGACAATGCAGCCATGATTGGGATTACAGCTTATTACAAACTCCAAGAAAAACAATTTGGAAAACTAACGGATGCATCAAAATCTAGACTTACCTACTAATTATGTTGTTGTTTTTTGATCACTTACTGCTAGCCGATACAAAAGCGTTTTCTTTTTCTAGGGATGAAAGCAAGCATTTGGCCAAAGTATTGAGACAAAAATCAGGAAACCCTATCACACTAACTAACGGCAAAGGATTGGAATGGAGAGGAGAATTGACTCACGTTAGTCCCAACTCAGCAACAGCTCTAAAAATTGAATCCGTTCAGCACAGCCCCCCCGACAAAAAAATACATTTGGCAATTGCCCCAACTAAAAATAACAGTCGAATGGAGTGGCTGGTGGAAAAACTCACCGAATTGGGAGTGGCTTCCATAACCCCACTACTCTGCGAGCATTCCGAACGCAAAGTGATCAAATCCTTACGTCTTGAAAAAATTGCCGTTGCTGCACTCAAACAATCTCAACAATTTTTTCTCCCTCAAATCCACCCTCTTATTCCATTTTCAGAATTTATTCAAAGGAAAAATCAGATGGGATTTTTAGCCCATTGCAAGGACACTCCAAAAAGCAATTTGATTGATTGTGACTTGAGTCAAAACGCAATTACGCTGCTCATTGGTCCGGAGGGAGATTTTAGTTCACAAGAAATTCAAAGTGCTGAACAATTGGGGTTCACCTCAGTAAGTATTGGTTCCCAACGTTTTCGAACAGAAACCGCTGGACTCTTTGCCTCACACATTGCATTTCTGAAACAACAAAATAATTGAAGCTCTAAACTTTCCTATCTTTAACCTATGAATTCAAAAGAAATCTCCAACGGAATTGTCAAAGCAGTACTCCAAATCACAGGGATTTGTATTTTGGTGTGGCTTCTCCTCCAAGTCAAAACGTTGTTAATCTACATGCTTATTGCAGGAATTGTAAGCCTTATCGGTAGGCCCATCAATCAATTTTTAATTAAGCGTTTGAAGTTGAAAAACATATTGGCTTCAACCTTAACCATAATTTTCCTTATCTGGATCCTGGTCAGCATTTTTTCATTATTTGTTCCTTTACTGGTTCAGCAAGGAGAAAACCTTTCTTTGTTAGAGGTCAATCAACTCAAGGGCAACATAGAAACGCTAGTTCAAGAAATTGGAACTTACTTTAATCTTGACAATAGCTTTTGGCAACAACAATTTTCGGTAGACAACCTCTTCCAAAATGTAAATTTTGGTCTGCTTCCCGAATTGCTGAATGAGACTTTAGAGTTGTTAGGCGGCTTTACCATAGGTTTATTCTCTGTGGTTTTTATTCTCTTTTTCTTTCTAAAAGACAGTCATTTGCAAGAACGCATTATTCTAGCACTTGTCACAGATAAGGTGAGTGATCGAGTTGAAAAATCGATTGAAAAAACCAAAAACTTACTTTCGCGCTATTTTCTAGGATTGCTTCTTCAAATTACTATTTTAATGATTGTGTACAGCATTGTATTGGCAGTCTTTAAAGTAGAAAATGCCTTTATCATTGCCTTCTTGTGTGCTTTATTGAATTTAATTCCCTATTTGGGTCCTATTATTGGAGGGGTTTTAATGTTACTCTTGACCATGAGTAGTTTTATTGGTGCTGATTTTAGTACGGTCATTCTTCCAAAGACAGGTTACGTCATGATTGGGTTTGTGGTGGGACAGCTGATCGATAACTTTTTTAGCCAACCCTTTATTTTTTCAAATAGTGTAAAATCTCACCCACTTGAAATCTTCATCGTGATTCTTGCTTCAGGAACCTTACTTGGTCCCGTGGGAATGATCATTGCAATTCCCATTTACACCACGATTAAGGTTATTGCACAAGAATTTCTTACTGAGAATAAAATTGTCAAATCCTTAACAAAGAATTTCTAAATATTGAATTTTTATGAAAAAAATACTATTTGTAATCACCCTTATTGCCTTGAGTTCACTCAAACTTCACGCTCAAAAATTGAGTAGGACAGAACGTAAGATTATCCAAAAAGTTAAAAGCTTTGATGAGTCGAGTCTTTCGTTTTTAGAAAAGGTGGTCAATATCAACAGTGGGACTTTGAATCAAGAAGGGGTTAAAGAAGTTGGTGAAGTGTTTGATTTGGCTTTTCGTGAAATTGGTTTTCAAACCGAATGGATAGACATGCCCGCGGAAATGAATAGGGCTGGACATTTATTTGCCTCTATTGATGGTGATAAAGGAAAAAAGCTGTTGCTGATCGGACATTTGGATACTGTCTTCGAAGATAACAGTCCGTTTCAAACTTTTGAACGAATCAATGACAGTTTGGCTTATGGCCCCGGAGCAAATGATATGAAGGGTGGTGATGTGGTAATACTTTATGCACTGAAAGCTTTGGCAGAACTTAACTTACTCAAAAGAGCAACTATTACCGTGGCCCTTACTGGAGATGAGGAAAGTACTGGAAAGCCATTAACAATATCGCGTAAGTCATTGATTGATGCGGGAAAGAAAGCAGATATTGCTTTAGGATTTGAAAATGCAACCGGATTTGAAAATGCAACCCTAGCGCGACGCGGAGCCTCAGGATGGAAAGTAGAAGTAAAAGGAGTGCGTGCTCATTCTTCAGGTGTTTTTAATGAACGAATTGGTGCTGGAGCCATTTTTGAAATGAGTCGAATACTCAATGCCTTTTACGAAGAAGTTCGAGGTGAAGAATACCTCACTTTTAATCCAGGAACCCTTTTAGGAGGTACTTTCGTTAACTACGACAAACAAACCAGTAGTGGTGACGTTTTTGGAAAGACAAATGTTGTAGCTCAAAAAGCTGTTGTTCATGGTGGGCTTCGTTTTATTTCAGAAGAACAAAAAGAAAATGCACGTTCGAAAATGCGAGAGATTGTCAGTCAAAACTTACCCCAAACCTCAGCCCGTATTGAATTTATTGACAGCTATCCGGCAATGGGGCCCACTGAGGGCAATAAGGCAGTATTGGAAACACTTAGCGAAGTAAGTCAAGATTTAGGATTCGGGCCTGTAACAGGCTATGATCCAAGCCGAAGAGGTGCCGCCGATATTTCTTTTGTAGCCGATTTTACAGACGGCTTGGACGGTTTAGGGACGATGGGCAGCGGAGCACATACTCCGCAAGAAATTGTAAATCTGAAAACGATGAATGCTCTCATTCAACGTTCTGCAATTTTGATTTATCGTTTGACACGTTAATGCCTGCTCCTGTTTTATCAAATTCATTAAAAACTATTTTAAGCAATGGTCTTTAACATAAATAAAACCCTTTTTTCACTGGTAATCACGCTGTTGGTTTCGTCTAGTTTGTTTTCTCAAAACAAAAGGGCTCGAGATTATGGGATCGAAATAGGCGTACTGAAAACAGGAAAACTCAATTCCATCACAGATGTAGAAGGAGTTAAAGTAGGACATACCACATTGATAGAGGAAGAACACATTAGAACCGGGGTAACCGCAATACTCCCTCATTCAGGCAATCTCTTTCAGCTGAAAGTTCCCGCAGCAATCTATCTTGGAAATGGTTTTGGAAAGTTAGCAGGATACAGCCAGGTTAAAGAATTAGGCAATATTGAAACGCCCCTAATTTTGACTAATACTTTAAGTGTACCGGCTGCTTCAAATGCATTAATCAGTTACACCTTAGATCAAAAGGGAAATGAAGGTGTTTATTCAGTAAATTCGGTAGTAGGAGAAACCAATGACGGTTGGCTCAATGACATTCGGGGGAGGCATATCGAAGAAAAACACGTACTCGATGCCATTTACAATTCTAAAAGCGGGATGGTAGAGGAAGGGAATGTGGGTGCTGGAACTGGAACTTCTTGTTTTGGTTACAAAGGAGGCATTGGAACCTCTTCAAGGATTATTCCCAAAAAACTTGGAGGTTACACCGTGGGCGTTTTAGTGCAAACCAATTTTGGTGGTGTACTTCAAATCAATGGCGTACCCATTGCCAAAGAAATGAATAATTATCCTCAAGAGTTTAACTACGATGTTGATGGTTCTTGCATGATTGTGGTACTGACAGATGCCCCCTTAAGTTCACGAAATCTAGAACGTTTGGCAAAGAGAGCCATGATGGGATTAGCAAAAACGGGAGGGATTGCATCAAATGGAAGTGGAGATTATGTAATTGCGGCTTCGACTGCAGAACAAAATTTTATTCCTTATCAAAGTGAATCGTCATTGATTCAGGCCGTTGAATTAAAAAATGAAGCCGTGACACCTTTGTTTTTAGCCGTAATTGAAGCAACAGAAGAGGCTATTGTAAATTCATTATTTGCCGCAAAAACCATGAAGGGAAGAGACAACCATAAAAGAGCATCATTGCCCATTGAGGAAGTGGTCGAAATCATGAGAAAACACAATGGAATCCGCTCCAACTAAATAATTTTTTCCGAGTTCAAAAGCTCGATAAGTTTAAACGCTAGCAGTACTTTTTGTAGTTTTTCTGTTGGTCTTCCAAAGCCGTTTTAAATTCAGTCTTTAGTTTTTTGATGAGTTCAGCTGTGGGTTGCACATCGTCTATTGAAGTTACGCCCTGACCTGCTGACCAAATGGTTTTCCATGCTTGAGCTTCTGCTTTTGCTGCATCCAATTCGCTTCCAAAATCTATTTTTTTGGACTGTTTCCAAAGATCCTCGGTGATTCCCATGGCCTCTAAACTGGGTCTAAGGAAGTTTGCATTTACTCCTGAAACAGCAGCTGTGTAAACGATGTCCTCTGCCTTACTGTTAATGATCATTTCTTGATATTTGGGATCTGCCATACTTTCCTTTACATTGATAAAACGAGTCCCCATGTAGGCAAGATCGGCTCCCATTTGAAGCGCTGAAGCAATGTCCCGTCCAGTGCTGATGCAACCAGAGAGTAATATGGTTTTGTCAAAGAAGCCTTTAATCTCATTGATCAATGCCAAAGGACTCAATGCTCCTGCATGTCCTCCAGCACCTGCCGCAACGAGGATCAAACCATCAACTCCTGCTTCAGAAGCTTTTTCTGCATGGCGTTTTTTAATGATGTCGTGATAAACCAATCCGCCATAACTGTGTACCGCATTGACTAAATCTGGGACTGCTCCCAATGAAGTAATAATTAAGGGAACCTGATGCTTAACACAAACTTCAAGGTCAGGCATTACTCTAGGATTGGTCGGATGTACAATTAAATTTACTCCAAAAGGAGCTGCTTTTTTGCCTGTTTCCTTTTCAAAAGCCGCTAAGGCTGTTTTGATTTCGACAACCCATTCTTCAAAGCCTTCTGTGGTTCTTTGGTTTAGCGCGGGAAAAGTTCCAACCACTCCATGCTTACAGCATTCAATAACCAATTGGGGTCCTGAAATTAGAAACATAGGTGCTGCTACTGCAGGCAAACTTAAATGTTCTTCAAAAGGTACGTTCATAATTTAATTTTTTAAAAGTAAGGTCCATTCAAATTCAAAGGTTGAAACGACATTCCCTTGTTGGTCTATTCCCTGAGAGGTCAACCATAGTGTCTGAGGTTGTTGTGAAGCAATTAATTGCTCGAAAGCGTTGTCAATTAGCTTTTCGGCATGACAAGTAAAACTAATTTTGCCCCGTCCCTTTTTGGAAAAATTTGCTCGATTGTTCAAAACTAACATAGAAACTTTTCGATTCGATTTTTTAATGGCTTGCATGATCAAAACTCCTGTGGTCAACTCTGCTGCCATCCCTTGAACTGCCCAAAAAAGGGACTTAAAGGGATTCTGATTGATCCAATGATGTTTCACTTTTACTTCGCAAAAGGCATCCTCAATTTTAGTCACACGGACACCACACCACCAAACAGAGGGCAGCTTAAAAAAAGTAAAGAGATTGAGCCTAAAGGGAGAAAAGGTCATTTTATTACATCAATGATGAAGCTTCAAGATACTTTAAATCAAAAGCTTCCGCAACTTCTTTGTAAACAACTTTTCCGTTTGCAATGTTCAACCCTTTCGCCAAAGCATTATTTTCAGAACAGGCACGTTTCCATCCTTTGTTTGCCAATTGCAATGCATAGCTCAAGGTTGCGTTGGTCAATGCGGTGGTAGAAGTATTGGGAACCGCTCCGGGCATATTGGTTACTGCGTAATGAATGATTCCTTCTTTTATTTTGATTGGCGCATCATGAGTTGTGGGTTCACTGGTTTCAAAACAGCCACCTTGATCGATTGCTACATCTACTAAAACTGTTCCAGGCATCATTTTAGCAAGCATGTCTTTTCGGATCAATTTTGGTGCTTTAGATCCAGGTATTAATACCGTGCCTATTATTAAATGGGAACGTTTTAATTCTTCTTCAATAGTGTAAGAGTTAGAATACACAGGGGTAACGTTAGCTGGCATGATACTTTCCAGTTCACGGAGACGATCGAGATTAGTATCCAAAATGGTAACGTTCGCACCCAAACCAGCCGCCATTCGAGCAGCCTCCGTTCCAGAGACTCCACCACCGATGATCATTACATTGGCAGGCAAAACTCCTGTAACTCCTCCTAACAGAATGCCAAACCCCCCAAAAGGCTTTTCTAAATATTTGGCTCCTTCTTGGGTTGCCATGCGCCCCGCCACTTCGGACATGGGAATTAAAAGAGGTAACTTTCCTTTTTCTTCAACCGTTTCGTAAGCCAAACAAACAGCTCCACTTTTAATCATGGCATGAGTCAGTTGCTCACTTGACGCAAAATGGAAATAAGTAAAGAGTAATTGTCCTTCTCGAATCAAATCGTACTCTTTTTCAATAGGTTCTTTAACTTTGATGATCATTTCTGCATCGTTGTAGATTGACTCAATATCGTGAGCAATTGAACAACCTACACTCAGGTATTCTTCATCTGAAATCCCGCTGAGTAAACCCGCTCCTTTCTGAACGTTGACTTGATGTCCTGATCGGATAAGAGTCAAAGCTCCTGCTGGGGTCAGCCCAACTCTAGCCTCTTGAGGTTTGATTTCTTTGGGTACACCTATTTTCATAATTTGGATGTTAAATTAGAACGGTTCGAAGATAAAAATTTGATCTCGATTTACACCTAAAACACTTTATTTAAATCGAAATTATGACTAGTTTTAACCAACCCAAATTTTAACTATGAAATATTTTAACAAAACCCGAACCATTGAACAAAAAGTGACAGACCGTGAGATTCTTTACAATCTTAATCGTCAGACAGAATTATTAGAAGCCATTTTAAAAGAATTAGAAAAACAGAATAATTCTTGAGTTTTTCAAGTTAAGAAGGTTATCCGTTTTAAGTAATTTACGTTTGACTGTTGCTCTGGGTCTGTAACATAAAAAAAGCTTTACATTTTAGTAAAGCTTTGAAAGAAGAGTGATCGCGATAGGATTCGAACCTATGACCGTCTGCTTAGAAGGCAGATGCTCTATCCAGCTGAGCTACGCGACCGGATTGTTTTTTGTTTTAAATTAAAAATGTTGTTTAAAACGGTTGCAAATATAATTCTAATTTATAAAAAAAGAGTGGATTTTTTAAAAAGTGTAAAAAGCTATTTATTTCCTAAATAGCCTTTTCAAAGTCCTTTATTAGCTTATTAATTCCCGCAAAATCTTCAGTTCTCTTTATTAAATATTGCACCAAAACAAACTTTATTTTTTAAGTCCCAACCAATTCCTTTCAAAAAATAGATGCATTTACCCTAACCAGTTTTACAAAAAACCGTAGCGTTTAAACTTAATTTTCTTTAGTTTAGGAATTAATTTAATTAAATGAGAAAAATCGTTTTGATCTTGTTGAGTTTAGTCGGTTTCACCTGTTGCAAAGAAACACAGACAAACAAAATGGCAATTAATAAAGATTTTTTTGGAAAAACAAAAGACGGAACAGCGGTAGATCGTTACTCCCTGTCTAATTCGGCAGGTATGCGAGTTCAAATCATAACCTATGGGGGAATCATAACCACAATGGAGGTTCCCGATCGCAACGGAATTTTTCAAGATGTTGTTTTGGGATATGACAAACTAAGTGATTATGAAGAAAGTAGCCCTTATTTTGGGGCATTGATCGGTCGTTTTGGAAACCGTATTGCAGAGGGGAAATTCCGTTTGGAGGGAAAGGAATACACCTTGGCTCAAAACGATGGTGAAAATCACCTACACGGAGGCACAAAAGGGTTTGATAAGGTTGTATGGAGGGCATTTGAACAAATTCAAAAGGACGAAGTAAGTCTCAAATTAATTTACTTAAGCAAAGATATGGAAGAAGGTTATCCGGGAAACCTCAGTGTGGAAGTCCTTTACACCCTAACCCAGGATAATACTCTAAAAATTAATTACAAAGCGGTCACGGATCAAACTACAATTTTAAATCTCACGCAGCATTCTTATTTTAATTTATCAGGGACAAACAGCATTCTGGATCATGAATTAATGCTCAATGCAGACGCCTATCTTCCAGTAGATGAAACACTGATCCCTACTGGTGAAATTGTAAACGTTGCCAAAACTCCTTTTGATTTTACGAAGCCTAAAAAAATAGGTCGGGAAATTAATGACGAGGACCTCCAACTAAAGCGTGGTCTAGGATACGATCATTGTTGGGTTTTAAACGAACCAAACATAGGATTAAGGCTGGCAGCAGTTTTATCAGATCCTAAATCGGGAAGGCAAATGGAAGTTTTTACAGATCAGCCCGGCATTCAATTTTATTCAGGAAACTTTTTAGACGGAACAAATCCCAAAAAAAATTCTGATGAATATTACCCGTATCGTTCGGGTTTGTGCTTGGAAACTCAACATTATCCCAATGCTCCTAACGAAGCTTCTTTTCCCACAGTTGTATTAAATCCTCAGGAGGTTTTTACTTCGCAAACTCAATTTAAATTTTCAAATCCTAAACTGGATCAAAAATAAATCATGCAAACATTAGAATTATTAGACTGGATCTCAATTATTATTTATTTCGCTATTCTCGCAGGCATTGCTGTTTGGGTCATTCGAAATAAAAAAGAAAATACCGAAGATTATTTCCTCGCTGGAAGAAATGTGGGTTGGTTTGTAGTGGGTGCATCCATTTTTGCCTCCAATATCGGGTCTGAACATGTGGTTGGGCTTGCTGGTGCGGGTGCCAGTGACAAACTTCCCCTTTTAATTTATGAGGTTCACGCCTGGATCGTATTGATTTTGGGGTGGGTATTTTTGCCTTTTTACCAACGTGCTGGAGTATTTACCATGCCCGAGTTTCTAGAAAAACGATTTGACTCTCGTATGCGTTGGATTCTTTCTGTTTTTTCAATAATTGCCTATGTTTTAACAAAGATTTCTGTAACCATTTATGCGGGAGGTGTTGTGGTATCTGCACTATTGGGAATCGATTTTTGGACAGGTGCCATTGCAACGGTAATTTTAACAGGACTTTACACCGTGTTGGGTGGTATGCGAGCCGTTGTTTACACTGAGACTTTGCAAGCTATGGTACTGGTGGTTGGTGCTGGGGTACTGACCTACATCGGACTGGATCGTGTAGGTGGATGGGAAAGCATGAAAGCTACCGTAACCCCTGAATATTTGAATATGTGGAGACCTGCTACGGATCCTGATTTTCCCTGGCCTTCTCTGTTTGTTTCAAGTACCATTGTTGGGATTTGGTATTGGTGTACAGATCAATACATTGTCCAAAGAACGCTCACGGCAAAAACATTAAAGAAGGAAGACGTGGAACTATTTTTGGTGCCCTCATGAAATTACTTCCGGTATTTTTGTTTTTAATCCCAGGAGTCATCGCATTAACCTTAAAAATGAGAGGAGAATTAGACTGGAATAGTGCGGATGAAGCCTTTCCTGTTTTAATGAGTAATTTGTTACCTACAGGACTTCGAGGGTTGGTTGCTGCCGGACTACTAGCAGCGCTGATGAGTTCTTTAGCATCGGTTTTCAATTCCGTTTCTACATTGTTTACAGTGGATATTTACAAGAAATTACGTCCAAAAACGCCAGAAAAAAAATTAGTTCGAACGGGACAAATTGCTACTATGGTTGTTGTGTTTATTGGAATTTTATGGATTCCAATCATGTCAAATATCTCTGGGGTACTTTACGAATACCTCCAGTCGGTTCAAACGTACATTGCGCCACCCATTGCGGCAGTTTTCCTAATGGGGATTTTACACAAACGCATCAATGCTCAAGGGGCATACGTTACCTTGATTTTAGGATTTGTAATTGGATTTGGAAGAATATTTCTTGAAATCCTTAGTGATTCTTTACCCTCAGGAAGTTTTTTACACTTTATCGGTACTGTAAACTACCTTAGTTTTGGTGCTTGGTTTTTTGTTTTCTGTATCGTAACGATTATTGGAGTCAGTCTAGCAACGGCTCACCCACCCGAGGAAAAAGTATTGAATCTGACTTTTGGAACCGTTACTCCTGAAGAAAAGAAAAAATCAAGAGCCACCTTTGACTGGAAAGACATTGCTGTTTCACTTTTTGTTGTCTTGGTTGTTGTTTTTGTAATGATTTGGTTTAACGGGAAGTAAGTATTAATTGTTTTTAAATTGGGTAGTCAGTAGCGCTAGAAAGCTTTCAATACCCCTAAAATAATTGCCTATGCGAAGGTTTTCGTTTGGACTGTGTTGGTTGTTATCTAAATTTACAGTAGGCACTCCAATTGCGGGAATCCCCAATCCAGAAACAAAAGGTGAAATGGGTACAGAACCGCCACTTGTTCTTATTATGACCGGTTTTTCGTCGTAATAATCGGATAAAATTGTACGCAACCATTTACCTTCTTTGGATTCTGTATCAGTTCTAAAAGCTGGATAAGCAATTTTGGAATTCATCCGAACAATTCGATCAAAATTCATTCGTTCCTCCTTGGTAGGTTGATGATCCAAAACAGTAAATCCTTGAGCAATTAAATGCGATTTTACTCCATCAATCAATTTATTAGGATCACTCTCCAGAACCAGTCGGATATCTATTTCTGCAGTGGCAGTTGCGGGTATGATTGTTCGGGTTTGCTTTCCTACCCAACCACTTTGCATCCCTCTAATATTTAAAGAAGGGAATTGTAAGGCTTCTTGATAGGAATCACCCACAAGATCATTTCTTTTGGTCTGAGTTCGTTGTTTGATAGCTTGCTCTTCTGAGGGGACCCCTTGAAGGATTTTTTTGGTCGTTTCATCCAATACAATTCCATCATAAAATCCAGGGATTAATACCCTACCCTCTTTATCTTTCATCGAGGCAAGTATTTGGGCCAAATCCAATGCAGGATTGGAGACGTAATTTCCATAGTGCCCGCTGTGTTGAGGCAGTAAAGGTCCATACGTGGTTAGTGTCAAAGATGATATTCCTCGAAATCCAAATACCAAAGTCGGTTTCCCCGAAGAATGCATCGGACCGTCTAAAATCAAAAGCATGTCTGCGCTCAATTCTTCTTTGTATTTTTTCACTGCTTCTGGCAGTCCCGGAGAACTTTTTTCTTCTTCAAAATCCAAAACAATTTTAATGTTAAAAGCGGGCTTCTTACCTTTACTTTTAAGATACTTCAGCGCAGTAGTAAGCATTAGAAAAGGCCCTTTGTCATCTGAACTGGACCGAGCAAAAATTCGGTAATCATCAATTGATGTATCATTTAATTTTCCCCAACTCACTTCTTGAAAACTATTCTCCATTGGTTTTTTTAATACGGCTTTGTATGGACTTTCTTGATTCCATTTGTTTGGATCTACCCCCTGCCCGTCCAGATGCATGTAAAATGCTATTGTAGGGCTTCCTTTTTTAAATTCTTGTTCTGCAACCAAAAGAGGTAAAGCAGAAGTTTGCAACGTAGTAACATCGAAATTTAATTCTTCAAGTGCAGACTTCGCCCAAGCAATATTCCCCACCATATCTTCTGGAAGTGCAGCGTCATTAGCCAAGGCAAGAAACGCCTTGAATGCATCCATACTCTCCAAACCCAATGCTCTAGCGGGTTGCTCGAATTCACGCTGTGCTTTTAGCGTAGAAATCATTAGTAGTGACACAAAAAGTACAGAAAAGATAGTTTTCATTATTACTGGATTAGTTTAGTTACCGATTGATCAAATATAAAAAAACCATGAGGTAATTTTTCTCAGAAAACTAAATTTATCGTTATTTTGATTTGCTTTTAAAACAAAAACAAATTGAAAAATTTCATCACTTTAATTCTGTTTCTTTGCCTTTCCGTCAGCTACTCACAAAATAGCAATCCCAATCAAAATTTGAATTTTGAAATCTCAACGCTAAAAGAGCCCCCAGTTATGGACGGGAATGTGTTGGGAGAATTACTCTGGAAAAGCGTCAATCCCATAAAAGAATTAAGACAAATAAAGCCAAGTTACGGAGCATTGGCTTCCGAAAAAACTGAAATTCGAGTAGCTTACACTTTAAAAACCCTTTATGTGGCAGTGGTTTGCTACGACTCTGCTCCTGACCAAATTGTAGTTTCAGACTCAAGAAGAGATGCTGACTTGAGTGATGACGATAGTTTTTTATTCATAATTGATACGTACAACGATCAGCAAAATGGATTTCTTTTTGGAACCAATGCCGATGGCATGGAATACGACGCTCAGATTGATAATGAGGGAGAAGGTAATTTTAGTGCAAACCGACAGCAAGGGGGTGTTGTAGGTGGAACAAATATTAACTGGGATGCATCATGGGAAGTAAAAACAGAAAAGGGGGACTACGGATGGAGTGCAGAATTTGCCATTCCTCTTAGATCCATCCGATTTAATGGAGGTGAAAACAAAACATGGGGAATTAATTTTCAACGCAACATCAGTAAGCGAAGTGAAACTGCTTATTGGGCTAATCTTCCTTTAGGATTTGATATTAAAAGACTTTCTTTAGCGGGAAAAATGCATGGGCTGAATTTAAAATCCCCAAAAAACTTGAAGGTAATTCCTTACGGTTTGGTCCAGTCTATTCAAAACAATCATCCGCCAAAAAACAATAGCAGTAAAACAGCCATCGGAGGAGACATCAAATACAGTTTAACTCCAGGATTGACTTTAGACATGACTTACAATACTGATTTTGCTCAAGTCGAGGTTGATGAACAGCAAGTAAATTTGGATCGATTTAATTTATTTTTCCCTGAAAAAAGACCTTTTTTCTTGGAAAATGCTGGGCAATTCAGTGTAGGGAGTCCAGGAGAAGTTGATCTTTTTTTTAGCCGGCGTATTGGGATCGGGACCAATGGAAGTTTGGTTCCAATAATTGGTGGCTCCCGAGTTTCTGGTAAAATTGGTCAGACCAATGTTGGCTTACTAAGCATGTTTACCGATGAAGTTCCCAACGAAGAAACGGGTGCTGTTGATATCATCAAGAATAACTATTCTGTGGCACGAGTAAATCATGATTTTGCAGCCAAACGCTCCTCCATAGGGGGAGTTTTTGTAAATCGTTCAGGTATTGGAAATGATCTTGATTACAATCGAGTTTTTGCAATGGATGGTAAATTAGGGATCGGTAAAAAAGCACAACTTTCGGGTTATGTGTCCAAAAGTAATACGCCTGGAATTACAAAAAGCGACCATGCGTTTAACTTCTTAGCCGTTTACAATTGGAATGGTTGGAACCTAAGAGCTGGTTACACAGAAGTTGGAGAAGGGTTCAATCCTGAAGTTGGTTTTTTACTTCGATCGGCATTTAAGAAACCTGAATTTCTCATTTTTAAACAATGGCGCCCCAAAAACACAGGGAAACTCTTAGAAGTTAGACCCCACGTTTCCTATCGGGGGTATTGGAATTTCCAAAATACTCATGAAACTGGATTTTTACATGTGGACAATCACTGGGTTTGGGAAAGTGGTTTTGAAATTCATACGGGGATCAATTTCACTAAAGAAACCGTGCTTACACCTTTTCCAATTTCCAAGGTTAGCGTTTCTGCTGGAGAGTACAATCATCAAGAATTACAGCTTGTACTGATGAGTAATGCCAACAGAAAATTTTACTTTCAAACCCGAACCGTAATTGGTGGTTATTTTGGAGGAAACAGAATTTCAAGTACCAATAAGGCTACCTTTAGACTTGGAGATAAATTCAATACGGAGGGGGTTCTGAATTACAATCGACTTCAGCTTCCCAATGGTGATGCAAACGTTTTTATTACAGGTGCTCGACTAGCTTACTCTTTTACTCCTAGAATGTTTTTGCAAAGCTTGGTTCAATACAACAATGTTTCTAACATAACTTCAGTAAATGCTCGTTTTGGTTGGCTTCGAAATGCCAATACAGGACTTTTTGTTGTTATCAACATAATTAAAGACACGGACTATCTGGATGCACTAAACAATCAAAGCATTACCATAAAATACAGCCATCAATTTGATCTTTTGGGAAGATGAAGCTAGTCAGGGAGGTTTTCTGATAAAAAACGTATCCCATTTTTACTCAGTATTTTTTCTACATCGTTTTGACTGTACCCTCTCTTTGTAAGAATTTGATCCAATTTTTGAAGATCGGCAATGGTATCCAAATCAAAAGGACACTGTTCTTTTCCAAAGCCTCCATCAAGATCCGAACCAATCATCACATGATTTGAGTTTCCAGCCAACTGACAGATATGATCCATGTGGTTCACTATGGTTTCCAAATTCAATCCGCTAGTTTTTGGGTCAGTACTTCCACGTTTCCAATTGGGAAGCATCATCCAGGCATCAAAAGCCATTCCAATGACTGCATTTCGTTCTAGTAAAACTTTGATTTGCTCGTCATCAAACTGCCTTTTGTTAGGCACCCATTTTCTTACATTACTATGACTTGCCCACAAAGGACCTTCGTAAGCCTCTAGGGTTTCCCAAAAGCTTTGATCGCATAAATGTGTAGCATCCAATATCAGTTTTAACTGAGCAATTTCTTTTAACAATGTTTTTCCCTTTACTCCGATACCTCCTGAAGAATCGGTCCCAAAAGCGTAAGTACCTGGTCCATAATGAGCGGGACCGATTGCTCGCAATCCTTGGTGATGCATCCTGTGTAAATGTTCCATAGAAAGAATGGAATCTGCCCCTTCAAGAGATAGGACATACCCTATGGGATTTTTTTCTGCATTTTGTTTCCAGGCAAGGAGGTGCGCTTCTAACTGCTTTTTTGTTTGGATTTGGATCAATTGTTTGTCATTTTCCATGGCACGATACCAAGCCAACTGCCCTTGGGTTTGTGCCCAAGCTTGCTCAGGAGAATTCCATCCTGGGAGTTTATTTTTAGGTTTTACGTAACGTGCTATCAAAGTAGCCGTACATAAGCCAATGTTCCCTTTTCGCATGGAGGGAAAAGATACCACTCCTTTTTCTCTATCAGGCAAGTCGGTCATTCCAGCTTCTAAAGCACGGATTTGGGATACGTCTTGTCTCAAATCCCGATTCCACTCCAAAGCATTCATGGATAAATCTAAATGAGCATCGAAAATAAATTTCATCCTTCCAAATCAATTTGATAATCACGAGCTTCAATATCCCAAAAACCAGTATGAATTCCCTTCTCAATGGCATATGCTCTATTGTATTTAGCAACAGTAGGGCAAATATGATAGGGTATTGCATAAAACAAATCCCCAACTTTAAAATCGTTTTCATGCTCGTAGGTTAGCATGAGATGCTCTTCGCTTTGTCCTTTGTGGATGGCATTTTCCAAGCCCAGTATTTCAACACGTGGTAAGGGCATTTCAGAGGCAACTGCTTTGTGACCCAAATCAAAACAAAGAGTATTGGCATTGGGTTTGCTAATCAAGCGGGTAATCAGAACTGCAGCGTTTAAAAATGGAGACTCTTTCCAAATTTTTTTGTATCCTAAATCCCAAAGCAAAGTAGTTCCTGGACTGAGTAATGAATTCTTTCTCAATGCATGAGGATAAAAGCTTGGAGAGCCACCTGTAATAATTTCAGGGATGCTCCCTCCTGACGATTCTATTTGATTTATCAAAACCGATACGGAATCAAATGCTGCGTCACATTTGGAGATGCGCTCTTGCAGATCCAATGGACGAATGTGCCCATCGTACACATGCAGTCCTTGAAATTCAACTTGACTATCTTGTTCAATGGCACGATGTAATTCCATTGCCTTTTCAGGTACAATTCCTGTCCGATTCATGCCATTGTTAAGATCAATCCATAGTTTGATTTTCACTCCTTTCTCTTTAGCCAAATCAGAAAATAATTTTAGGGAATCTAAATTATCCACTAAAGTAGAAAAGCCAATCTCTGGGTATTTTATTTGCCAATTTAAAAAGGGTATTAATTTTTCCTTCGTTGGTTGGTGCGCCAAGAGTATCCGATTTACCTTACATTTTATTAAAAGTTTTGTTTCAGCTAGAGTCGCACACTTAAACTGACGAATTCCTGCAGCCATCTGAAGTTTGATCACGGATGACATTTTATGAGTTTTTACATGGGGCATCAGTCGATTCGCTCCACCTGCTAACTCAATCATAGCATCAATGTTGTGCTGCACACGATCAGGAAATACCAAGAGCCCTGGAGTTAGCAATTTATCTTTATCCTGAACCTCAAAATTTTCTAGCATGGTTAACTTATTTATCATTTTAATAAAAAATGCGCTTCAATTTCCACTGCTATGTTTTGAGGAAGCGACATCCCAACAGCACTCCGAACGCCTATTCCGTTTTCTTCACCAAAAACCTCAGCCATCAATTCACTAAAACCATTGATTACATAAGGGTGTTCTTCAAACTCAGGAGTTGCATTGACCATACCCAAAACTTTTACTACGCGCTGGATTTGAAGATCATCATCCATGTGAGTTACTAGAGTAGAAAGCATGGTAAGTCCTACCTGGCGTGCAGCTAATTTTCCCTGTTCTCGATCTAGACTTCCTCCAACTTTTCCTTGGATTAAACCGCGATTATTGAGTATGGGTCCTTGACCTGATACATAAAGATAGCTCCCTACCACCAAAAGGGGTCGATACACACCCAAGGGTTCTGGTGCTGGGGGTAATTCTAAACCCAATTCTTGAATTCGTTCTTTAAGTTCTTTACTCATTAGTTTACAAATTGATTTAAAATTAAAACTCCTATTAAGCCACTAATACCGATGGATGTTTCCATTACTGTCCAGGTAGATAAGGTATCTTTAACGTTGAGATTAAAGTACTCTTTGAATAACCAAAACCCACTATCATTGACGTGAGATAGCATTAAACTTCCGGAGCCTATGGCTAAAACCATTAACTCGGGACTAACTCCTGTAGTCTGAACCAATGGAAGAACAATCCCGGCAGTTGTCAATCCAGCTACTGTAGCTGAACCTACAGAAAAACGAATTAAGGTAGCGATCAGCCATCCAATGATTAAAGGAGACATGGACGTAATTTGCAAAAGATTTCCGATGTATTCACTGACGCCACTGTCAATTAAGATTTGTTTGAGTGACCCTGCTCCAGCTATGATGAGTAATACCATGGTAATTCCTGATACTGCTTTGGCGAAAATTTTCATTACTTCATCCATTTTCAAACCTCGCGAAATTCCCAAAGAATAGGTTCCAACTAAAACCGTTAGCAACAAAGCAATGACAGGATTTCCAATAAATTTTATGATGGAGAACCACAATCCCTCAATTTCAAAAAAATTAAGGATCAAGGTTGAAATTGCGATTAAGATAACAGGGAAAAGTGCTGTAAGAATACTGTTTGAAAAACTAGGAAGTTCTTCGTCGGAAAACACTTTTGTGGTCATAAATTCTTTTAAGGGTTTTGCTTCTACCTTAGGAATAAACTTAGTTAACAGAGGGCCTGAGATAAGAATAGCAGGAATAGCAATAATGACCCCGTAGATCAAGGTTTTTCCAATATCGGCTTCAAACATTACAGACAATGCTGTTGGAGCCGGGTGCGGAGGCAAAAATCCGTGAGTAACGGATAGTGCAGCCAACATTGGTAATGCAATAGAAATCAGAGAAAGCCCTGTTGCAGCAGCAACGGTAAAAACTAAGGGAACTAAAATCACAAAGCCTACCGAATAAAACATGGTTACACCTACAATAAATCCTGTAAGCATGACTGCAATTCTCGTATTTTTTACTCCAAAAAGTTGAATCAACCCATTGGTGATTTTTTGTGCAGCTCCACTTTCAGCTACAAGTTTTCCCAACATGGCTCCAAGTCCAAGAATCATGACTAAAAAACCTAGGGTGTTACCAATTCCTTTTTCGATGGATTGAACAATGGCATTGAGCTCCATTCCTTGACCCATCCCTATGGCAAGACCCACAAGAATAAATGCAATAAAAGCATTTAAACGAACGACTAGGATTAAAATAAATAATAGGAGAATTCCGAGGGTAATTACAACTAATGGCATACGTAAAAATAAAAAAGTTAATCGAATTTGCACCCACACCTACCTGCTATTTACCAAAAAAAAAGATCCTTAAATACTCTTTTATTTACACCTGCTTTATTGGGTATTTATTGACCCCAAAGCAATGTAAATTAGCAGGGTAATTAAGCAAAGAAAAATGGAAAACACTTTGGTGTATTTCCATTGCTCCATTTTAACCAGCTTTAAATCGCTAATTACAAATTTATTTTTATTAGGGTAGAAATGAGAAATCAGGAACATGACTATCAAATTTAGGAGAAATTCAATACCCCAAATATGAACAAAATGGATTCCTGTATCAAAAACAAAAGTGGTCAATAGGTAAAAGAAAAGCCCTACAAATAACGCTACTTTTGCAGCCAAAGCTGATATGTTTTTTGTGAAAAATCCAACCAACATGATGGATGCAATGGGAATGAAAAAAATACCATTAAGCTGTTGAAGCAATTGATACAAACCGTCAGGAGCTTTTGCAACAAATGGGGCTACTGCGATTGCAAAAATTGCCAAGACAGAGGAAGTCAATTTTCCAATGTAAACCAGTTTTTGGTCGGAAGCCTTAGGATTCAAATGCCTTTTATACAAATCCAAACTAAAAATCGTAGCTGAACTGTTGAGGACGCTGTTAAAAGTACTCAGCACTGCACCCATCACTATGGCAGCAAAAATACCCACAAAACTCGCTGGCAATACTTTTTTGATGATCTCGGGATAAACCATATCCTGATTTGTGTAGAGCGAATCTCCGAAGTAGTAAAATCCAATTACTCCAGGTAAAATAATTACTAAAGGAATGAAAATTTTAAGCAAGCCTGTAAAAAGTAACCCCTTTTGAGCTTCTTTTAAATTTTTAGCTCCCAATGCTCGTTGAATAATCGTTTGATTCATACACCAAAAATAAATTTGATTGACAATTAGACCCGTAAATAAAACTTCAAAAGGTAAAACTGAGTCTGGACCTCCAATGACATTAAACTTCTGAGGAGCATGGTTAAAAACTTTCTCTAAACCTTCCATTGGATTTCCCTCACCAATACTCAAAAGAGCTAAAAGCGGAACGGCCAAGCCTCCCAAGAGCAGTCCATAACCATTCAGCGTATCGGAAACGGCAACTGCTTTTAATCCCCCCAAAATGGCATACAAAGAACCTATCAATCCAATAACCACGACCGTAATCAATAACCCATCCTCTTGAGAAACCTCCAGTATTTCTGAAATATTAAAAATACTCTCCAAATTAATTGCTCCAGTGTAAAGAACAATCGGTAAAAGAGTCACTACAAATGAAATCATTAGAAAGAAAGCTACGTAAGACCGGAGCATTCCATCAAATCGATTTTCCAAATATTGTGGAATGGTTGTCAATCCCATTTTTAAATATTTGGGAATAAAATAAACGGCAGCAGCAATTAAGGCCAAAGCAGATGTAACCTCCCAACCAATAACAATAAAGCCATTTTTGTAGGAAGAACCGTTCATACCAATGAGATGTTCGGTTGAAATGTTTGTCAACAACATAGAACCTGCAATGACTACTCCTGTCAAACTTCTCCCACCAAGAAAATAACCCTCTTCAGAACTTAATTTTTCCTTTCTTAAGCGGTACCACGCATAAGCAGCCACAAATAAAGTGTAGGCTAAAAATGTGATGAATGTAAACATGACTTAAACGATTTCGGATAGTAAAACAACACGATTTTCTTCACTTGACTTTTTAGCTGCAAGACTGATTGCCATTGAACGAAGTCCATCTTCAAAACTAAGTTCTGGCACAGTATCGTTTACAAGACATTGAACAAAAGAGTTTAAAATGTTTAAATAAGACTCCTTGTAGCGTTCTATGAAAAATTTCATGGGTTTTGGGTGTAGAAAACCCTTTTGATCTGCAAAAGAGACCGTGTCATCAGACTTATTTTGAGAGGATACTAATCCCTTGTCACCAAAAACCTCTACTCTTTGATCATATCCGTAAGAACTGTTTCTGCTATTTTCAATAGTTGCAAAACTATTATCCTCAAATTTTAAGACACTCACAGCAGTATCAACATCCCCAACGGTTTCAAGGGGCAACTGACCAAAAATACCAGCGGTAGTGAAAACTTGAGTAACTTCACTACCCATAAGGTGTCGTGCCAAATCAAAATCATGAATAGCCATATCCAAAAAGAGGCCTCCTGATGTTTTAATAAATTCCATCGGAGGTGGTCCTGGGTCTCTACTAATCAATTTTACCGATTGAGTCCGTCCAAGACGTCCATCCTTTAATTCTTTTTTAATTTTTAAAATATTGGGGTCAAATCTTCGATTAAAACCCAGCATGAATTTAATCTGAATGGCACTAAGGTGTCTTTTTATTTCAAGGATATTTTCGATAGAAAGATCAATTGGTTTTTCACAAAAAATGTGTTTTTGAGCAGCTATCGCCAGTTTCAAATGTTCAAAATGAAGTGCTGTAGGTGATGCTACAACTACCGCATCAATTCCACCTTCACTTAACATTTTTTCATAAGAAGTAAAAAGCTTTTCAACACCGAACTGTTTGGCATAGTCTAAGCTTTGTTCACTTCTGCTACAAGCTGCTACAACTTGAGCCTCCACTATGTGGTGTTGGATGTTGTGTAAGTGTACTTTTCCAATTCTTCCAAGACCAACAATACCAATTTTAATCATTATGATGTTTTCATCTATTCAGTTAAAACGCAAGTTTGTTAGGAAGGTATTTGGCAATTAGTTTTTCATAATACGGTTTTAGTGCTTTTGCATCAGGTGGTACCGGTATTTTGGAATACAAATCATAAGGGTTAAATTTTTTAACCCACTCAAAATTTTTGTGATCTTCTTCGTTCATCAAGTGCGAATAGGCTCCTTCTCTATGTTGGGCATAAAAGGAATGGTAACGGATAATGTAAAGTGAAGGTTTGGGAAGGTAATCTTTCATTACATGGTAAAGGTACTCGTCGTGCCCCCAACTCATTTTAACCTGATCCAGACCGCAATGTTTTGAGTACACTCCAAATTTTGTATTGTAGCGTTCGTCTGAGTAATCTGTATTTTCGGTAAAAAATTCTGGATAAACAATTTTATCTGAAAACTGACAACCCACAGGATAAGTATCCCCCACTACTGCCCATTGAGGTTCACCATACAAACACAATACTTTACCTAAATCATGTAAAAGTCCTGTGAGGACAAACCAATCCGGATGTCCATCTTGCCGAATGGCTTCAGCAGTTTGGAGTAAATGTTGTAACTGATCCAATTCAATATCGGGATCACTATCATCCACTAATGTATTTAAGTAATCCAATGCTTCCCAAACAGACATTTTTTGTTTTTTCAGTTCGAGAAATTCTTCTTGTTTGGCGACTACAAAATCATACGTTTGAAATTGATGATTGATTTTATAAAAATTTCTCACCAATGCATCTCTGGGAGAATCTGTGTAATTTCTGTAGTCTTCTTTTTGTTTTTTATTGGGTTCTGGATAGCGTTTTAACAAATCGTCTTCCCAATCGTCTAGACTCTCTAGGGGTGTGTTTGTATCCATTTGATTTGATTATTTGGATTTAAAAAAGGATTAACCTTGGATTAAATATAAACAATTATTTGTTTTCTAAATTCAAAAATCCGTGACAGTCCATTTGCTTTTAACCTCATTCGCTTTAGAATTCATTTTGAATTCGGTATTTTTAAAAAAAGAAAAAAATGGATCGACAATCGTTTCTAAAAACAGCTGCTCTTGGCACCTTGGCCATCAATACCTTACCTTCCTTTAGGCTTGGACATAAACCTTTTGAAAAACTTAAAATTTCACTGACCCCTTGGTCTTTAATGCGAACCAGCTACGGAACTAATGATCCGTTAGGGATTGATATCTTTGATTATCCTGCTGTTGCCAAGTCCCTTGGTTTTAACTTTATCGATCATGAAATGTTTCACTTTCCTAAAAATTTAAAAGAGAAAGATATTGATCGAATGAATCAGCGATGTGCCGAAGCTGGAGTTCAAAGTGCTGTTCTACTTACCGGAGGTGTTGGAGATATTGGTGATGCCGATGCTCAAAAACGAAAACAAGCCATCACCCTCTTTAAATACTGGGTAGATGTGGCACAAAAATTAGGATGCAAAGCAATGCGAAATGTGTGTGGGGAATACATTACTATCTCACACTCAGAAAAACTAACCTACGCCCTTGAGGGAGTTAAAGAACTAGGAGACTACGCGGGCAGCAAAGGATTGGATTTATTAATTGAAAATCATAATGGCTATTCCTCAAATCCAGAATGGATGATTGAACTCATGGAGAAAGTAAATCTCAAAAACGTTGGGATTTTAGGAGATTTTACTAATTGGACTTTGGAACGTAATCCTGACACTTTTTATCCAGATCCCTACCGAGGCATTGAGTTGCTTAGCCCCTACATCAGGGCTGTGAGTGCCAAATCTGAACAGTTCGATAGAGAAGGACAGGAAACTACAATCGATTATCAACGCATGTTTAATGTTCTTCGAAAAGCACCCCAATTAGAGTTTGCTGGGGTAGAATTTTTTGGAAACGAAATCACTAGAAATCAAGGTGCTGTTATGACCAAAAATCTGATCGAAAAGGTAACCAAGTAGATTATTTTGTTTTTTTCGAAAACTTAATTGGTTCTTAAAAAAAAGACAACCAAATCGTTGAAAGGAAAATTAAATGATGTTTTTTGGTGAAACTGTATTAGATTTAACGCATTGTTTAAATTTTAAAAATCAAGTGTCACCCACCTATTTCTTAGATTGGTAAGGCAGTTCAAAATTTGAATTCATTAAAACCCACAGATTGGGATCCAAAATGATTTTAAGGGGTTTTTGATCTACCTTAATTTTGTAAACACCCTGCTTATCTTTGAGTTGGATTTTTACAATTTTTGTATGGTTTGGGAAATCGATTCCAATTTCAATCGGCATTTGAATCAGTCCTCCCCCTTTTTGAATTTGATTCATCTCTAAAACTAGTTCTTTGTTTTGTTTATCGTAAAACCATTGACCGTCTAATTCTAGAGTTCCTGGTTTGTACAACCACTGTTGAAAGAAAGGATTTAGATTCAATCCAGAAACCTCTTCCATCACTTGTCTAAAATCTTCTGTTGTTGCGTTTAAATCTTTAAACTTTGAGTAATAACTTCTTATTCCTTTCCAAAAGATCTCCGTTCCCAATACCCCCCTTAACATATGTAAAACCCAACTGCCTTTTTGATAGGTTTGAGAGCTTGTGACATCTTTCATGTTTTTTAAATTATCATGAATAATGGTGTAGTCTGGGTTCTTTTCATGAAACGATTCAACTCTTTTTTTACTAGATATTAGACCCTCAATAAAGGCCTCTTTACCGTAGTAATGTTCAATAAATAATAAGGTAAAATAGGTTGCAAAACCTTCGCTTAACCAAATGTCATCCCAGTCGTATTCTGTAACTGCATTTCCAAACCATTGGTGCGCAATCTCGTGTATTACAACATTTCTCCATCGTGTATTTCGATCACCTTTAACCGAGTTGGCACTGTAAAGAATGGCTGAGGCTGCCTCCATTCCTCCGCTAACGCTGTTCGACTGAATATTTGCAAGTTTTTCGTAGGAAAAGGGACCTACATAATCACTGTAAAATTCGAGGGCTTTTTTTGTAGGTACAGCAAAATCATAAAAACCTGCCTCCCGATCTTGCTTAAAAACCCATGTTTGAATTGATTTGCCTTCAAATTCATCAACGTACTGGACTGCGAATTCCGCTACACCTAAAACATAAAGCCAAGATGCTATGGGAATGGATTGTTTCCAATGTGTACGTTTTTGATTCTTATCTAAATTTGTTTCTTCAATTTTTAAGCCGTTTGATACGACCTGATAATGGTTTGGTGCAGTGACAATAAATTCGCACTTGGCTTTGTCATAAGGATGATCTACTGTTGCAAGCCAATGCCTCCCCCTATTGGGCCAATTGTCACTAAAAAAAGTTCGGTCACCGTATTTATTTTCTCCAATATGAAGCCCCTCTGAGGGAATTCCTGAATAGCTAATTGTAAACTTTTTTCGTTCATTTTTTAAAAGAGGCTCATTGAGGTAAATCCAAAGTTCATCTTTTTCATGTAAGAACTTTAGCGATCCATTTTCTGACTTTACGTCTTGAACTGTCATCCCTTTATTCTCTAATTTTTCTGAAACATTAACCAAGTCCAATCTTATTTTTTCAACACCGGTATCAAGGGCCCTAAAGTCAACAGTAACTAAGCAATTAATCTCATCTGAAGCATCGGAAAGCGTAATGTCAAAAATGTAATTGAGCACGTCAATTTTAGGGTTTTTAGGATACGGGTCCGTACTTGCGTAAACAGTATTACTCCCTATTGAAAGTATTGTTAAAGCGATAAAGCAGAAGAATCTCATCTCGAAAATTTCATTAATTTTTATCTTATTTAAAGTAAGATTATTTCTTTTCATTGAATCACGAATTAATCTCTAATGTATTGATTTTTAATAGAACCTTAAATTATTCCTAAATTGGGTCCGATAAATCAATGCAAAAAACATACTGTATTATGAATAAAATTTTTTTCATTTTTCTGCTTCTGAGTTTAAAAACAGCATACCTATTTGGGCAAGAGAAACATTATTATCAAACCGATTTTCCTCCCTCAGAATTTGAAACACGGAGATCTAAAATATTCGATGAAATTGGTGTGAATGGAATCGCACTAATTCAAAGTGCTCCAACAGTAGCTGGTTTTAAAGTATTTCGACAAACCAACACCTTCTATTATCTGTGTGGGTTAGAAGAAGGACATGCCTATTTACTTCTCAATGGAAAAAATAAAACCACTACAATTTATTTACCTCACAGAGAGGAAGCTAGGGAGAGTAATCAGGGGAAAATTTTCTCTGCGGAAGATGCTGATTTAGTTAAAAAACTAACGGGAGTAAATCAAGTGCGAGCGGTTGAATTTCTTGGTATTGATCTTGTTCGATCAGGTTTAATAAAGGGTAAGACTCCTGTATTGTACACTCCTTTAAGCCCCGCTGAAATGGGTAATGATAGTCGAGATGAAATTCTCAGCGGCCATGCTCGAGCTGCAGCAGATCCTTGGGATTCTGATACAACGCGTGAAGCCAAATTTAAAGCATTGCTGAATGAACGTTTTCCTGAATTTCAGATACAAGACCTCTCTCCAATATTGGATTCTATGCGATTGGTAAAAAGTCAAAAAGAAATCGATCTTATCTCCAAAGCAACTGATATTGCAGGTCTGGGAATTATGGAAGCTATGCGATCTACTAAACCCGGAGTTTATGAATATCAGCTCGATGCGGCTGCAAAATATATTTTTTATCAGCACGGGGCTCAAGGAGACGGATATCCATCCATCATTGGAGGGGGGCAAAATGCCTTTATGGGCCATTATTTTAGAAAGACCGATGTCTTAAAAGATGGGGATTTGGTTCTCATGGACTATGCTCCAGATTATCGCTATTACACGAGTGATGTCACTAGAATGTGGCCTGTCAATGGAACGTTTGACAAAGCCCAAACGGCACTTTACAACTACATTGAGGAATACAGAAATGCTCTGTTTAGACACCTAAAACCTGGTGTAACTTCAAATGAAGTTTTGGATAATGCAGCAGCTGACATGAAGCGTTATCTTGTTGGGAAACGTTTTGAAAAACCCGCACATCAAAAAGCGGTTGAGGAAGGGCTGAAATTTAGAGGGCATTTTCAGCATCCAGTAGGTATGGCAGTACATGATGTAGGGCAGTTACGAAATGTTCCTCTAAAACCAGGAATGGTATTTACCATAGACCCCATGATTTGGATCCCTGAGGAAAGACTTTACATTAGAATTGAGGACATCGTTGTGATTACTGAAACTGGTGCGCGTAATTTAAGTGCCTTTGTACCTTCTTCAATTTCAGAAATTGAAAAAGTAATTAAGGAAAAAGGATTGACCGAATTCAGACCAGCAAACGAATTACCTCTTGAGTAGCTTTTTTAAAAGATCATGAATTAGACCACTTAGCCTTTTTTTTCAATGAAAAATAACTAAGCCGCAAGCCTGCTAAAAGCATGACACTCATGGCAATGATTAACACCGTTACAATATTTGGGTATTGATTGTCAAATCCTGATGCGCTTGTATGCTTACCGTAGATACCATAGTACGCCCAAAGAATGACCAATACATATGCGATTTGCTTGAAATAAAACACTTGGCTTAAGGCAACCAAAATTCCAACTACTAAAATTGTTAGTGTCCAAAGCTCTTCAGAAATTCCTAAAGCTTCCCACTGATACCCTACCAGAACGGCCGTTACATTTGCAATTGTAGCAATAGATATCCAACCAAAATAAACTGTAAAAGGGAGTTGAAGAGTGATTTTATTTGACCAATTAGCAGTAGTTTTTAGGAGTAAATTAATCTGAACTAGATTAATCAAAAGTCCTATCATTAAGACTAGCGAAAGGATTAAAAACTCATAATGCCAGGCAAAAATCCATGCGCTATTAAAAATTGTATTTACAATAAAAAGCTTGCTCAATGTTTCCGTTTTTTGTTCCATTGGTCGAATTAGAATCCTAAGAGTAAAAACAAACAACAGAGAATAAATGACCCCCCAGATTGCAAAAGTAGCTCCCTGTGGTGTAAATAAATTCTTTAACTGATCCGAAAGATCGCCTGTTGTCATTCCGTTAATTGGGAGTATGTTGGCCAGTGAATTGATTGTAACCATTTGGGCAAAACCCAATAGCGTCAAAATTTTTATTCCTATCTTTTTCATAAAACCTATTTTAATAGTTAACGATGAGGGTCTATTTCTAATCCTACTAAGCTTTACTTGACCTTTAAAAAGCTATTCACTGGGCTTATCCATTCTAAATTCTAGGCCTACGGATGTTCTTGGAAGAAATCCTTCCCAAGGTTCTTGTTCAGCAAAGCCCTTTGCATCCAAATAAGGTAAATAATCTTTCTTATTTTTCAGCTTAAGTCCAAGAAAAGCAGTGATAAAATGCTGGTTAACATTATTAATTCTTCGTTGATCCCAGACCGAGTCAGCATAGCGTAAATATTCATCGATATGAAGTCCTGGAGCCATAACTTCTGAGGTAGGAGGATTGGGGGCAATATTGTGACGGGCGTTAATGTAAGTTAGTAAGTACCTTTCACAATTTACAGCACCCTCATAAATTGCTTTTACTCCTTGCTCATAGCCAGAAATATCATCTTCACTCCCAGCAACAAATAGCGTTGGAATTTTAATTCCTTTGAGTCCCTCTGCATCCCATACACCATAACCCATTCCCCATGGAGCCATAGCCACTATTGCTTTAAATCGATTATCAAACGAATTGATGAAATCAGGATTTCCCATTTTTCTTTTTCTGAGGGCATCATTCCCTTTTGAAGAACTTGCAAAAAAATTGACTGCCTGCTCACTGTACCCTCCTCCTGCAACATTGACAGCTCCATAGCCGCCCATGGAGTATCCGATAAGTCCAGCTTGTTCGGTATCCACAAGACCGTTCAGAAAAGAGGAAGAATCTTTACTGAGGCGTGTGATTTCATTTAACACAAAAAGATCGTCTAAAGAACGGTTTAAAAGAGTGCTATTAAAGGCATTTGCGTCCTGAAATGTTGAATCGGTATGGTCAATCGAAACTACCACATATCCTTTGGAAGCTAAATTTTCAGTGAGATAAGTAAACAACAATCTTGAGCCAGTATACCCATGAGATACGATGATTAAGGGATACGGACCTTCAGATGAATCTGAAGCAGCATCACGACTTGCTCTGCCCTTAAATTTAAAAGGAATTAGGGGACGTTTTGGATCCGAAAAATTACCCATGACTTGATCGTAAATGACCTCTTCTGTTTCTTTTTGATCTAAACTTGCAGGATACCATACTTCGAGAGTTAAAGGTCGATCGTATAATTCCGTATTTTCTTTACTACTATTTAAAATATCTATTTGATCTGGATTAACTACCTGTATGGTTTTAACCCCTACCCTATGCTCGCCTCTAGCTGCTAGTTTTGGAGCATCAGGTAATGGATCTCCTATTAGGAAAGAATTGGAATCCGTTTGACCCATTAAAAGAAAGGGAATAAAGAGTATGAATAATAGTTTTTTCATTTACTTAATTTTTAATTCCTTCAAGATAGGCAGTTCCATCTACATGACAAGAAATTTAATATCTATTTTAAATAAAAAAACCCTCCAAAAAGGAGGGCATATTGTTCTGAAAATCCATATCGAAACAGTAGACTTAAACTGGCACAAATTATTTAAGTAAACCTGCTTTTTTCATTTCAGTCATCTCAACTGTAGGATCATAGATCCAACTTGAGATCGCTACTTTACCATCTATCCATTTGAAAGAAGCAAAAACTGGAATTTGAACTTTTTCACCGTTTCTCTTAACCGTACCTGTCCAATTTGTATAAAAATGACTCCAAACTTGATTGTTGTTATTTTCATCATAGACTGTGGTTTCAGTAAAACTCCAAGGAAGCGCAATATCATTATACAACAAGGCATGATGTGCCATATAAGCTTGCCTTACCTGTTCTTTTGTGAAATTTTGACCATTGATCATAAAAACAGTCTCATCTGTGTAGACTTCATCAAAAGTGGTGTAATTATTAGACTCATACTCAGAGGTCATTTTTGCAATAGCTTTCGAATATTTATCTCCTGTGGTCGTAACTCCTGTGATCTCTTGCCCTATGACAAAAGAGGAAATTAGTAGTGTAAATAATAAAAAAGTTTTTTTCATTTTAATTGATTTATGGTTTTAATTAGGTTAAATATAAAAAGAAAAGCTGAAATATTAATTCCCTGTTGATTCGTATTCAATTAAAATGTTTATTTAAAAATCTCGACTTTATCGAAATTTCTCTTTTTTTAATTAAAATTTTTATAAAAAAATCTAGTCTCTTTTCTACAAGTCTGGAACTGGCTCAAGATGATCCTCATAATATGCCTTTTCTTTGACTAATGCGGCATGCATCAATGTAATCTCTTTTTTGTAATTCGGATCATTAAAAAGATTACTGCGTTCCTCTGGATCTTTTTCCAAATCGTAAAATTCCCAACTGGGTACGGTGACTTGTTTGTCGGCACTTTTCATCCCTAAGGGTTTTCCATAATAATGAATCAACTTGTAGCGTTTGCTGCGAACCCCAAAATGAGCAGGACGTTTAGGACTGTGCTCCCAATAACGATAGTAGGTGTATTTTCTGCCTTGTAGTTCATCGTCTATCAGTAATTCCCTAAAGCTTTTTCCCTGAATGTGTTTTGGCAATTGAACCTGGGCAAAGTCTAAAAGTAAGGCAGGAATATCAATATTCATTAATAATGCATTATTTCTTTTGTTCTTTGGTAATTCTTTAGGATAGCGAATTACAAAGGGCATGCGGGAAGATTCTTCAAGCATCATTCGTTTGTCAAAAAAACCGTGTTCTCCTAAAAAGTATCCCTGATCAGAAGTATAAATAATGAGGGTGTTATCCAACTGACCGCTCTTCTCAAGTCCTTCTAAAATTTTTTCAATATTGTCATCGATTGCGGCACCACAGCGAATAAAATCTTTAACAAATTTTTGATAGGACTTTTTTCTAATTCCAACACTGTCTAAACCTTTAACATCAAAGGGCATTCCTGGATAATCCGTCCAAAACTTATCTGGTTCTGCTTGATACCTCAACCATCTTTCGGTCAAATTTTCGAGCAATTGTCCTTTAAAAGTTCTTCCCTTTTTTGTTGGATAAGGCTCAAGCAAGGATGAGGGTTCAGGAACCTCTACTTCTTCAAGAAGTTTAGCATGGCGTGCAGGATAATGAAAAGGCTCGTGGGTTGCTTTAAAGTGAGTCATCAAGAAAAAGGGTTTATCAGGATCTTGTTGTGTAATCCATTCTAAGGATTCATCTCCAATAATATCAGATGAAAATCCCTTTTGCTCCTTCCCTCCTTTCCATCCGTATTCCCAATTTTCAGCCGTTTTAAAAACAGGATTAAAATAGCGCCCCTGACCTGGCAGAACTTTGTAATAGTCAAATCCTGTGGGTTCTTCCTTGAGGTGCCATTTTCCAATAATAGCAGTTTTGTATCCAGCTCCTGATAAAAGCTTAGCAATGTTGAGTGTATCAGGAGCCAATGCATCGCCTAAAGTATACACTCCATTTTTATGACTCATCACACCCGTGAGAATTGCTGCTCGTGAAGGAACACAAATGGAGTTTGTACAAAACATATTATCCAAGGTAACCCCCTCAGAAGCTAAACGTTTAATTCCAGTGTTCTTTACATAAGAAGCTAATACCCCGCCGTAAATTCCCCATGCCTGAGAAGTATGATCATCTGACATGATGAATAAAATATTGGGACGTTTAGTCTCTTCAGACGAGCATGATCCTAAGGTAAGGATCAGGATGAGCAATAACAACAACTGTTTATTTGAATGCATACAATTTATTTAACTACAAGATACTTACAAAAGTTGAAAATACAGTAAACTAACTTTAAGCAATTTTAGCTCATTTTTGATCAGTTTTGGCTTATTTTTGAGACTTTTTGATCAACTTTTAACGTTTTTCGACATAAAATGATCTTTATCAATGATTCATACTTTCACAAAACAATCACCTCAAAAATTACATCCATTCTTTCATAAATAATTAAGGCTCAGAAAAGCAATAGGATTAAGGAGTTGGTGAAAAAGAAAAAGCTCTCCGCTTGGAAAGGCTGAAAACCATCACATAGGGTCATGTATTTTTGATGCAATTTGAAGTACACTTTGGGCTACAAAAAAACCCCTAAACTATTTTAAAACAATTGAATAGGGATTTAAAAAGCGGAGAGACAGGCTCCTTTTGATTTGTCCTCTATTGTCCTGTATTTATATGCAAATAGCGGACAACCATTGATTTTCATTGAAAACTGTCCATAATTGTCACCCTTTTTGGGGTAGTATTGTGACATAGTTCAGGCAACTATCCAGGCAACTGGAATTGCCAACGTTTAATTTTAATCAATGTAGTATGAATTTCAAGTTAAAAACACCAAAATCACAGTCAAGCTCTCTCATTTTATCCTATGTCAACCTACCTGATGGTAGTCGTTTTGTGTACTCTACAGGTCAAAAGATCCCAGTGAGACTCTGGGATAAAAGCTATCAAGTTCCAATCAAAACAAAATCTCAGAAGGATCAAGTGATAATTAATTCAGTTAACCTTCGTCTTGACAGAATCAAAGCCGAATACTTAAGACTCGATCTTCAGTATCAAAAACAGGGAAAACAACTCACTAAAGAGCATTTAAAGGAAGAGTTTGACATTCTTTTTAAAGAAAAACAAAAAAAGGAGACTCCAAATGACCTTGAAAGCTGCTTTACTGACTTCTGTGAATTTAAAAACAAAGAGGGAAGTTGGAGTAGATCTACTGAACAAAGATACAAGATGTTACTTGGGCTTTTAAATGATTATAAAAAACATAAATCAAAGGCAATTGACATTCGAGGGATCGATGAATCTTGGATTACTAGCTTTAGGCATTACTGTCAAACAGTCAAAAAGCATCAAGTAAACACGCTGGGAAGAAACATCGGACTACTAAAAACCTTTTTGAATTACTGTCTGAAGAAGAAGTACATAGACAACCCCAGTTTTAAAGAAGCAGCAGTGAATAGAGAGGTAACTCACCAAATTGCACTAAATAAAGAAGAAATAGAAGTAGTTGCAAAGCTTAATTTATCCCAAAACAAGTGTTTAGAGCGAGTCAGAGACGTTTTTCTTGTTGGATGCTATACTGGAATGAGATTCAGTGACTTTAAGCGCGTAAAGAGCTCTAATATATCAGAGGGTTTGATTACAATAAGAGAAGTGAAGGACAAGACCAAAACACTCCAGATTCCTATCACTGATAAAGTGAGAGCTATCCTAGAAAAGTACGATTGGCAGCTTCCTTTAATATCTGAGCAAAAGTTTAGAGAATATCTCAAAGAGATTTTCAAACTTGCTGGTTTTACTGATCTTAAAATCAAGTCAAAAAAGATAGGTAAAGAGGTCTATGAAAAGGAGGTGCCAATGTACGAGCTTATCAGTACTCATACAGCTAGAAGATCGTTTATCACCATTATGCTCAATAGTGGGGTCCCAGCAAAGGCTATAATGAGCATAACAGGTCATAAGTCGATCAATAATTTCCAGCTATACTACAAGCCTACAAACGATACTCTGTCTGGTTTTATGGATCAAGTATGGAAATAAAAAATTGTTAATCTAAAGTGGAAAACTATTATGCGAATCCTTTGGCAAAGCCATTGTATCTTGTGAAATTTAGGTTAAAATTTGATGCAAATGGATGTGAAAACCTACAGCCCAGAACTCCAAGAAAACAGAAAACCGCTAAGTATATTAACAACCCGAATGAATTCAATTGTTGATTCAATAGATCAGCTTAGATTGACAATGGATCATATGATCGAGACTCAGTGTAAAATGAAAACTAAGATTGATAAAATCTCTGACAAAGTCTTTGAAAAGCCTGAATATTTATCAGTTGGAGAGATAGCACTCAAAGAAGGAGTTTCAGACAGAACCGTAAGGAGGCGACTTAAAGAGAAAATAATTCCATTTGAAAAAAACGAAGGAGAAAAAGCTTACAGAATACCAGCGGAAGATTATTATCAGTCACTCTCCAGTGAAGGAAAATCGAATTGGTTTCAGAATCATACAAGAGAATAATAGATCAACTCTAGGTTAAGGATGTGATGCTGGAAACACTTGATTGCTTGGTGTAGGGATTGACAGTATATATAAAGGGTGAAAACAAACTAATCGGACATTAACAATACTCCCTCTTTAGAATTGAGTAAAATCCTATTTTTTGAACAGAGAGTTCAATATCTCTCTTAATCTAATATAACCATTAGTGTTGGGATGCAAGCCATCTGAAAAGAGAGATTCGTCAATGAGACCTTCAGAGTTCAATAATACACCTCCAAGGTCACTGTAAGAAAGGCCAATATCTGAGGCTAGTTGAGCGATTTTAAAATTGAGTATTTTTATTCTATGCTCATAATCCCTTCTGGGAAGCAGTCCCAAAAAGGTAATTTCTGCTGAGGGTTGTCTTGATTTAATTCCTTTCATTAAAAGGTTAAGGCCCTCTAAAATCTCCTCGTCATTATTAATGTGAATATTGTTGGTTCCTATCATTACCAATATTTTTTCTGCTTTAAAGCTATCTAACTCTCCATGGTATACTCTCCAAAGAACGTTTTCAATTCTGTCCCAACCAAATGCATAATTCCTCATCCCTAGTGGGTTAAAACTCTGATCCCAAGATTGAGGCTCTATATTTATTTTGGTTTTTGGGTTACCACCCCAAAAGTGCACAATTGAATTGGCAATAAAAATAATTTTTGGAGGATTTTCAGATTGGTTTAAATCTAAAATCTTACGGTGCCTACTTTCCCAATCATAATTTCCAGGTTCTCTGTATTGGGTAATTGGATTTGCCGTTATGGCTAATCCAATAGGTTCATTGAGAATTGAGCGCAACTTCTTTTCATAGGCCTGGGCATATTTCATCATCCCCAAATCGGAAGGGTGTAGTCCATCAATATTATCATCTTTACCCAATCCGATATCCTCTTTGGCGAGATAAAAAATTTTATTTATGCCTTGTCTTTTTAGTTCCTGAAAAGCTTTATGTTGAATTTCGTTTACATCCATAAATGCCCTTTTCTTTTTTTCGCTAGTCATGGCCTCAGTATATCCTGCATGATCTACCAAAAGAATAGGAATGTGGGGTTGTTTTTCCCGAAGTGTTTTGACCGCCTTTAATATTCTTTCTTTTAATCCCTCATAACTTTCAATATTGTGAATTTTCCATAAATTGGTAGTTAAGTTTGGCATACAGTCAATGATATAAATCTTTGCATCAATTTCACTCATAAGTTTAATTATGGGAGGGTCAAGCTTTCCATAACCTGAAAAACCCAGGTTAATCAGGGGTCTGTCCATTTTCCTACCCAAAATTGAGGTCCATGCCAAACCTGGGCGTGAAGCACATGCTCCCTGAGCGATAGAGGTCCCATAGACAACGATAGGCTTTTCTTTTCTGACAGGCAGAGGCTCAAAGTAAGCTTTTTCATCGATACCAATCTCCATTGAGATCACCTCATTGTAGTTCGGCAAATAGAGTCGGTATTCATATCCTCTATCGTGATATATATCATTAGGATTCAAATTTGAATAAGAGTAAATGACAGATTCACCAAAGTTTCTTTCGGGAGCACAATAATGTTCTTCCCCATCGCTATCTATAGCATACATGTCTAATCCACTCATCAGCGTAGCAGGTAGGTGATCCATTTGTAAAGGAATTTTATCGTTTAGTCGATAGCGAATTTTAATTTCTTCAGCATTGGACCTAAAACGTATCATCAAGCCTGTGGAATTTTTTGCAAGCGCCCAAATTTGAGGATCAATTTTAGAGGCGATTCTATTGGGTAGTCGGTTAAATGGGGAAGGTGTTTGAAGGGGCCAAGCCTGACCTTCAATAACTTGAAATTCGTGCTCGGAGGGTTTCCACCATTTTTTTTCAGATTGGGTATAACCTATTGAAAACGAACAAAATAATAGATAAATTAAAATAAATTTGTAATTCATGCTATAGATTAATGAAAATTAATAACAGGGTTTAAGTAAAAGATTTTTAATTATTTTTCATCTTCAAAGATTTAAAGTTTTTTGATTTTGACATTTCTAAAAAAAAGATTACTACCATGGTCTTGAAAGCCAATGTATCCTTTTTTGTATTTTCCATAGTCCGGTGCATTATTCCACTTACCTGAGTTTCTTCTTTCATACCAATCATCAGACCAAGGAACAAAAGACAATAGCCTCTTGCCATTGAGCCAATGTTCTACTTTTTCGGAAGTAAAAACAATCCTACTGCTATTCCACTGACCGGGAGGATACATTACTTTTTGGGTGGTGTCGGGGACGTGCATCGCATAGTCGGCCCCAGTAAGTTGCCAGTCTTTTAATTCATAGTTGTGAATTTCAGCATAGTTCTCATCGTCCAGTAATTGATATTCCGGAGCTACCACCGAAGCACCATCATAGCCTTCCTTGAGGTGGTAAAAGATTCCGCTATTTCCTCCTTTGGGAATATTCCACTCTACATATAATTCAAAATTATCAAACTCTTCAGCCCCATATATGATATCTCTGCTGCCTTTGTAGTCATAATCTTCTTCTAAAATCTGGGCAGTGGTAAAGGTCAATGTACCTTCAACGATTTTCCAACCGGGTGGCATCTGATCTCCATTATAAGCCCTCCATCCCTCAAGCGAATTACCGTCAAAAAGGGTAATCCATTCACTGGATTTATTTTTAGGTGTTTCATTACAACACCAAATACTAAGGAGGAAAATTGATAAAATTATTTTTCTCATAGGATATTTTTTTAAGATATTATTGCTAAAGGTTCTGTATTTTTCCAGTTTCCACGGGTAAAGTCAGGGAATTGCTGAGGCATTCCTTGCTGTGAAACTGAAGCCTCACTTAAAGGTGCCACAGCACTCCAAAAAGCTCCTTCATAAACATTTTGATCTAAAGGAAGCCCTTTTCTTAAACATTCAACTATTCTATATCTCATCATAAAATCCATCCCACCATGACCGCCCATTTTTTTGGCTAAGGCTCCTAATCTTAAATACAATGGGTGTTCGTACTTTTTGAAAAGAGATTCTAATTTTTCTCCTTCAGCCCAACTATGAGAATCTTTAGTTGCGCCGAGGACTCCACCCTCTAATGCAACTCTTGTAGGATAACCTGCTAATGTTCCTTTTGTGCCTTGTATAAGGTTTAACCTTGAGTAAGGTCTTGGACTTATTTCATCCCATTGAACCATTATTGTTCTTCCTAAGTTTGTTTTAATGATTGATGTATTAATATCTCCTGCTCTAAAGTCTGAATTATTCCATTTTTGATCTTTTGGATTATTTTTTTGTACATATAATTTTGCTCCTAAAGCTGGTGATGAATATGAAACAATTGATTTAAATTGATCTTCAGATCTTGATAGATTCATATATTGCGCTATTGGACCAAGTCCATGTGTAGGGTATAAGTTTCCATTTCTTTTTAGATGGTGATCTGGACGCCAAACTCCTTCCCCTCTTTTTTCATTTTTAAAAAGATCACGTAAATCATGAATGTAAGCAGCCTCCCCATGAAGTAAATCTCCTATAATTCCATTTCGGCATATGTTAAGATATAAAAGTTCCTCTCTGCCATAATTGACATTTTCCATCATCATACAGTGCTTTTGTGTTTGCTCTGATGTATCGACAATTTCCCAAAGCTCATTGAGGGTTACGGCCAAGGGCACCTCAACAAAGGCATGAGCACCCTGCTTCATGGATTCTATTGCCATTGGAGCGTGGTTATTCCAGTTAGTTGCTATAATAACAACATCGGGTTTAACCTCTTGTAACATACTTTTCCAACGGTTTTCATCTCCATAATATCTAGCTATATTTTGATGTCGTCCGTTTCCTTTCTCTATACAGTCTGAAACGGATTGATTAACTAAATCCTCGTGTAGATCAGATATTGCAATTATTTCGGTATTTTCAATATGCGCAAATTGTTTAGCATGAGCACGACCTTGTCCTCCTACACCTATTACCGCAATTCGCAGTTTTTCTATTTTAGGCGCAGCATAGCCACCCATGTAAACACCTCCCGAAGACTCTTTCGGTTTTACATCAGATTCATAGCTTGAAACAAAAGTGGTTGATGATAGAGCCACCGTCGATAGAGAAGTCTTCTTTAAGAAATTTCTCCGATTATACTTTTTCATATTTGACTTTATTAAAGTATTTTAGAGTATACCATATTTAGTGAATTTTATTGAAAAGAAAATTGCCCCAATTAAGAGGCAATTCCACTTCAACTGAACTTAAACTACTAATAAACAAACTAATATCCGGGATTTTGTGTCATAATGTCTGAGCCAATCAAATCTATTTCACTTTGTGGTATAGGCCATAAATAATGTTTGGATGAATCAAAGTTTAACTGCTGCATTACTCGGTATTCTCCAGAGTCATTTTTTGCTCCAAACATAGTACCATTTAGAACATCTTCAGCAATTCTCCAACGTTTAATGTCTTGCAATCTCGTATCGTTATGCTCATTTGCCAACTCAACATTACGTTCCCTACGAATTATCTCACGAAGTTCACTCTGGTTTAAGGTTGTTACATTAGGATAATTGTCAACATCAGTAAAAACTGTATTATAGGCCCTTGCTCTAACATGATTGATAGCATCTAAAACAGATTGATCAATTGTACCTGATTCAATTTTGGCTTCTGCATATGTTAAAAGGACTTCGGCATATCTTAGGAGAACAATATCCATATCATATAAGCCCCAACCTGTATGTAAATAATTAAAGGCTTTGTTGGGATATAACCCAGTATTTACAGCATCGTTTACTGTGCCTCCAGCTAAAGGACTACCTGCCAGCATATCTCCTTCTTTCAAGACGGCCATATTTAACCTTGGATCTCTATTTTTATATGGATTTTCTGGGTCAAATAAAGGAGATTGGTCTATTGTCATTCCATCAACACATTCAAAAGCATCTACAAATACTTGTGATACCATAAATGCCCCCCATCCTTGGTTGATATGTGCTGGTGGCATAATTGCAGTTTGATAATAATTACCTAGATCAGGCATATTAAATTTTATAGAAAAAATTACTTCTGAATTATCTTCATTGGCTTGTTGACCTACTGAAAAATAACCTTGACCATTTGCATCTTGAAATAGATTGTATGTTCCAGAATCCATAACAGCTTTTGCCGCAACAGCAGCTTCAGGATACATTTCATTATTCAATAAAAAACGAGCTTTTAATGCATTGGCAGCTCCTCTAGTTATCCTTCCAGGATCAGCAGCAGTAGCAGGTAAATCAGCAGCAGAATTATCCAATTCAGATATAATAAATGCTTTTACTTCATCGTCTGAATTCCTTGGTATTTTTAAATCTGCAATTCCTAGTGGTTCAATTACAAGTGGTACACCTCCCCAGTTATCACTCAAAATGGTATACCAAAAAGCCCTTAAAAACCTAACTTCGGCTATATATCCCCTGCGAACGGTTTCATCCATTTCTGCTCTTTCAATATTTTTCAAAAAATTATTAGCAACTCTTATAGAACCATAAAGATATTTCCAATAACGTAAAACAGTGGGTGAAGCTGGATTGACAGACCCATTTTGGAAAATGTCATTTCTATGAAAAGAACTAGAGGCCCAGCCTCCTCCCATAGCAACATCTGTCATAGTATTAGCTCCCCAAAGATAGGTCGTCCACTCGTCGAAAGCTGAACCTCTTTCACCTAATCTGGCGTAGACTGCTACTAAACCCTGAAAGGCATCATCCTCAGATTGCCAGAAAAGATCTTCGGAGAGTTGGCTTTGAGGATATTCTTCTAAAAAATCGTCATTACAAGAAAAAGTAATTATCGATGATATTGTAATTAAAAATAATATTTTTTTCATTTTACATCTATTTAAAAAGTTATATTAATTCCGGTTGAAAAAAATCTTGATGATGGATAACTAAAGGCTGAAAATGCAAATGGGTCACCATTGGCAAATTCAGGATCAAGATCTTTAATGTTTGATATATGAAGTAAATTCTCTCCAGTTATATATAATCTTAACATTTTTATTTTAAGGCTATTTAAGATTGAAGGAGGTAGACTATATCCAATCTGCAAGTTTCTTAATTTAGCAAACGAAGAATCTCTAGTCCAGTATGAGCTCGATTGATAATTTCTAGCCTGATTTGCTACTGAGAGGCGAGGATAAAAAGCTCCTTGATTTTGTTCTGTCCAAGTGTTATTGACCATATTCTGCAGAGGACGAGCGGCATTGTAAAAAGGTTGCACATATGGCCCCGTTGTTAATGCTTTAAATCCTGCAGCACCTTGCCATACCATGGAAAAATCGAAATTTTTCCAATTTAATCCAGCAGTCAATCCAAATGTATATTCAGGAAAATAAGATCCTAAGGATTCTCTATCACTAGGATCTACCACACCATCATTATTTATATCCACATATCTTATATCTCCAGGTACAGGTGCACCACCAAAAGAGGTTTGATCAGGTGCTGCGTCAATTTCAGCTTGACTATTGAAAATACCATCAGCGACATAACCAAAGATGTTATTTATTGGATCACCTACAGACCTCCCCGGAGCATCACTACCTTTTAAATCGGTTATCTCGTTTTTAACATAGCTTAAATTTGTATTTATAAAATAATTTAAATCACCACTAGTTTTATTTTGATGAGTAATTGCAATTTCAAAACCTTCATTATCTACCGATGCAGCATTAATAGTTGGAGGGAGCATCCCTAATATTGCTGGTTGAGGTAATGATAATAATATGTCATTTGTTGTTTTCTTAAAATAATCTGCAGTAAAAGTTACTTTATTATTGAATATAGACATATCAATACCAACATCACTTATAGTTGTTGTCTCCCAGGTTATATCAGAGTTTGCAACTGCAGTTTCATCAAGACCAGTGTATGCAGTGTTTCCAAAACTATAAACAATTGGAACGTTCCCTAAACCAAAAATATTTTCTCTTGAAACAAGACTACCTAAAGTCTGGCGGAAAAGATAGTCTCCAACTTCTTGGTTACCCAGCTTCCCCCATGAGGCTCTGATTTTTAAGTTTTGAAAAATATCAGAATCAAAGAAATTTTCCTCAGATAAATTCCATCCTGCTGAAAAAGATGGGAAAGCAGCAAACCTTGTATCAGTCGGAAATCTTGAGGTTCCGTCGTATCGAACATTTGCTTCAAAAAGGTATTTCTCATTAAAATTGTAGTTTACCCTACCAAAACCTGATCTTAATCCATAAATAATTTCATCACCAAAGGCCTGATCGTTAGAAGGATCAACACCATTAAGTTGGGTAATTGTATTATTACCCGTTAATTCTGTTCTTCCGGCGTCTATTGATGTAGAAGTAAATGAAAGTTGCTCATACCCGAGTAATACAGAAAAATTATGACTATTTATTTGTTTTTGATAAGTTGCAATTAACTGATTTGTAACATCTTTTCTTTTATCATACTGAGCCCTTATTGATCCGTTAAAACTGGCTCCAACTGTATAGTCATTAAGTGACGAGTTATACCTATACAATTTTAAAAAGTTGTCAAAAAAATCTCCATGTTTATTGTCATTTCTATATGTTACCCTTCCTCGTATCTTAAGATCATTTGTTAAATCATATTCAACGAATATCGAATTTATATAATCGTTATAATTCTGGTCATAAGTACCTAAGGGAGCTTTAACAAATGCTATGGCATTGGTGCCAGAGGCAGCAGTCCAATCTTGACCTGCTGCCCATAGACCATTTTCATATTGAATAACGTCACCAGGGTGAGCTGTGTAAGCATTTTCAATAAGGCCCCCTGCTAATTGAGTGCTGCCACTTTGCATTGCATTTACACCTGAAAGGTTGACACCAACCTTAAGTTTTTCATTTGCACCAATTGTCTGCTCAAAGTTTAAACGATAGTTCGTACGAGAATAATCGAACAGCTCTATTATTCCATTTTCATCGAAATGTCCCAATGATAAGGAGTAATTAGTTTTTTCGGTTCCACCAGATGCACTTAAATTATGAAAATTACGAATTCCATTTCCTGAATTGATTAGTTGTTCATATTGATCATTATCAGGATGTGAATTAGGACTTGAGCCTGTTGACCACTTATTTAGATCATCATCTGTATATCTTAATGCAGAACCATCATTACTTAATGCAGCATTATACATTGTAGCATATTGAAAAGCACCAACTCTTTCAGGGGTTCTATAGGGCTCTGAAACTCCTATGCCGCCATGATATTTGATAATTGGCTCACCTGTCTTCCCTTTTTTTGTTGTAATAAGTATAACCCCATTTGCAGCTCTAACCCCATATATCGCTGCAGAGGCAGCGTCCTTTAGTAACGAAACACTTTGAATATCATTGACATCAAGATTTGTCATATCACCTACAATGCCATCAATTAATACAAGTGGTGCGTTTTTAGAGGGAAAATAAACTATCCCTGTTGGATCACCAAGTGATCCAACACCTCTTACATTTAAACCTCCTGCATTGCTATCTGCACCACCTTGGCCATTCATCCCTCCTGGTCTACCTCTTTGTTGAGAAACGGTCAAACCAGGTAATTGACCTGCTAAAGCAGTTGTAACGTTGCTAGTAGGACGATTTTCTATTTGTTCATTTTCTAGAACCGCTATTGATCCTGTTAGGTTTATTTTTTTTTGCGTGCCAAAACCCACAACAACAACTTCATCAAGTGATGAATTGTCGAAGATAAGAGTAATATTAAAATTACTTCTATCCTCTGTAATGATAGATTGGGACAAATATCCAACATAAGATATTTTTAGTATAGAATTTTCATTTTCCAGAATGATTGAAAAATTTCCGTCAAAATCGCTTGTGGTTCCATTATTAGTTCCTTCTTCTATAATTGTAGCGCCAGGTAAAGGATTACCCTCATCGTCTGTTACCTTGCCATTAATTGACTTTTGTATGGTTTCTATTTGATCCATGCTCTTAATAAGTGTAGATGAAACTTCATTTCTATCTTTCTGTTTTAAGAGCACTTTTGTATCCCTTATATAATAGACAATTTTATTTTCAAATAATTGATCCAAAACATCTTTAATAAGGGCTTTTTCTGCCTTTAGAGAGACTTTTTTATTAAAGTCAAAGATATCTAAGCGGTAGATAAACTTGAAGTCAGTTTTTGCCTCAATTTCATCTAAAACCTTAACTATTTTTTTATTTTTTACATTGATTGAAATTTCAGTTTGGCCAAAAGTATTTGCTAAGGCCGAAAGCATAAAAGCAAAAAAAAGTACAAAAGTAAGTTTCATTTTTGTTTTGGAGTTGTAACATAAATGTTCAACATCACTAGTTTGATAGATTTTCATTATTTTACACTGGTTTTTAATCGGTTTGACAATCGGTTTACTAATCTTTGGGGAGATATTGGTACTATCTCCCTTTTTTATTTAATAATAATTTTGTTGTTAAAAATTTGATATTCTATATTGTAAATTTCCTTGAAGTAACTTAATACTTCTTCAATGGATTCATCATCCAAGTCAATACTTGCATTAAACAAGTCATCTTTATCTTTTTTGTTATTGATTATGGTTACATTATAAAGACGTTGTAATTTTAATAGAATTTGAGAGAACTTTTCATTTCTAAAAACGACTTCACCATTGATCCAAGAGGTATAGATTTTTGTATTAATTCTTTCTGTTTGGACGTCTAAATTTTCTTTATTTACTTTTCCGAGTTGACCTGGGACCAGCTTTGTCATCTTCTCTGATGATTCCAAGACAATACCTACGGATCCCTCTACCAATACTACATCTGAAATTTGATCCTCTGGAAAATTTTTAAAATTAAATTCCGTTCCATAAACTTCAACATTAATATCATTTGACTTTACTATAAAAACATCGGATTTTGGCGCCACCTCAAAATAGGCCTCGCCTATTAATTCAACTTCTCTTGTTTTATTCTTTTCAAATGATACAGGATAAATCAAATTACTCCCAGAATTCAGATATACCTTTGTACCATCAGACAAGACAATATTGATTTTTTTACCATAAGGGACATTTATTTTATGGGTGAGGTCTTCTAGTTTGTTATTTTGGGTATAAATTAATTCATTACTTGTTTTTACTAGTTTAATGTTTTCCTCGACAGAAATTTTATCCACTTTATTGATGATTACCTTTTTTCCAGAGGAGGTGGTTAGGGTAATCTCGTCTTTTTTTGGAACGATTTCACCAGTAGTATCATTTTCAATTTCAATGGATTTTAGATAATAACCCCCACCAACCATTAGCACGAAAAGGGCGGCATATTTTAAAAAATGAAGGGTTTTGTTTTTTGAATTTTGTTTTTTCTTTTCAAGCTCAATTTTTTCTTTAATCTTATTGAGGATGTCAATATTGTCAATATCATTCATTATATATATGCTGTAGAAATTAATTTTGACAAAGGATTTAAATATTGCCAAGTTTTCTTCTAATTTTAATAAACTCAAAAGCAATTCCAATTCTTTAATTGAAGCGTCTTGATTGATGTATTTTACAATTAAACTTTCCAAAGTTTTCATTAAGTCCTTTTTAGTAATACAGTTAAAAAAATAAAAACCCCTAAAAATATTATACTTTTATTCGTATGAAATTCAAAAAAAAGGACATAATTAAGCTGAAAAAGGGTGAGGAGAAAGCCTTTAAATTATTGGTGAATACCTTTAGCAAAAAGTTATTTGCTTACGCCATTAGCCTCACAGGAAATCACTCTTTAGCTAAAGATATTGTTCAGGAAGTTTTTATTTCCACTTATGAATTCAGAAATAAAATTGACCCGAATTACTCTATACAATCCTTCTTATATAAAACAGCGTATAATAAATTCATCAATAAATATTACAAGAAAAAAGCAGAAGATAAGCTTAAAGAAAAATATTTAAGAACCTTAAATAGTTTAATGGATCAAACAATCCAAAATGAAAACTTTGAGCATCATGTAAAACGCATCGAAAAGAGTATTGATAAACTACCTGAAAAATGTAAGCAAATCTTTAAGTTGAGTAAAAAAGAAGGACTCACAAATATTGAAATTGCAGATTATTTACAAATTTCCCTTAAAACAGTTGAAGCTCAAATTAGTATTGCTTTTTCAAAGATTAGGAAAGACATGCTTAATAAATAAATAACCCCTAGAACGACCCTTGAAAACGGCTTTAAGAAATATTCGTTACCTAGTTTATTGAAATGTATATCCCTTATTTGAGAGGCCTCCCATCGCAATAAAACCCTTGGCTAACTTGAAATATTTTAATTATTACGAAGCTTAAGAGCTACTTGATTGATGTCTTCTTGCGTCAGCATGGTTATCCAGGTAGTAGGTTGCGTTCCTCCATAGAGCGCTAAATAGGTTATGTCGTGCTCTTTAGAAGAAGAATGCCAGTGCTCTGACCCTTTTTCACATCGTATTAGGTCTCCCGTCTTAATTCTTATCGGGTCTTTACACTTTCCTAAAACCCATGCCCATGAGTTTACGATAGGAGAGCACGAGAAGTTTTAGATTTTCACATCACGTTACAAACTTTCCCCAAACAAACACCCCCTAAAATGTCTTTTATAGATCTTAAGTTA
>Ga0228668_1000087_pt1 | contig 49800 bp, 65 predicted proteins | sample 82DmetaG_FD_182701 | JGI IMG/M metagenome (GOLD analysis project Ga0228668, IMG submission 182701) | Seawater microbial communities from Monterey Bay, California, United States - 82D | ecosystem: Environmental > Aquatic > Marine > Coastal | place: USA: California | collected 2016-10-10
TTGGAACTCTTTCACCCTATTACTTACGTAATAGAGAGCCAAAGGGCTCTCTTAATTACCGTAATAGGGATTGGGTGATCGTGGATTTCACAATCATCACCATTTTCTAACAACACGAAATTTAAAAATTATGAAAAACAAAAAAATTCTAGCACTCGATCTAGGCACAAAAACAGGCTGGGCAGTTTGTCTAGCAGATCAAAAAATTCTTAGTGGCACTGAGAATTTCAAATCAACACGCTTTGAAGGTGGAGGCATGCGCTATCTTCGTTTTAAAAACTGGCTTGACGAAATGAACAAGCTCTCAAGTTCAATCGACCAAATTTACTTCGAGGAAGTCAGGCGCCATATCGGAGTTGACGCAGCCCATGCTTATGGTGGCTTTTTGGCTCACCTGACCGCTTGGTGTGAAGCAAAAAATATCCCATATCTTGGCATTCCAGTTGGCACGATCAAGAAGCATATCACTGGCAAAGGTAACGCTTCAAAAAGACAGATCATCAGCAAAATCACTGAAATGGGATTTGCTCCCAAAGATGACAATGAGGCTGATGCTTTGGCTCTGCTGGATTTAGTAATCAAAGATCAAGCGAGGTGAATATGCAAAAAGATTATCAAAGCCCACTGGGCAGGATGCAGCCAATAAAAATCGACATTGAGAAAGTCAAAAAAGATGGCTGGAAAAATGACGGAATATTGGTGGTCAAAAAAGATGATGAGCGTCTGAGTTGGGATGAGCAAGAGCTTATCAAGCAAATTGGCAACAAAATTTACAACAATCAAAATAGGCAAAAAACATGACAAATGACGCAGGCACGCAGTGCCGAGTAATTTGCATAATTCAATAAATAAAAATTAAGAATTATTATGAAAAATCAAAAATGGACTAAAGAAATCGTTGCTGATCGCTTTGAGGAGGCGGTCAGGACTTTGAGCAGACTTCCTGCTGTTAGGGTTAATGGCTATATGTCAGCTTGGCCAGAAATTGTCTACACCAAAAGAGAAATAGCCATGATGGATCAAAAGCCAAAAAGATGGCCACCAACTGCTAAAGCTATATCCAGCATGATCGAGACCTGCAAATGGATAAATCTTCTTACTGAAATTGATGATCGCAAAGTCATCTGGCTTAGAGCTTCAAGACTGCCTTGGAAGGAAATTTGTAAACAATTGGGAGTTGCTAGATCAACTGCCAATTGGAGATGGCAAAAGGCTATACTCACAATTACTAACAAACTAAATTGATTTCCTATGTTTACTAATCACTAAAAAACCATTGGACATTTCAGGCTTATTTGGGCTATATTTTTTTCATCCTCAAAAAATTATAGATACAAATCTTCACCGAAAAAAATTAATATTTTAAAATCTTGGCAATCGTAAATTTACATTTGGAAAATCAGGCGACAAAAAGCCTAAGCCAGATTGCAAGTAGACAAATACCATTCATAGTCACAAAAAGCCTGACCAATGTGGCACAGAGATCGCAGGCAGAAGTTAAAAAGCATATCAGGGAAGAATTTCATATTCGCAAAAAATCAGGTGGATTTGAAAGTAGCATAAGAATTAAGCCGGCAAACAAAAGAAACCTAACCTCTCAAATTTACACCATGGCAGCATTTGCTAGCCTGCAACAAACAGGAGGTAAAAAGAAAGCCAGAGATGGCAGGCTGGCAATACCGATTTATAACAACATCAAGGATGTTAAGAGAAAGACGGCAAAGAATAACCCATCAGCATACCTCGCTGGCGATGCTTTTAAGATGAGAACTAAATCAGGCAAGGAAGTAATAGCGCAGCGTAAGCGTGGTGGGCTGAATATCTTATATTTTTTAAGGAAAGAAGCTGATGTTGAGAAGAGATTTGATATGATTGAAGTCACTACTAAAGCAGTAAACGACTCTTTTGGCATGATCTTTAGAAGAAATTTACAGGATATTTAAAAGCAAGACAGGAAATATCAAAGATTGACACTGGGATACCAATATGGTAATTTAAAAGTTATTAATAACAAAATATAAATATTATGAGCACAAATATATCCTTAACTCCAGAACTTGAATCATATGCCAAAAATCAAGTAGCAAAGGGACTATATGGTTCAATTAGTGAATTTATGCGCGAAGCTATAAGAATGCATAGAGAAAGAAATTTAGAGCATCGTTTATATTTACACGAAATGCATAAAGAGCTAGATATGGCCGCTAAAGAAATCGATGATAATAATATCTCAAAATTTGATATGAATGATACTATAGAGCAATCTTTGAAAGATATTTAAAGCATGCCAAAACAACCTTTGCATATCTATAAAACACCTACTGCTGATCGTAAGATCAAAGAAATCATTAAGTTCTCTGTCCAAAAATGGGGTAAAAGTACGGCGAAAAACTATGCTCTTGATCTAGAAAAAACTATACGGTCAATAGCATCAGGAAAATTAAAAACCAAAATAAATAAAGAATTTAGCACAAGATTTAGCTATTACCGAGTAAATAAACATTATATTTTCTTTGAAATTCAAAATGATAAATTAATTGTAGTTACGTTATTTCATGTAGCTATGGATATACAAAATCGTCTTACAGATGAAACCACATCAAGTAAATAGTAAACAAAAGTGTTTGTTAGTAAACACGCTCCCTTTCCTTATTTAAATTATTAGAATAAAATAGGTACTGTGAGCGATCTATCCATCGAGGGTAACGCGCACCGCAGGACTTTTTTAGCGTTAGCCTTTTAAAAGGGGTACGCACAACTTTCAGAAAATTTCATTTAGTACGCAAATTCATTGGTTCTTGCTGGTGCGTACCATTTTATTTTTAGTACGCAGATAACAAAATTAAGCAAAAAACATGAATGAAGATTTTTTGCCAAAAATGGCAGACCATATTGAGATGAAGTCGGTTGAGGAATTAATTCCATATTCCAAAAATGCTAGAACTCACAGTGAAAGCCAAATAGCACAAATTGCTAATAGCATAATTGAATTTGGATTTACTAACCCAGTTTTAATTGATGGGGATAAAGGAATAATAGCTGGCCATGGAAGATTGATGGCAGCCAAAAAACTAAATTTATCTCAAATTCCAGTTGTTATTCTTGATCATCTATCTGAAGCGCAAAAGCGCGCTTATATTATTGCTGATAACAAATTAGCGGAAAATGCTGGATGGGATGAAGAAATTTTAGCAAATGAACTTCAAGATCTTAAAGAAGAAAATTTTGATTTAGATTTAATCGGTTTTGAAGATCAAGAATTAGAAAAGTTATTTACCAATCTCTATGAAAATGGCGAACAAAAAGAAGAAGAAAATATCCCAGAAACAGAAGAAAACCCAATCTCAAAATCAGGCGATATTTGGATTCTAGGAAATCATAAATTAATTTGTGGTGATTCTTGTAAAATAGAAACTTACCAGCTCCTTTTAGAAAACGAGCTAGCCGATATGACCTTCACTGATCCACCATATAATGTGGATTATGGTAATACCATGAAGGATAATTTAATAGGCAAAAAGAATAGTAAAACTGGCAAAGAATATAAAAACGCATCAGGTCAAAGAACTATTTTAAATGATAATCTAGGCAATGATTTCCCTAAATTTCTTTTTGATTGTTGCTCAAATATTCTGGCTCTTACAAAGGGAGCTTGCTATATTTGCATGAGCTCATCAGAGCTCCACAGCTTGCAAAAATCCTTTAGAGATGCTGGTGGAAAATGGTCAACATTTATTGTTTGGGCAAAGAATCATTTTACTCTTGGTAGGTCAGATTACCAAAGACAATATGAACCCATCCTCTATGGCTGGAAAGAACAAAATGATCATTATTGGTGTGGCGACAGAAATCAATCAGACGTTTGGTATTTTAATAAACCAAATAAAAGCGATTTACACCCAACAATGAAACCAGTTGAGCTATGTAAAAAAGCAATTCTTAATTCCTCAAAAACTGATGATATAGTTCTTGATCCCTTTGGCGGAAGTGGCTCAACCTTAATTGCAGCCGAACAAGCAAAAAGAAGATGCAGAATGATAGAATTAGATCAGAAATATGTGGATGTTATCATTAAAAGGTGGCAAAATTTAACTGATAAAAAAGCGACTTTACTGAAAAGTGGAGAAACTTTTGACGATATTTTAAATAAGGTAAATGCAGGATCATAATTCAATAAAAATCGAGGCACAAAAACTGGTTGATGAACATGGCAAAAAAGCTATAAATATCGCCAAAAGAAAGGTTGATAATTTAAACAATCAACATAGCCGAGAAAGTGATTTTGCCTTTTTGCTTTTAAACGAAGTAGAAAAGTTAGTTGAAGAGCTTTTAGTATTATCTTTTTAAGAAATAAAGGTATAATTTTAAGAGCTGTTATTAACCTTAAAATTAAAACACTCATGAAAAAATTATCTTTAATTTCAATTCTAGCGTTAGCTTCTTTAGGGCTTTCTTCTTGTAGTTATGTCCATAATCATCATGGGCATCATGGCAAGAAACCCCATGATAAGCACACCAAATACATGGAAGAACATTTTAAGAAAGCTGATAAAAACAACGATGGTTTTATCTCTAAAAAAGAGCATGAGCAATGCTCAAATACCAAATTCTCTAAAATGGATTTGAATAAAGATGGTAAAATTTCAAAAAAAGAAATGGATAGCTTTAAAAAAGCTAAATGGAACACTCATCGCAAGGGGAATTAATCATTTAAGATATTTGCCCTGAAATAATTTTTTGGGCAAATTTTAAGAGCTTCTTCATCCCAATTATTAGTACATCTTTAGAGATTAAAAAAATTATAATTTTTTAGATTATTATTAGGTATCAAGTTGCATCATAAGCTTTCTTTCATATTGCTTTAATCTGGTAATTTCGTTCATTAAATAAATAACTTTATCTCTATTAAACTCATGTTTTAACCTTAGTTCATGATTTTGAATATTTTGTCCTAATTTTTGTAATATATTTTCTATTTTGCTCATTTTTTGATAAAATTTAAAGTTAATAAACAAGCTCTAAAGCCCTTTACAGTATAGCTTCTTATCCTGTGTCTATCAAGTCAATTAGCACTAATTTATCAAAGTTTTAATCAAATTATTCAAAGAATTTATGAAAGAATATGGAGCTATCAATAAGAGGCTATGCAAGACATCGAGGCGTCACCGACGGAGCTGTTAGAAAGGCCATAAAAGCCGGTAGAATCACCAAAAATAAAAATGATAAAATTGATCCAGAATTAGCAGATAAACAATGGTCAAAAAACACTGATCCAGCCCAAGTTAAAGAAATAAAAAAGGAAGAGGAAATAAAACAAGAAACTGGAAACTACAATCCATCTCCATTTGGCCCAAGTTACCAACAAAGTCGAGCCATAAAAGAAGCTTATAATGCAAAACTAACAAGGCTTCAATTTGAAAAAGAGTCAAAGAAGTTAATCTCAGTAGATGAAGTAAAAATCAGCGCCTTTAATACTGCAAGAATGACAAGGGACAGAATATTAAATATTCCTGATCGAGTAATTCCTCAGCTGGTTGGAAAAACTGATATTCACGAGATGAAGGAATTATTAAAATTAGAATTAGTTAAGGCTTTAGAAGAATTATCCAAAAATGATCCATGATGATTTATATTTTAAGAGTTTTTACGAAGGTCTAAAGCCAGATCCAAATTTTAATGTTTCCGAGTGGGCCGATAATCACAGAATTTTAACCTCAGTATCATCGGCAGAGCCTGGACCATGGAGAACAGATAGAACTCCTTATTTAAAAGAAATAATGGACTGCCTTTCGCCAAGCAACCCTTGTGAAAAGGTGGTATTCATGAAAGGTGCGCAAATTGGTGGAACTGAGTGCGGAAATAATTGGATGGGTTTTGTAATCCATCATGCACCTGGGCCAATGCTAATTGTTAATCCAACAGTTGAGACGGCAAAACGAACCTCAAAAATGAGGATTGATCCAGCTATTGAAAATTGCCCAGCTCTAAAAGAAAAGGTTCAAGATCCAAGAAGTAGAGATTCTGGTAACACAATGCTAATGAAGGAATTTTCAGGTGGGGTTTTGATTTTAACTGGAGCTAATTCTGCGGTTGGGCTTCGCTCAATGCCAATAAGGTATTTATTCCTAGATGAAGTTGACGGTTATCCAGATGATGCAAACGCAGAGGGAGATCCAGTAAATTTAGCAATTCAAAGAACTGCTACCTTTAGCAATAAAAAAATCTTCATGATATCAACCCCGACTATTAAAAATTATAGTCGAATTGAAACTGCTTTTTTAGAGGGAGATCAAAGATATTATTTTGTGCCATGTCCTGATTGTTCTGAGCTACAAATATTAAAATGGAAAAATATTAAATGGCCAAAAGGACAGCCAGAAAATGCTTATTACAAATGCAAAAAATGTGAAAGCAAATGGGAAGATCATCAAAAAGCAGAAATATTAAAAAATGGTAAATGGATTGCACAAAATCCTAATAATGAGAGCAAGACAATATCTTTTCATTTATCGTCACTTTACTCACCTCATGGCTGGGTAAGCTTTGGTGATATTGCCAAAGAATTTAGTGAGGTTCATAAAGATCCACCAAGACTTCAGGTTTGGACAAACACCAAATTAGCAGAAACTTGGGAGGATATGTCTGGTGAGGCTATTGATCCAACAGGATTATTAAAAAGAAGAGAAAACTTTGGCAAACATTTACCAAAAGATATAGCAATCATTACAGCTGGCGTTGATGTTCAAGATAACAGATTAGAGTTAGAAATTGTTGGCTGGGGTAAAGATGAAGAATCTTGGTCACTTGATTATCAGGTAATTTATGGTGATCCATCAACTCCTGATTTATGGAATGATTTAGATAAAATTCTGAGCAATAATTTTACTCACAGCAGAGATTTAGGAAATTTTGCAATTACTGCAGTAGCAGTTGATTCGGGCGGTCATTATACCGATCATGTCATCAATTACTGCGATGAGCGTAAACATAAAAGATTTTGGGCAATTAAAGGAAGCTCCAATGGAAATGGAGTTCCAATATGGCCAGTAAGAGCTAGTCAAAGTAAAAGACTAAAAAAACCAGTTTATGTAATTGGCGTAAATGATACAAAAGAAACATTAATGCAAAGACTTCGCATTGAAAATTCAGGTGCTGGTTATTGGCATTTTCCAATTGAGCGTGATCAAGAATGGTTCAACCAAATTACATCTGAAGTTATTAAAACCAAATATGTAAAAGGCAGACCAACTAGAACTTGGCAACCTCGCAAAGAAGGAATTGCCACTGAGGGCTTGGATTGCCGAGTTTATGCTTTTGCGGCACTTCGAGGCTTAGTTAGAAATTGGAAATTAGATTTAAATAAATTGGCTCACAAATTATCAGAAATTCCACTTCGAAATTCTGATACACCAATTATGAATAATAAATTTGCAGTCAATTCAAGAAGCAGAAGAGTTCGAAGCAAAGGAATCAACTAAAAATCATGAAATCTCTAGAAGAACAATTAAGCGAAGTACAGCAAGCTATATCTGATATTTTAATTGGCGCTCAAGAAGCAAGCTATAATGGGCAAAGAGTTAAAAAAGCAGATTTGGCAATTTTAGAGTTAAGAGAAAAAAGACTGTTGGTGCAAATTAAGCGTAAAAGCCGAGGCGGTATAAGAGTTAGAAATATTATTCCTCAAGATTAAATAATGAGTAGAATTCCTAAAATTGAAGCAACTTGGCTTGATAGAACTATATCCTATTTTAATCCAGAAACTGGGTTAAAAAGATTAGAGGCAAGAACAAGAATTGCCCTTGCTGGTGGCTATACAGGCGCTAGAAGAGATAGAAGACAAACTAAAAGTTGGAATACAGCCGATGGCTCTGCTGACAATGTTACTTTACCTGATTTGCCAGCTCTTAGGGAGCGATCTCGTGATTTACTCAGAAATGCTCCACTTGCTTGTGGTGCTGTCAATACTGTTGTTACGAATGTGGTTGGAACTGGCTTAAAAGTTCAGTCCCATATTGATCGAGAAATTTTAAAGCCATTTTTTAAGGGTGAAGATGAGTTTGATAAATTTGAAAGAAGCGCCGAGCGAATCTTTAGAAATTGGGCAGAGAGCGCTGATTGTGATATCACTAGATCTCAAAGCTTTAGTGAAATTCAAAATCTGATCTTAAGATCAGTTCTCGAGAGTGGCGATATTTTTATCCTAAAAAGAAATGTCCCAAGAAATGGCAAAATCATTGATCTATCTTTGCAATTAGTAGAAGCAGATAGAGTCAGCAATCCAAACTACAAAATAGATGATGGCAAATTATCTGCTGGCGTGCAAATGGATAATAATGGAGCACCAATTGCTTATCATATTTGTAACCAACATCCAGATGATTACCAAAGTGAGAAAGCTAAAAAATATGTAAAAATCCCTGCTTTTGATAAATATGATAATAGGCAAGTATTTCATATATTTAATCGAATCAGACCAGGTTTAACAAGAGGTGTTCCATATTTAGCGCCTGTAATTGAAAGCTTAAAACAATTAGATCGTTACACCGAGGCAGAAATTATGGCGGCCGTAGTATCTTCTATGTTTACAGTATTTGTAAAATCTGAAGATGAGCAAGGTTTAGCGGGAATGACTCCGCTCGATGAAAGTTATTCTAAGAAAAGTGATGGAGATTATAAATTAGCACCAGGTGCCATTCTTGACCTACAACCTAATGAAAATATTGAGATTGCCGACCCTAAAAGACCAAATCAAGCATTTGATCCTTTTGTGCAAGCAATACTTCGGCAAGTTGGCGTAGCTTTAGAGCTGCCTTTTGAAATTCTAATCAAACATTTCACGGCGAGCTATTCAGCTGCTCAGGCAGCACTTGTTGAAGCGTGGAAGTTTTTTTCCAGCAGAAGAAGCTGGTTATCAATTCAGCTTTGCCAGCCAATTTATGAAATGGTAATAACTGAGGCTATTGCCAAAGGCTTACTTAAGGCACCCGGATTCTTCAATAATGATCTAATCAAAAATGCTTATTTAGGAGCTCAATGGATTGGCCCACCTCGTGGTCAAATCGATCAACTCAAAGAAGTTAAAGCAGCAGAACTTCGAATAAATGTTGGAATCTCAACCTTAGCCGAAGAGACAGCGATTTTAACTGGTGGTGACTGGGAGAGGAAATATCCACAAATTCTAAAAGAGTACGCTTTGAAGCAAAAGGCTGGAATCATTAATCCTGATTTGAATAAACAAGAAAATATAAAAAAAGAAGATGAATGATCTTTTAAAAATAGCTAAATATTGGGCGATTGAACCTGATTATTTAAGGTCAATTTCTAAAGAAGCTCTGTCAATAAAGTCAGAGAAGCATTTGGATAATACTGGGTCAGTTTCAATAAGAGATGGCACTGCAATTATTCCAATTCATGGCCCAATAACAGCAAGAAATACATTTTTTAGTTTATTTGCTGGCGGCACTTCTCTTGAAACTTTAGCAAAGGATTTTCAAGAAGCTCTAAATAATGAAGATGTAAAATCAATATTATTTGATATTGATTCTCCTGGTGGGGTTGCTGTGGGGCCTTTTGAATTTGCTGAGATGATTTATAATGCCAGAGGCAGGAAGCCAATTTATTCCTATATCGGAAGAAATGGATCATCAGCTGCTTATTGGCTCGCTAGTGCTACAGAAAAGATAATCGTTAATCCATCAGCTTTAGTTGGGTCAATTGGAGTTGTTACCACAATTCCAGTTCAGGAACAACCAGATCAGGATGGCTATAAAAATATTGAGATTGTTTCAAGTAATGCTGCCTTAAAAAGGCCAGACCCAAAAACAAAGGAAGGTTTAGCGGAAATCAGAAGAGAGCTAGATGATCTTGAGTCAACCTTCATTGAATCAATCGCAAAATATCGATCAATTACACCAGAAATTATCAAAGCTGATTTTGGTGGAGGTGGCGTAGTTATTGGAAGTCAGGCAATTAATAAGAATATGGCTGACGCTCTTGGTACTTATGAGGAGGTTTTAGCAAATCTTAATCAAAAATTTAATTCAAATAATCAAATTATGTCAAAAGAACAAAATAAAGAAACTAAGGCAGATATTTCCAAAAGGGAAATAACTGCTGATTACATCAAAAAAGAATTTCCTGATGTTACCAATACTATTATACAAGAAGTATCATCAGATATTAAAAAAGAAGCTTTTGCTGATGGCGCTAAACATGAGCGAGATAGAATTTTAGCAATAGAATCTGCCGCTCTTCCTGGTCATGAAGATTTAATAGCAGAAGCTAAAAAGGACAGTTCAATTACTGCTGAGAAATTAGCTCTCAAAATAATTGCAGCAGAAAAACAAAAAGCCTCTGACTATCTGGCAAATTCAAAAATGAGTGAATCTGAAATGCCAAAAATTGAGCCTAATATTGAACCAGAATCAAAGCAAAAAGAGGAAATTGATGCTAATCTTCCAATCAAGCAAAAGGCGAAAATTCTCTGGGATAAGGATTCAAAATTAAGAACTGAATTTGGTGATGATTTTGAAAGTTACCATGCCTTTGCAAAAGCTGAAGAAAGCAATCAGGTAAGGATTTTATCTAAATAATTTCAACAATCTAAAGAAAAATAAAAATGGTACAATTAACAAAAGATTTAACAAGAACCTATGAATTGGGCGATATCAATGAATATCCAATTCTAGGTGGTGAGATAATTTATCAAGGAGCAGCAATTGGGTTAGAAGTTGCCAGTGGATATGTTCGCTCTTTACAGGCTGGCGATAAATTTGTCGGTTTTGCTGAAGATAATATTAATGCTTCAAATGCCTCAGATGGTGAAAAAAATATCAGGGTAAAAAGAAGAGGATCGGTAACTCTGGAATTAAGCGGAGCTACAATAACTGATATCGGCAAATCTCTTTATGCCACTGATGATAATACATTCACTTTATCATCTGCAGGAAGTTCAGTTTATATTGGTCAAATTTCTAGGCATCAATATGACAGCGAAATCATCGTAGATTTTGACTCTGCAACAATTCCTCCGGCAGTAGTTTAGACTACTGATCTAAAATTAATAATTTAAAAGAAAAATATCATGTCATTAAGCGAATTATCATCAAGGGCTATTATTGGTCGTTACTATAAGAGACTAAATCAAAAATCCGGCATGGCTTGGGTTGAGGCAGTCTCAAATTATTTCACCTCCGATCAAGAATCTGAAACCTATAAATGGTTGGGCCAAGTTCCAACCATGAGAAATTGGGTTGGTGGAAGACAAGCTAAAGGGTTTACCACTAATGGCCTAACAATCGAAAATAAACATTTTGAGGCTACTTTAGAAATTCCTTTAGTTGATTTAAGGCGAGATAAAACTGGGCAAATTGAGGTTAGAATTAATGAGCTAGCTGATCGTACCAATTCTCATTGGGCCCAGCTTTTATCAAAACTTATAATTGGCGGTGAAAGCACTGTTTGTTACGATGGTCAATATTATTTTGATACTGATCATAAGGACGGTAATAGCGGAGTTCAAAGCAATAAAACCCAAGTTGATCTAACTGCTTTTGCAGGTCAAATTGATGGTGGTGCAGTTGGAACTCCTCAGCTTCCAAGTGAATCTGCTCTTAGGCTGGCAATTCTTAAGACCATTCAGCAAATCTTATCATTTAAGGATGATCAAGGTGAGCCAATGAATGAAAATGCTAGTAAGTTTTTAGTGGTCGTTCCAACCTCACTTTGGTATTTAGCAAAATCTGCAGTTTCCGTTCCGTTAACTGTTGGTGGAGCAACCAATATGGTTAAGGTTTTGGATGAAGTAGATATTTCAATTAGCCAAAATCCAAGATTGGGATGGGATGACAAATTTGCGATATTTAGAACTGATAGCTCAGTTAAGCCTTTCATTCGCCAAGAAGAGAAAAATATCCAATTAAAAGCAATTGCCGAAGGTTCAGAATTAGAATTTAAGCATGATAAGCATTGGTATGGCGTTGATACTTGGAGAAATGTTGGTTATGGCTTCTGGCAGCATGCATGCCTTACTCAAATGATTAAATCTTAATTAAGAAATATTATGAAGAATTATAAAGTAATCGGGAATATGGCCGTAATTGGAATTGGAATAATTTTAAAATTATCCAGCTCCCAGTTTGAGACCAGAGCATCATCATTAAAGCAAAAAAAGAAGGATATTTATATCGTTCTTGAGCCAGTGCAATTTAAGCAAGGTGAAGAAATTATCATCATTTCTGGCAATGTTTCTAAATCAGTGCTTAAAAATTTATCTGACTTATCAGAGCCCGTAAAAAAGCCTGATCCAAAGGATAACAAAGCTCCTAAAAAGAATCAAAAAGATAAAACTAATGATGCTAAGGACACCAATGATATTCCTGAAAATCAAGAGGTTCAAGATCAGATAATTACTGATGGTAATGATATAAATAATCTGCCAAATGTTTAATTTTGATGATTTTATTAATAAGCCATCAATTGGAATATTTGGTCAAATTACAACCATAACTCCAGCAAAAACTGAATTTGCACCTTTTGAGATTAATGGAGATTTTCACGAAGATTATAAAGAGGTTAATCCTGATTCAAGTGATGTCTCCATTACCTCATCGGTGATTGCGATCTTTATTAGGAATGCTGATTTGCCTGATTATTATCCAAAAATTAATCAGGGGGATTTAATTGAAATTGATGGCAAAAATTACCAAATCATTGATGTGCAAATTCACATTCCAGGAAGTAAAAAACTAGTTCTTCATGAGTCATCCGAGATCAACAATTAGAAATGCTATTATTAATCAGTTAAATGGAAAAACGGATGCTGAAGACAGAATTTATGGCAATAGAGCTAAGCCTCTTTTTGATCAATTTTTGCCAGCAATTTTGGTCTATGTTAAGGATGAAAATATCATTGAAGAAAGATATGAAACTGATGGATTTGGTCCATTAAAAAGAGAGTTAGAAATCGCCATTGAAGCTGTAATTTTAGGAGGAGATGATTTTGATCAAAAGCTCGATGATCTATCAAGCCAAATAGAAAACGCACTTGATGGCTTTGAGTTTGAAACGAGAAAATCGGACATCATAAAACTTAAATCAACCGAGATCGATTCATCTATTGAAGGCAGTAAAATTTATGGAGCAGTAAGGCTGACATATTCTGTTACTTATCGCACGCAAGTAAAACAGACCTTAAGCGAAGGAATATTACCAACCGAAATTAATACAAACTTATGAAGCTAAAAATAATCTCAAGCCACACAAAATATAAAAAAGATCAAATTGTTGATTTAAGTGAAAAAGAGGCGACTCCTCTCTTAACAAATGGTAAGGCAATCAGAGTTCGCAAAGCGCAAGAAGCCCCAAAAGAAAACAAGAAAAATAAAAAATAAAATGTTTGATGAAGAGCAAGGCTTCACATTAAATGATCTAGGTCGCAGATTAGCAAATATCATCAGAATTGGCACGATATTTGAAATAGATTTTGAAACAGCCAAGGCAAGAGTAAAAATTGGCGATCTTGAAACTAACTGGCTTCCTTGGGTTAATTCAAATAGTGGAAATAATAATAGCTGGAATCCTCCAGAAATAGATGAGCAAGTTATTATTTTATCACCTTCGGGAGAATTAAATCAGGCAGTAATTTTACCATCTCTTTATAAAAGCAACATATCTGGCAATTTGCCAAATATTCAAAGTGTCACTTACAAAGATGGTTCAAAAGTTACTTTTGACCAGGCCTTAGGAAATTTAACCCTAGATATTAAAGGCAATACTATAATCAAAGTTGCTGGTAATGCTCAAATTGAAGCGACTAACATAACCCTAAAAGGCAACACCAATCTTGGTGGAATAAGTGGTCAACCAATAGCTAGAGTTGGTGATAAAGTTGAAATTAGTTCAGGCTCTTCTGCAGGAAAATGGCCAATCATATCTGGCTCAAGTAAAGTTAAATCAATATGAATATTAATGATGGCAAAGACATATCAGAAATTAATCATCTGAAGCAATCAATCTCAAATATTCTAACCACGCCAATTGGTTCAAGAATAATGAGGCGAGATTATGGAAGTAATCTTTTTAACAAAATAGATCATCCGGTAAATGGTGAATTAATCGCAGGAATTTATCTCGACATTGTTGAATCGCTTTTTATTTGGGAACCTCGTTTTGAGCTTGATCAAGTGGTGGTACAGAATATTGAGAATGGTAAAATTACCATAGATTTAGAAGGAAGCTTCTTAAGTAATGGCAAAAAAATAACTTTAGAGAATATTGAAATTACAAATGTCTAATTATGAGTAGTTTTACCGCAATAGATTTATCACAATTACCAGCGCCAGATGTAATTGAGAAGCTAGATTTTGAAACTCTATTAACCGATTATATCAATGATTTCACCTCTAGAAATCCAAATTATTCAACATTACTAGAAAGTGATCCGGCAATTATTTTAATGCAGGTAGTTGCTTATCGAGAGATGCTACTCAGGACAAGAATAAATGAAGCAGCTAAAGCAAATATGCTAGCCTACAGCAAAGCAAATGATCTTGATAATTTAGCAGCTTTTTTTGGTGTAGAAAGATTGCAAGATGAAACAGATGGTAGGCTCAGGAAAAGGACTCAGCTTGCTTTGGAAGGATTTTCAACTGCAGGGCCTATTGGAGCTTATATTTTTCATAGTTTATCTGCCTCAGAGAAAATAAAATCTGTATCGGTAAAAAGTCCAAACCCGGGTGAAGTTTTGGTTACAATTCTTTCAAAGAATGGTAATGGAATGGTTCATCAAGAATTGATAGATATTGTTTTAGAAAAACTAAATGAAGATGATATCAGGCCACTTACCGATTTAGTATCAGTTCAAGGAGCTAAAATTATTAACTACCAAGTTGAAGCAATAATCACTGTTTATTCCGGCCCTTCATCGGCAATTGTAGAAAAGGAAGCAAACAATGCTTTAAAAAAATTTATCGCTGAGCGTCATGAAATTGGCAGAATAATAGCAATATCAGGAATTTATGACGCGCTTCACATTGACGGAGTTAAAAAAGTGGAATTAATATCGCCTTTGGTGGATGTTGAATCTATAGATGAAGAAGCTCCATATTGCACAAATATTGAGATAAAAATAGTAATTGATGAGTAAAAGCCTATTACCAATTAATGCCAGTAAGTTATTAAAAAATTTAGAAAAATCTGGCTTAAGAATATCTTCTCTAGGAGCAAAAAATAAAGATGTTCTAAACCCAGATAAGTTAGAAGTAGATATTCTTCCATGGCTTGCCTGGATGGTCTCAGTTGATAATTGGAGTGATAATTGGCCTGAAAATATAAAAAGAGAAATGATAAAAAACAGCATTTCTCTCCATCAAATAAAAGGCACTAAAAAGGCAATTAAGAAGGCGTTAGAAATAATTGGAATTTCTGGAGAAATTGTAGAATGGTGGGAGGCAAGTCCTAGAATGACACCTCATAGCTTTGATATCACCGCTTATTTAAATGATAATATAAATGAAGATGCAGACTTAATCATTGGTTTGGATACACAACGAAAACTGATCAATCTGATTGAAAATGTAAAGCCTGCTAGGTCACATTTTAATTTCAAATTAGGAGCAAGATTTGAGTCTCAAATGAGTTATGGAGTTTCATCCAAAGTAAAGCAATTTGCTAATTTTTCTTTTGTTTCAGAATTGCCAAATTTTAGGAGTGAATCACTGATTTTAACAAAAATAAAAACCTCTCTTTACAAACAAGTGAATTTATATGGCTAATAATTTATCAATAAAAATAACAAAAGCAGGAAAAGAGGCGGCATTTAATGTTTCAAATACTGGTCTTGAGCTGGAAATATCTCATATATCTTTTGGTGATGTCGGCTGGACTCCAGTAAATGAAGATGAAGCAACATCTCTAAAAAATGAAATTTTAAGAGTTCCTATTAGCTCAGGAGAAAAAATTGGAACTTCGCAAATTCACCTAAATGCAATCGCAGATAGTAATGATAATTTTACTATTAGAGAGGTTGGATTTTTTCTAAATGATGGAACTTTATTTGGTGTTTATAGCAGTGAAGCCCAAGCTCTTGCTTATAAAACTGCTGGTACTGAATTAGTTCTAGCTTTTGATCTAATTTTAACAACTTTGCCACCAGATAGCGTGTCAGTTATAATAGAAGAAGGAGGTAATATAAACCCATCTTTTTTAAATGAACTAATTCTAATCACCCTAGGAAATATAAAAATAGCCACATCGCAAATTAGCGGATTCAGCAGATATTTAAAAAAAATTATTTAATAAAATGACTTTAGAACAACAGATCGCATCACTTAATGATAATGTTGGTAATTTGGTATCTAAAAGTGACCAATTAACCGGAACAATTGAAGACAAATTACAAGAATATGAAGATTGGAAAAAAACTATTCATAAAGCAAATCCAATAATTTTACAAGTTGGAGCTGATAAGGAATTTATTCATCCCGTAGATGCAGCAACTCATATCGCCAATAATAATCTCGCTGGGAACGTTGTTTGGAAAATAGAAATTGATCCTGGTATTTATGAATTTCCATATCAAGGAATTCATGAAATGAAATTTTCATATCATAAAAATGTTCAAATTATCAATAAATCAGGAATCCCTACTGATGTAATTTTTAGATATGTTGGCGATGAACGTCACTATATGATTATTGCTGAAAGAAATAGCCATGTAGATATTAGAAATATCTCTTTTAAAGGAATCACCCAAATTACTGGTACTTTTATTTCTCAAATAAAAGATAAAAGCCTTAGGTCTGGAATGGCTGGAGGAGGTTTGGCGCATGGAATATTAGCAAGGTTCAATAGTTCTGCTTATATTGAAAATTGTAATTTTAATCGCCTATGGCATGCCGTTCATTGTCATGATAATTGCAAAATAGACATTATTAATATCACAGGAACTGAGCTTTACGGAGGTGCTCATTGCACAGCAAATAGCAGAATTTATATCAGAAGATCATCTTTAAGAGGAGTTGGTGCTGGCACTGGGAGTAACGCACCTTGGGCAGCACTTGGCGCATTTCATTGTAGCACTATTTTTTGCTATGGAATTGATGCTAGGGATTTTCATATGGGTCTATATTGCCATTGGGGTAGTGACTTTCATTTTCACCAGGCATTTGATTATGACACTGACGGAATTACCAAAATTAATATCAAAGAAGGCTATATTGAGAACTGTTATCATGCTCTTCATATTTGGCATAGAAGTGGGGGTAATATCAATAATGCTTTAATTAAAAATATGCAATCTCATGCAGTATTGTGTGGGCAATCTTCAAATATTCATGCTCATCATAATGTAAGGGTAGATGGCGCTGCAATAGGATTTTATGTAGTTCATAGCGCATGCATAATTGCCAATAGCAGCAGCGCAAAAAATTGCAGACATACAGCTTATTACGCATATTACAAATCTGAGCTGCACGCCTCTACTACTTCAGCAAAATTATCAGGAAATAATGTAAATTATTCACCTGGAGGATCGGCTAGTTTAGGAAACTATGATTCTTATATCTATTTTAACTAATGAATAAATCAATAAAATGAAATTAGTAATTAAAAATAACCAGCTCATTGCAACTCATGATAATAATCAAGAGATCCAAAGTATTTATCCAGATTCTGAAATTATCTGGGTTCCAAATTCGGTTAAGTTGGAAATTTTAGATAATATTTCTGATCCTGACTCTTTAAATCCTCTAGATTTACCAAAAGATCCAAGACTGAAATGGAATCTAGAACAAAATAGAAAAAATGCTTTATTAGTAATTGAAGACATAGCTGAAGAATACCGACTCAAAATATTATCAAACATGCCCGGTAGAATTGCTGGATATGAGGCAAAGGCAATAATTGCCAGAAGGATTTTAGGCACTGAAAGTCCCGATGTTAAAGATCTTGAATATTTACAATTAGAAGCCGATCAACGAAATATTCAAGTAATAGAGTTAGCGCAAACCATAACCCAAAAATCTGAAGAATTTGCTAAAGCTTCAGCTACAATTGATGGTGAAATTCAAGTGATTAAGGTTGCAATTAATTCCTCCAAAAAATCAGAGAATATTTGGAAATCTTTAAAAGATTTTGAGTTAAAAATCAAAAAATTATCCTCAATCAAATAAATATTCATTATGCCCGAACAATTTTTACATGGCGTTGAAGTCATTGAACTTAATGATGGAGCTAGGCCAATCAAAACAGTTAAATCAAGTGTAATTGGACTTGTTGGTACAGCGCCACAAGGCCCAGTAAATACGCCAACCTTAATTCTTGGCTCAAGAGCAAAAGCAGTTGAGATTTTTGGCAATGACCAAAGTTTTACTATTCCAGCAGCACTTGATGCAATATTTGATCAAGCTGGTGCAATGGTAGTTGTAATAAATGTTGCTGATCCAACTAATCCTACTCATTTAACAAGTGGAGTTCTTGATCCAGCTAATATTGCTTTATCAGATGTTATTGGTGGAATTGACGGAGTAACTGGAGAATATAAAGGTACTCAGGCTCTTTTGGCTGCAAATACCGAAGTTCATGTAACTCCAAGGATTTTAATTGCACCAGGATTTACTCATGACACGCCAGAAGGTCTTGCTAATCCTGTAGTTTCTGAACTTCTTGGAATTGCAGAAAGCCTAAGAGCGGTAATTATCGCTGACCTACCAAATACTAATGAAACAGATGCTATTAGCTACGCTGGAGATTTTGGATCTGCTAGAGTTTATGCAGTTTATCCTTGGGTTAAAGTTTATGATGTTGCAACTGATAGCATAAAAGAAGAGCCTTCATCTGCCAGAGTAGCAGGATTAATTGTAAAATCCGATAATGACAGAGGATTTTGGTGGTCGCCATCAAATCTGGTTATCAATGGCATTGTTGGAATTTCTAAACCAATTGACTTCGTTCTTGGTGACGTAAATAGCAAAGCTAACTACCTCAACGAAAACAACGTCACAACCATAATTCAAGAAAGTGGTTTTAGATTATGGGGTAATAGAACTTTATCAGCTGATCCTAAATGGTCATTCTTACAAGCCAGAAGAACCGCTGATATGATCAATGATAGTTTGTTAAAAGCTCACCTTTGGGCAGTTGATAGAAATATCACTAAAACCTACATCGAGGATGTTTTGGAAGGAATTAATAATTACTTGAGATATCTAAAAAATATCGGAGCAATTATTGGCGGAACTGCTTTTGCTGATCCTGAGTTCAATACTCCTGATCAAATAGCTCAAGGTAAAGTTACTTTTGAATTTGATTTCACGCCTCCTTACCCAGCAGAACATATAATCTTTAAATCAAGAATGACTGATGATTATTTATCTGAAATTATTTAACCCCCAATATAAAGAAAAATGATTCCAAAAATATTAAAGAATTTCAACCTCTTCATTGACGGGCGTGGTTATGTTGGTAAGTGCGAAGAAGTTAATCCTCCCAAGTTATCTATAAAATCAGAAGAGTATAAAGCTGGCGGTATGGATGCTCCAATATCTATTGATATGGGAATGGAGAAGCTTGAAGCAAGTTTTACATTATCTGAATATGACAAAGATATTTTAAAACAATTTGGACTTATCAGTGGCAATGGTGTTCAGGTAACTTTAAGAGGTGCGCTGCAAGATGATGCAACTACTTCACCAATTATTATCAAGCTGCGTGGCATGTATTCAGAAATGGATATGGGCAAATTCTCCGTCGGAGAAAAAGGAACTCTATCTTGCACCGTTGCTTGTAGATATTACAGCCTAGAAATTGATGGTGAACAGTTAATCGAAGTCGATATCGATAATATGACTAGAGTTATTGGTGGAGTTGATAAGATGGTTGAAATTCGTGATGCTATTGGAATTTAGCAAGAAGCTACATATAGTTACTAACTATTTGTAATGAAAAACCCATAACTAACAAAAGTGTTCCTACTCTATCTAGCTTTATAAGGCAGGTATGCTCTTTATCTTGCTTTTTTTGATAGTTTTCATCACCTCCCAATCTAGCTGCGGTATGCTTTTCTCTTCTGATGTTTTTAAAGGAATATGCAATACATAAAACACCTACAAGGTCGAGGGCAAGTCCAATAGAACTAATATTTTCTTTACTAATTAGGCCTAATAAGAATTCGTACATTTAAAATAAAAAAATTATGCAAACAATAGAACTTAAGTATCCAGTTGATTCATCTGGAAAATCTATAAATACATTAACCATGAGACGCTCAAAAGTCAAAGATCGTCTTGTTGTTGCCAAAATGAAATCTGCCTCAGATGAGGAAAAAGAAATTCGTCTTTTTGCTAATCTTTGTGAAGTAGAGCCAAAAATTATCGAAGAGCTAGATGAGTCTGATTATGCAACTTTACAAAAGGCATATATGGATTTTTTCAAATCCGAGGGAATATCAGACGAGCCATCGTTATTCTCTCAAAAATAACCCATTGGCCACTCTCAGAAATTATTGAGCTAACAGAAGAAGAATTTTGCTTATTTTATGATGAAGCGATTTTGATCCAGAAAGAAACTAACGAAATTTAATTAAATTATGCCAACTACCAAAGCATCAGTTTCAGTTCTAATCGGTGCAGAGTTAGGTAAATCTTTTAAAGGAGCTTTTGGGTCTGCAAATAAGCAATTATCTTCTCTGGGCTCTGCTATTAAAAAAGTAAGTGATAGAGCTGGGCAAATTGAATCTTTTAAAAAATCATCCAGAGCTACTAAAGAAGCAGGTGCTGCTTATCGTGACGCTAGACAAAAGCTCAATATTTTAAGTAAGGAAATTGCTAACACCAACAGCCCAACCAAATTATTACAAAATAACTTTAGAAAAGCCAAAAGGCTAGCTGATCAAACAAAAAGATCATTTCTTGAAACTGCCAGATCCACAAGGCAAATGGGCAAGGCCCTTCGCTCTTCTGAGATTGATATTAAAAACTTTAATAAAGAGCAGTCAAAATTAAGCAAAAATCTTAATGTTTTAAAAAGACGCCAAGCAAGCTTACATAATAACCAAAATGCCAAAGATGCTAATCTTGGCAAAAGAGCAAATTATCGCTCTCAAATGGTGGATGCTGTCGCTCTTGGTGGGATGTTATATTCTGCCGTTCGTCCAGCTGTAGATTTTGAACTAGCTATGGCAAAAGTTGGCGCAATTACTAATGAGGCATCAGGTGGTAAGGGTTTTAAAAGCCTAACAAAGCAAGCAAGAGAGCTTGGCAGAACAACGCAATATACCGCAAGTCAAACTGCAGAAGCTATGCAGTTTCTTGGCATGGCTGGACTTAACACTAATCAAATTTTAGCGGCAACTCCAAGTGTGCTTAATCTAGCAATTTCTGGTAATATGGATCTGGGTAGAACTGCAGATATTACTTCCAATATTCTAACTGGCTTCAATATGGAGGCTGAACAAACTAGTGAGGTAGCTGATATTTTAGCTCAAGCAAGTAGATCAACAAATGTTAATGTTGAGATGCTTGGTCAAACTATGAAATTTATTGCACCTGCTGCAGCGGCAGTCGGCGGAACTTTAAAAGAAACAGCGACATTGGCTGGAGTACTCGGTGATGCTGGAATTCAAGCATCAATGTCTGGCGTAATGCTCCGATCAGCATATTTAAGACTTGCCGCTCCAGCAAAATCAGGAGCTAAAGCTCTTGGTAAAATGAGAGAGGAAATGGGAGTTTCTGCTGAAGAAATGCCCGATGTTGCTAAAGAGGCATTACTTGCCCAAAAAAGATTATCAGGAATTGGAGTCAAAGTTTTTGATAATGGCAAGATGCGATCAATGGTCACCATTTTAAGAGAAATGGCTGCTGCCATGAAAGACGCATCTGACGAAGAAAAACTATCCACAATAAAAGATATTTTTGGAACAAGAGCAACTTCTGGTGCTTTAGCAATTTTTAAATCTGTTGATACTGGTAGGCTAGATGAAGTTGAACAAAAAATTAATAATTCCACTGGCGCTGCCAAGGAAATGGCAGATCGATTAAAAAATACTACTGTTGGTGCATTTAAAGAATTTGGATCAGCTATTGAATCAGTTGGAATATCAATTGGTTCAGTTTTACTTCCAGCCTTTGCAGCCATCGCCAGAAAGGCAGCGAGCATTGCAGGAAAAATAAGTGTTTTAGCTGAAAGATTTCCAGTTCTTACCAAATATATTGGTCTAGCAGTGGCAGGATTAATCAGCTTTAAAGTAACCGCAATTGCAACTGGCTATGCTTTTACATTCCTAAAAGGAGGATTTTTAGCAGCCAAAGGAAGCATTATTGCCTTTAGAACTGCAATGACTTTGATGAGCTTTGCAATTCCAACAGTAATTACCGCTATTAAAGCTCTGGGTATTGCCGTGATGACAAATCCAATCGGTTTAATTATTGGAGGAATTGCAATTGCCGCAGGAATCCTAATTGCCAATTGGACTCCTGTTGGTGAGTTTTTTAAAAATCTTTTTAGCGGAGTTATTGGTTGGGTGCAAAAAGCATTTGCATGGGTAGGTAAATTATTAAAGCCACTCGAAAAAGTTGCCGGCATTGTTGGCAAAGGTTTTAAATCTGTAGCTGGAGTATTTTCTGACGATGAAAATAAGAATCAGCAAACTGGCCAAAAAATAGGAGATACTGTAAAAGAAATTGAAGACGGATCTTTTTCCGATCAACAATTACTGGAAACTAGCAATATTTCAAATATTGCCCAAGGGGATTTAGCTAATAGCTCCAGTTCTAACATTTCTATTTCTGCGCCAATTAACATTAATGCTCACACCAACGCTGATGAAAAAACCATCGCCAATCAGGTGCGAATAGCACTTGATGAAGTAATGCACAAATTTGCCGTTAGAAAACAAGCTCTCAATTATGATTAATTATGGCATTAGATTTTTTCAAAAATATCAGCAGCAAACTAACCGTTAATAGCCTGCTTAAAATAGATATGATGATGATTTTAGGCGCTTATCGTTTTGCTGTCAAAAATTCTGCTTATCAAACTCTAAAAAGGCAAAGTGAATATAAATGGCAGGAAGTTAGCAGGCTTGGAAGTAATCCAGCTTTACAATTCACTGGTTTTGGTATTGAAACAATTGAGCTTGAAGGAATTATCTATCCTCATTTTAAGGGAGGATTAAAACAAATTACTTTAATGAGAGCTCAGGCTGGTCTTGGCAAACCTCTTTTTTTGATATCAGGAAATGGCTTTGCCTTTGGAAGATGGTGCATTTCTAAAATATCAGAAAATCAGAGCAATTTTTTAAAAGATGGCAGCCCCAGAAAAATAGAATTTTCCATCACGCTAAAACGATATGGTGAGGATAAAAAAAGAGGAACAAAAGGAATTATTCAAAATATTGCATCGAGTTTATGAGCATCATTTATACAACGAGAGATGGTGATGTTTTGGATCAGATTTGCCAGAATTATTATGGCAGTACAGCAAAAATAGTTGAGCAGGTTTTGGAAGCTAACCTTCATTTGTCAAATTTAGACGCTGTTTTTGAAGCTGGAGTAAAAATCACCTTACCAGAAATCACCATTCAAAAAGAATCTGAAATAGTAAAGCTCTGGTCATGAAGCCAATATTCAAAGTTACAGCTGATGATAAAGATATCACCGATATTTTATCGCCAAGATTAGTGTCTTTAAATATTACCGATGAAACTGGTCTTGTTTCTGACAAGGCAGAAATTCTACTCGATAATCGAGATAATATTTTAGAGATTCCACCAAGAGGTACAAATCTTGAAATCTCACTTGGTTATGAGAATCAGGATTTAGTTTTGATGGGAAGCTATATTGTGGATAATATTGATCTATCCTCACCTCCATCAAGGATGAGAATTATTGCCAAAGCCAGCAATACAAAAATCAAAGATTTAACCAACAAGATCAGATCGCCAAAAAGCAGATCCTGGCATGAATATAGTTTGGTTGGCATAGTCAGTAAAATTGCCAAAGAGCATAAATTCATATCTCTAATTGATGAGTATTTTGAGCAAATCTATATCGCCCATATTGATCAAACCAATGAGAGCGATCTGTCATTCTTAAGCAACTTTGCCAGAGATTATGATGCTTTTATCAAGTTTGTGGCGGGAAAGCTAATTTTTGCCAAAAAGAATAAAGGCACAACCATCACTGGCAAGGAACTGCCAAAATTAGAGCTTTCAGAAAATGAAATCACTAGCTGGCGATTAAATATTCTTGATCGAGGCAAGTTTGGCAAAGTCATTGCTAAATATCACGATTTTGCAACAGCAGAGGAAAAGAAGATCACTATTGGAGATGGTGAGCCTGATTATGAAATGCGCTACACATTCACGGATCAAAATAGAGCCTTGGAAGCTGCTAAAGCAAAATTAGCAGAATTTGAGAGAGGAATAACCAAATTAGAAATATCACTTCCTGGAAATCCTATTTTAAGCGCTGAGAGCAAAATAATCATACCAGACATCAAATATCTAAAAGACAGGACATGGATTGTTGAAGCCATAACTCACGATATTAGTGACCAAGGCTATCAATCTACCATTAACGCAGTAGAAAAATTCTAAAAATATTAAAAAATGCTCGGAAAAGAAGATAAAAAATTAAGTCAAATAACTCTCACATCAATTGAGCTAGAGGAGCTTTTAACCAAAGCCTCAAAGCAAGGTGCCAAAGCTGCTCTAAAGGAAATTGGTCTAGATGATGATTTGGCTTATATGGATATTGCCAATTTGAGAGAATTACTCAAATCATTACGCATGGCAAAAAAACACGCTTTTAAGGTTTTTATCAGGTGGATGATTTTTGGTTTTATGACCCTAATCACCGCAGGATTCATAGCACTTATTGGTGATAATATAAAATTTAAATAAAAAATCTCATGCCTCAATTTGGAAGAAAATCAAAAGAACAATTATCAAGCTGTCACCCAGATCTACAAAGCCTCTTCAACGAAGTAATCAAGCATTATGATTGCACAATTCTTGAAGGACATAGAAGCAACGAAAGACAAGAAAAACTTTTTCATCAAGGACAATCAAAATTAAGAGCTGGTCAAAGTAAACATAATCAAAGTCCAAGTTTAGCTGTTGATGTAGCTCCTTATCATATAAAAAAGCCAAATATTGATTGGAATTGCACCAATAATTTTTACCTATTTTCTGGCTATGTTTTGGGGGTTGCAAATCAGCTAGGAATTAAAATTAGGTGGGGCGGCTCTTGGGACAAGACTTTAGATGTCAGAAATAATAAGTTTAATGATTTAGTTCATTTTGAGTTAGTTATAAGATGATAAATGAGGATTTTAAAATATGTAGTAAATGCAAAGAAAGTAAGCCTATTTTACATTTTCACAAAATGCGCAATACGAGGCGTTATGATTGTAAAGAATGTCGAAATAAATATCTCAGAGAATGGTCTATAAAAAATCCAGAAAAGAAGATAGAGCAAAAATACAGAGCTAGGTATGGTATAAATCTCAATAAATATGAGCAATTGCTAGATTTGCAAAATCATGCTTGCGCTATCTGCCATAGAAAAGAGCACATCAGAAAAACTGATAAATATTTCCTTGTAGATCATTGTCACAAAACTGGCAAGGTAAGAGGTTTATTGTGTCACAGATGTAATCAAGCCTTAGCTCAACTAAATGAAGATCCGTCATCTTCCATAAAACTGATCAAGTATATTTTTCTGCATAAAATCAAAGAAAAAGAATATGCGGACAGCTTTTTTGCAGGATATATGCAAGGAATTTCAAGCATGTTAAACAAGACGGCAAACAATTTAAATCAATAACAATTAACAAATATGAACAACAATTTTTTACAAGATTCCAAAGGCAATAAATCTTCCAAAAGACTATGGGGCTCAATCCTTCTTGGATCAGGCATTATATTTTCTACCATATTATTTGCTTACTCACTTTATCAGGGAGCGGCAGATGCAGCAACAGCTCTTGGCATTATTAATATGTTTCTAATTGCTGGTGGAAGCCTGCTTGGTATAGGGGTTTTTGAAAAGGGGATAAAAAAATGATCGAAACAATAATTATCAAATCAGTGATATTTTTAGCAGGAATTTGCACCATTTTTGGCTTTGGGTTTTTTAAAGGCAAAAAATCAGCAGAAATTAAGCAACTCAAAAATAATGTTAGTGATGCAAAAAAATCTAAAAAGAGGCAAATTAATCGTAGGAATGATAGCGTTTCTACTGTTAAGCACAGGATGCAAAAATACGTCCGTAAATAATCTCTGTCTTTGGGCAAATCCTATTACAATCACGCAGTCAGAGCTAAACTCCTTAAGTGAGGAAACACTTCGCCAAATTGATAATTTTAATCAGGAATTTGAGGAAAGATGTGGTTAGAAAATCAGCATTTATTTAAGAAAAATAGCACTAATTGACTTGATAGACAAACCTTACGAAGCTAATATATACCTAGCTTTACAAGGCTTTTTAATAAAAAATATCAATCAAATTAGCTTATGAAAAATTCTGAAGTTTTAACATTTTTTAATAAATTTTTACCCGCAACAAATCCTAAATTTTGTGAAGACTTTTACAAAATTTTAAAAGAGGAGCAAACCAAAAATAATCAACCTTGGATGAAGGATTTAGTTTTACTGGTTGATGGAATTAACGCCGATAATAAATCAAAAAATTAAAAAATAATGAATAATTTAATTTACCAAGGCATCGTTGAAGATATAAGAAATGATAAATGCTCTGATAGTGAAATTGAGCAATTATTAGAAACTTTCACAAGAGCAATTAGTCATTTTACCAATGATACGTCCGAAAAATATTGGGAAAATTTAAATGATTTTTTTGATTCAGATAAATCGGAAATTTCCAACTTTAGCCTTAAAGTTCATAAAAAGTCTAAAGGTTCAGTTTTTCAATATGTCGGCGAATTTAAAGCAGATACTAAAAATCTAAAAATATTTGCCAAACCTAGTGATTAACCTATCCAATCTTCAGCATTTAATTTTTTAATTCTCTTCCTAAAAACCTTATCAAATTCTTCTATGTTGGTTTTAAACCAGTCATATTGAACATTCCAATTTTTCTCATCAGATAAATTTACATTATTTTTAAACAAAATAATTTCTGATTTTGTATTATCAGGAAGCTCTCTCCATTCTAGTTTTTCTTGTATTTCTGCTTCAATATTTTCTTTATCTAGCAACAAAAGATTGTAAAAATTCTTAGCGTGATTTTTATCTGCTATTTTTAAACCAATACCAAGCCTACTATCACGGGTATTTACAGTCGCATCAATATAAAAATGACTACGACCAACAGCAAAAGTTTGCCAATGTCTTGGTCTTGGATCTTGAGTGCGTAGTTTTGATCCATTGTTTTCCAAATAATCAATTAATCCCTGCCAATAGCGATATTGCATCGCTTTAGTTTCCGACTCTATTCCTTCGCTAATATTTTTTACTGCCTGAGATATTGTTTTGCTCCAATTATTTGGTTTGCTAACAATATTGAATTTAGGAGCAGCAGGAGATTCACCAATTTTCCACAGCTCAATTTCTAATCCAAAAAATCTAAAATCATCATCAGTAATTTTATTAAGCCAATCAAGTGCTGCTCGATGCTCTTCTGTAAATTTTGCTGAAATCCAAACTATTGTAACCGCTTGAAGACCAGAAGCGTAAGTAAGCAATTGACCAAGATGTTTATGATCTGTTTTATCAATTTGATTTTCAATTAATACCCAAGAATCATCTTCCGTGTTTTTACATAAAATATCCGCCCTAAATGGCCCCACATTTTTTTCTTGAGCCTCTAATTCTAGAGGAGTTCTAATAGTTTCAGAGAGTAATTCTAGGTTCCTTTCCTCAGCAAGCCAAGGCGTAAAGTCTTGAGCTTCATTATCCCAAATTTCTTTCAAACTAATTTTCTTTAGACGATCCAACCTGTTTTTCATAAGCACTAATTATTGCATAATAATAATTAAAAAAATTATCAGACTAGTTTGATTTTTACAATAAAAGATTGAATTTTACAATTTGTAATGTAAAATCATGAATCATGTCTATACAAAAATTTGCGATACATTTTTTAATTATAATATCAATGCTATTTACTGGCATTGCTTCTGCTCATATATGTATGGACGATAGTGAGCAAAATAATGTTTCTGCATCACTTATATCTGATCAATCCGATAACTCCTCTTCTGATATAGCTTTTGATTGCTGCGAATCTTCCTGTCATCATAATTGTAATCACCTTTTTAGCCTTGGCCAAAATTTATCTTCTGAAATTTCTGGTTTTGCTGGAAAAGACATTATTGATTCTTACAATTATTCCCTTCCTTTAAATTACGTATCCCTCCCTTCTAAACCTCCCAAAGCATAACAATTAATTAAGGCCTGCGCCTTGTTTATATTAATTGTTAATCAATGGGAAATTCATGAATTTATTAAAAAAATTACCGTGCAGTTGTGCTGCTTTTATAAGCCTTTTCTTTATGGCTAAATCTTATGCTTATGAGCCTCATAATCCTAAGGACCATAAATATGAGGAGTCAATTTATCAAAATAGTAAAGTTATAACTCTACAAGAAGCAATCAATTTAGGGTTAGAATTTTCGCCAGAAGTTAAATCTTCAAAAGATGGAATAACAGCAGCTAAAGGCTTGGAAAAGCAAGCTGGATATTGGAGTAATCCAAATTTTGAAATTGAAGCAGAAAATATAGCCGGAACTGGCCCATATACAGGCTCTGATTCTGCCGAATATACTTATAGCCTATCTAAATCTATTGATATAAGTGGCAAAAGATATGCTCGTAAAAATGCTGCAACTCAAGCAAAAAATGCAGCTAATAGTAATTTTACTACTGCTAAACTAAGCATAATGCGCAATATTCATGTCGCATATGCTAGTGTTTTGGCAGAGGCAGAGGAGTTAAAACTTGCAAAAGAGCAAGAATTATTAGCAAAACAGATATTAAAGACTGTTTCCAAGCGAGTTAATGCTGCAAGGGAATCGGAAATTCAAAAAATTAAGGCAACTGTTGCTTACGAAAGTGCAGTGATTGCAACTAGTCAAGAAAAGCAGCAATTTAATTCAGCTAAACAAAATCTTGCTACATTATTAGGAAAAAACTCGCTAAATGTATCTTTGGACCATTCTCATTTCTTTGATTTAACCGCTCCCGATCCTATTGCAACATATCAAACTAAATTTAGCGACTCTCCTATTTTAAAAAAGTTTTATTATTTGAGCAAAGAGAAAAAATTTGCTTATGATCTTGAAAGCGCCAGCAAAGTTTCAGACCCAACAGTAAAAATAGGAATTAGAGAGTTCAGAGGTTCAGATGAACAAGCATTAGTTGCAGGCCTATCCATTCCTCTCCCAATCTTTAACTGGAACCAAGGGAATACATCTCATGCAAGAGCTAAATTAAGCCAAGCAAGGAATAATGAATTGCAAGCCAAATTGTCTCTTGAGCAAAGTCTAATTGAAGAGTGGAGAAATTGGCAAATATCCTACCAGACTGCTGATAAACTAAAAAACAAAATATTACCAACAGCTAAAAAAGCATTCAGGGTAGCAAAATCAGGATATGAAAAAGGTAAGTTTCCTTATCTAGAGGTTTTAGATGCTCAACGCACTTTATTTGATGCTAGGGCAAAATATCACACAGCTTTAAAGCAATACCACGTCGCAAGAGCAAATATAGAATTAATCACAACTCCAATTAATAATTTAAAAGGTAAAAAAGATGAATAAGAAAATAGCAATAAACATATTATTGATAATGACATTTATGACTGTATCAATTTTTATATCTCCACAAATTTCATTTGCCAAAAATGATCATGAACATGGGCATGATGAATCTAATCATAATGAAGAAGAGGAAAAAGAAGATGATCACGATAATCATGAGGATAATGAGGAAGAAAGCGCTACTACCATATCAGAAGAATCAGCAAAAAAAGCTGGCATAAAAATTGGCCAGGCCAAACCTCAAACGATTTTTGAAACAACATCTTTAACGGGAAAGATTATTTTAGATCAAGATAGAGCCTATGATATCAAAGCTCGTTTTCCAGGTATTGTTAAGGACGTCAAAGTTAAGTGGGGACAAAAGGTTAAAAAAGGACAGATTTTAGCAGTTATTGAAAGTAATGATAGCTTAAAATTATATTCCGTTAAATCTCCAAGGTCTGGAATTGTGCTAAAGCGCAATACTAATATTGGTAATGTTGCAGGAGATGAATCTATTTTTACAATAGCTAATCTTTCAAAAGTTTGGGCCGAGTTCCATGTTTTTCCAAGAGATATTCATGATATAAAAGAAGGTCAGGAAGTTGTTGTTCGCACCTTAGAAAATGGCACAAAAGATCAAGGAAAAATATCTCTGATATTACCAACGGCAGATTCTGAAAGCCAAACAGTAATAGCAATCGTTTCACTAGCTAATAAAGATTCAAAATGGAAGCCAGGAATGAGCGTGGAAGGGAAAGTAAAAATCTTAAAAAAACAAGTTCCAATTGCTGTTAATAAAAAAGCTATCCAAAGAATTGAAGGTGAAACTGTGATTTTTGTTAAAGAAGGTAGCGATAAATATGAAGCTCGCCATGTCAAATTAGGTAAAGGAGATGATGAATATATTGAGGTAATAGAAGGATTAAATGCAGGAGAAGAATATGTCTCACATGGCAGCTTTATTATCAAGGCTGATATTTTGAAATCTACAGCAGAACATTCACATTAAATAAAATAGGGTAAAAATATGTTAAAGATAATTAATTTCTCCATTCATCACCGCTTTATCATTATGATAGCTGTGGTTTGTTTAATGGCTCTTGGAATCTATAACTTCCAAAAACTCCCAATTGATGCAGTGCCTGATATTACTAATGTACAAGTACAAATCAATACTGAGGCGAAGGGATATTCACCCTTAGAGGTTGAGCAAAGAATTACCTTCCCGATCGAAACGGCACTATCTGGAATTCCTAAAATGGATCATACCAGATCATTATCTCGCTATGGCTTATCGCAAATTACAGTAATATTTGAAGATGGCACGGATATTTATTTTGCCAGACAGTTAATTGCCGAAAGATTGCAGCAAATTAAAAACATACTTCCTCAAAACATAGAACCTACTATGGGCCCAATTAGTACAGGGTTAGGAGAAATATATTTTTATACAGTAGAGGCGGGCAAAGATGCTAAAAAGGAAAATGGCGCTTCCTATAATCTAATGGATTTATTAACTATCCAAGAATGGGTAATTGTTCCACAACTTAGAAACCTAAAAGGAATTGTTGAGATCAATACTATTGGAGGACATGAGAAACAATTTCATGTAAAGCCATATCCACAAAAGCTACTATCTTACAATATTACCATTAAGGATGTCATAAACTCTTTAGAGAGCAATAATAATAATATTGGTGCAGGGTATATTGAGAGAAATGGTGAACAATATCTTATTAGAATACCAGGACAGGTTCAAGATATAGATGATATTAAGCATATAATCGTATCTAAAAAAGATGATCTAACTATTAGGATAAGGGATATAGCAGATGTTCAATTAGGATCACCTCTTAGAAGTGGCTCAGCAACAAAGAATGGTGAAGAAACTGTCCTTGGCACAGCAATGATGTTAATGGGAGAAAATAGCCAAGAAGTAGCAAAAAGAGTGGCTGTAAAATTACAAGAAATTAATAAAACTTTGCCAGAAGGTATAAAAGCAAAACCTATATATGATCGAACTGATTTAGTTAATAAGGCAATAACTACAGTTGAAAAAAATCTCTTGGAAGGAGCTTTATTAGTAATTGTAGTTTTATTCCTACTGCTTGGAAATATTAGAGCCGCATTAATAACTGCTGCGGTTATTCCAATTTCTATGCTTATGACAATTACTGGCATGGTAAGAAATAATGTCTCAGGAAATTTAATGAGTCTTGGGGCATTAGATTTTGGTTTAATTGTTGATGGTGCAGTAATCATTATTGAGAATTGTATTCGCCGTTTTGGAATTGCTCAAAAAGAACTAGGAAGACTCTTAAACAAAGAGGAACGATTTAAACTTGCATCTGAAGCAACAACAGAAGTTATTAAACCAAGTGTTTTTGGAGTTATTATCATCACAGTTGTGTATTTACCTATCTTCTCTTTAACGGGGGTTGAAGGAAAGATGTTTCACCCAATGGCATTTACCGTAGTTTTGGCTTTAACTTCAGCACTTATTTTATCACTTACTTTTGTTCCAGCCAGCGTTGCTTTATTTGTAACTGGAAAAGTGGAAGAAAAAGAAAGTAAATTCCTAACCAAAATTAGAAACTGGTATGAACCAATATTGCATTACAGCATAAAACGTCCAAAAGAGATAATTATTGGATCTGTTGTATTGGTGGTTATTAGCTTGTTTGTTTTAACTAGATTGGGTTCAGAGTTTGTTCCTTCTCTTGATGAGGGTGATATTGCGGTGCAGGTTTTAAGAGCCCCTGGAACATCACTAACACAATCAACCAATATGCAAAAAGATGTAGAGAATTTATTAAAAGACTTTGCGGAAGTAAAATCAGTAATTTCTAGGATTGGTACAGCAGAAGTTGCAACAGATGCCATGCCACCAAATATTGCTGACACTTATATACTTCTTAAATCCAAAAAAGATTGGCCAAAACCAAGAAAAACCAAAGAAGAACTCATTGAAAAAATGGAAATAGCTTTGGAAAAATTACCAGGCAATAATTATGAATTTTCTCAACCAATAGAATTAAGATTTAATGAACTAATATCAGGAGTAAGAAGTGATTTGGCAGTTAAAATCTATGGTGATGATTTAGAACAATTACTTAAATCTGGTAATGAAATATCAGAAATTATCCAAAAGATAGAAGGAGCTTCAGATGTTAAGGTAGAACAAGTATCAGGGCTTCCAGTACTCAGCATAATACCAAATAGAGAAGCTCTTGATCGCTTTGGCTTGAATATTTCTGATGTGCAGGAAGTAATAGAAGTTGCTATGGGAGGAAAAGAGGCAGGACAACTTTTTAAGGGAGATCAAAGGTTTGATATTGTGGTAAGATTGCCTGAAAACTTGCGTAGTGACATTAAAACATTAGAGAGGTTACCTATTCCCCTTAACACGAAGAATTATCCAAATTATGTCCCCCTTAGAGAAGTTGCTAATATTGATATAATTTATGGCCCTAACCAAATTAGCCGTGAAAATGCTAAGCGCAGAATTGTTGTAACTGCCAATGTTAGAAATCGTGACTTAGGAAGTTTTGTAGAAGAAATTCAAGAAACATTATCTCAAAAAACAATATTACCTGCTGGATATTGGTTAGATTATGGAGGAACTTTTGAGCAATTAATATCTGCTAAAGCAAGGTTAATGATTGTTGTTCCTGTGGCTCTATTGTTGATATTTGGCCTGTTATTTATGGCATTTAATTCAGCAAGAGCAGCATTACTTATTTTTACTGGAGTACCTTTGGCCTTAACAGGCGGAATTGCAGCTTTAGCCTTAAGAGGAATTCCATTTTCAATATCTGCTGGTGTTGGTTTTATTGCCCTTTCTGGTGTCGCTGTACTAAACGGTATGGTTATGGTTTCATTTATTAGAAATCTACAAGATGAAGGAATAAAGCTAGATGAAGCAATTATAAAAGGTGCGTTAACTAGGCTAAGACCAATCTTAATGACAGCATTAGTAGCTAGTTTAGGTTTTGTGCCAATGGCATTAAATACAGGAACTGGTGCAGAAGTACAAAGACCACTTGCTACTGTTGTGATTGGGGGAATTATTTCTTCAACAATCTTAACATTAGTGGTTTTACCGACTCTTTATCGGTTTTTTCATATTAAGAAATTTAAGAAAGAAAATTATGCCAAATAATTGCTGCGATTCAAACGAACATAATTGGGATTGTAAATATAGGGTAATTTTATGGGTTGTTCTATTTATAAACTTTGGCATGTTTATATTAGAAGTATTTTTGGGCCTTCTATCTGGATCACAATCTTTACTTGCTGACTCATTGGACTTTTTTGCAGATTCAGCAAATTACGGAATATCTTTATATGTGCTAAGTAAATCTATTACATTACGCGCTAAAGCATCTTTAATAAAAGGTTATACGATGGGTGTATTAGGAGTTTTTGTTGCTATAAGCACAATTTATAAAGTATTTTTTGCCGTTACACCAAAAGCTGAGATTATAGGGACAGTAGGTTTTATAGCCCTAGCTGCTAATGTATTTAGTGCTTTTCTTTTATATAAATATCGCAAAGGAGATAGCAATAGAACCTCTGTCTGGATTTGTAGTAGAAATGATGCAATCGCAAATATTGCAGTTATTTTTGCAGGTTTAGGAGTTTGGATAACAAATACCAAATGGCCAGATTTAACGGTAGCATTTATTATTGCCTCTATTTCTTTAAGTGGAGCTTATCATATTATTAAAAAGGCAAAGAGAGAATTAGAAGGTAGAGAAGTGATTAATTAGCCAAGAAATTAATATAACTTGAGGCACCGTAAGTAGTGGTAAAAATAATGCTATTTTCCAAGATTTAGCTGTATCTTTTAGAATCATAATTTCCGTATAGTCTGTTGAAACTCCAGTCATTAGGAATGCAAAGCTATTTCCTGGGGCTTTTGCTCTTGTTAAAATATCAGCAGCAATTGGGGTTGAGCCTTCAGAGCATACTTCTAATATTGTAGCAACAAGAACTGTTAAACCCAATCCTGCTATTGTTGGACCAAAAAATGTTTGGAAACTATCAGCATCTATAAAAGCTCTCACCAAACCAGCTAATATCGTACCAAATAAAATCCATTTTATTACCATTCTGGATTCTTTGATGCCATTTATTAGTGTATCAAGTAAGGAGCTAAAATTATAATTAGCACTTAATAAACCTTTCTTGGCTTCTTTAAAGAACTCAAAATTTTGCGGTAAATCAATTTTATTTGGATTGTCAGGCAAGATTCCTTTCTCAACAAATTTATCAAATATAACTCCTGTGATTATAGCAATTACGAGTGATAAAAATATAAAAGATAAAGTCCAAAATACGCCAATTAAGGAAATTAAAATAATTGTAAGTGATAGCGAATTCCAAGGGCTTGCGATTAAAAAAGCCATTACTTGACCAGATGAAGCTCCTCTTTTATAAAGCTGGCTTCCTACCATTAAAATTCCATGTGAGCATAAATCTAATAATACTCCTCCAATTGTAGCTCTGATTTTACCTTTTATTCCTTTGCTTTCGCCCAGTATGCTAATAACAAACTCTTTTGGAACTTTTGATAAAATTGCTACAAATATAATTCCTATTAAAACTCCCCACCAAATAGTATTTATTAGTTCAAATACCGAACTAGATAAAATTGTTAACCACTCGATATTTGAGAAATTTTCAGAATATTTCCAAAATCCAATATATAGAATGGAAGATACAAGAGCCGATCCCCATAAAAAATAATCAAATTTCTTTTTGCTTGAATGGCAGTGATTATTTTGCATTTTTAACCTTTGGGTTTAGTTGATCCGCCTACAATTTTGTTGCATAGTCCATTGGGAATTTTAATCCATTCATTTGGATCTCTATCAACCTTTGCAAGGGTAGCACATGAATGCTTATTTGCCTTACTGGCGCAATCATTTTTACCAGCTTTTACAATCCCATAACATTTTTCAAATTTATCGCTTTTTGGTTCTAAATGGGCATAGCTATTTTGTATTGTAGAAAGCGAAGCAATTGAAATAGTAATTGATGCTAAAAACTTATTTTTCATAATTATCTCTTAAATTTAAACGGCATCTTAATATTACCAACAGAACGATTTTTTAAATATCCCTTAAAATTTTTTATAAAATCTTTAGCTTCACCTTTTAATATTTTTATAGATATTTCTCCTTCCTTATATTTTCTACCTTCCCATAGATAATAAATTGTTGGAACCACTATTAATGTTGCAATAGTTGTAGTTATGGTGCCACCAACAACTGGTAATGCTATGCGACGCATTACATCAGAGCCTAATCCGTCAGTAATAAAAATCGGCATCAGTCCAAATAATAATGTAATATCTGTCATTAAAATTGCTCTTATTCTCAGAGTTGCTCCACTTATTATACATTCTTTTAAGTCCTGAAGAGTTTTAGGTGAGTTATTTCTGAATTGCTGATCTAAGTAAATTATCATTATTATAATTGTTTCAGCAGCTACTCCTCCAAGAGCAATAAATCCAACGGAGGCAGCTACAGAAAAATTATAATTTGCTAAATATAATGCCCAAATACCACCAATCATAGTAAATGGTAGTGAAAGCATTATAATTAAGGTGCGATCTAGTCTGCCAAAGTGCAACATAAGCAAAACAAATATAATGAGAATTGCTGAAGGAACTGCTATTTTCATCCTATTTTCAGCTTCCTGCATTTGCTCAAATTGACCAGACCAACTAATAGAATAACCAGCTGGCAATTTAACCTTATCTTCAATTACTTCTCTAGCCGTCTTTACATAAGAGCCAATATCACGATCCTCAATATCTACAAATACCCAACCTGTAAGTCTGGCATTTTCTGACTTAATCATTGGAGGTCCTTCTATAAATTCAATTGCAGCAATTTCACCAAGTGGAATATGCTGCCCCATTGGTGTTGGCACTAAGATATTAGCTAAATCTTCTGCTGATTCCCTAAATTTTCTTTCATATCTAAGCATGATATTATATCTCTCTCTGCCTTGGATGGATTCTGATATTTTCATACCACCAAGTGCAGTAGAGATAACATTTTGAAACATTTGTAGATCTATATTTCTTCTCGCTAGCTCATCTCTATTGGGAGTTATTTCAAGATATTTTCCACCAATTACCCTATCAGCAAAAGCAGATCTTGTACCCTTTACATCCTTTATTGCACTTTCAATATCTAAGCTAACTTTACTAATTTCTCTTAAATCTTCTCCTGAGATTTTGATTCCAATTGGCGTTCTGATTCCAGTTGAAATCATATCCATACGAATTTTAATCGGATAACCCCAGCTATTTACTAAACCCGGTAATTTAACTCTTTTATCTAAATCTTTTATTAGCTTCTCAACTGTCATACCCTTACGCCACTGATCTTTCGGTTTTAATTTTATCCAACTTTCGATCATAGAAATTGGTGCTGGATCAGTTGCGCTATCCGCTCTTCCAACCTTACCAAATACATGATGAACTTCTGGAGTTTCTTTAATTAAACGATTGGTTTGCGATAAAATTTCTTTTGCCTTTGTAATTGAAACTCCAGGTAATGTGGTTGGCATATATAACAGTTCTCCTTCATAAAGAGCAGGCATAAACTCAGTTCCTGTTTTTATAAGTGGCCATGAGATACTAAAAAGAATAACTGTGGCAATTACGGCGGTTCTATATTTAAACTTGAGAGCCTTTTTTAATAGGGGTGTATAGATTTTGATAAACCACTTATTAACTGGATTTTCATTTTCTTTTCTAATTCCACCCTTTATTAACCAAAGCATTAGCACAGGGACTATTGTAACAGAGAGAATAGAGGCAAAAAACATAGCATAGGTTTTGGTAAATGCTAATGGTGAGAATAATCTATATGATTGTCCAGTAAGAGCAAAAACTGGTAAAAATGAAACTGTAATAATCAAAAGAGAGAAAAATAGTCCTGGGCCGACTTCTTTTGCGGCTAAAATTATCTGTGCATTTTTTTCCAAAAGAGAACTCTCTTTTGGCATACTAGATAATTTCCGATGAGCATTTTCTACCATTACCACAGAAGCGTCAACCATTGCACCAATTGCGATAGCAATTCCCCCAAGTGACATTATATTAGCAGTAATACCTTGCATCGACATTACTATAAACGCTGCTAAAACTCCAAGCGGTAAGGTAATAATTGCAACAAGTGCTGACCTGGCGTGGAGCAAAAATATAAGACAAACTAGAGCTACAACAATTCCTTCTTCTATTAATTTATGACTTAGATATTTAACTGCACCCTCTATTAATGGAGCTCTGTCATATACAGGAACAATTTCAACTCCTTCTGGTAAGCCATTTTTTAATTCTTCCAGCCTTTTCTTAATTCCCTTAATAACATTTAAAGCATTTTCGCCAGATCGCATAACTATCACACCACCAACAACTTCTCCTTCGCCATTTAGTTCAACCACACCTCTACGAAGTTCTGGGCCTTCTATAATTCTTGCAACATCTTTAAGCAAAACAGGAGTTCCGTTTTTAGCATATACGACCACTTTTTTTAGCTCTTCTATATTGGTAACATAGCCTTTTGATCGAATCATTAACTCCATCTCACCTTGCTCAATAACCCTTCCTCCAACTTCTTTACTGGCAGCACTAACTGCTGCTGTAATTCTATGTAAAGGAACATTATAAGCACGCAGTCGATTTGGATCGACCAATACTTGATATTCTTTTACAAAACCACCAACAGAAGCCACTTCAGATACTCCGTCTACAGCCTGTAATTCAAATTTTAAAAACCAATCCTGTAATGTTCGTAAATAAGAAAGGTCATGTTTTCCTGTTTTGTCTATTAAGGCGTATTGATAAATCCAACCAACTCCTGTTGCATCTGGGCCAATTTGTGGTTTAGCATTTTCTGGTAAGTCACTACCAATTTTTGACAAAGCTTCAATCACTCTGCTTCTTGCCCAATACTGATCCACATCATCTTCAAAGATTATATAAACAAAGGATGATCCAAACATTGAATAACCTCTAACATCTTTTGTTTTTGGTAATCCAAGCATTGTTGTAGATAATGGGTAAGTAACTAAATCCTCAACAATTTGCGGGGATTGACCGGGAAAATCAGTCCTAATAATTACTTGCGTATCTGATAGATCAGGAATTGCATCAAGAGGTGTTTTTTTAATGGCAAAAATACCAGCAATTAGCAAAGTCAGCATAAAAGCCATTATTAATAGCTTATTATTTACTGACCATTCTATTACCTTCGCAATAAAAGATTTTGTTGGGTCATGTGTCACAATATCATTATTAATGTCCTGCATGAGCTCCCCCTGGATTTGAGTTCATATCCATTGCAGGCATCTTATCTTGCCCTTTTTCAGGCCATTCTTGTGGCATTACATGACCATTTCCATAAGGATTTATTCCTTTTTTATCTAGCTGAATCCATAAATTTCCGCTATCATGATCCATAAATAATTTTAACCCTTTATCTTTATAATATTCAGGATTTCCCGTTAGAAGCCAGGGCTTTAAGCTTATAATTAAATTAGCTAAGGATTCTCTTAACTCCTTTTTAGTAATAGAATTTTGTGCTTGTAAGATTGATTTTTCTGCTCCTTCTAAAACAAATTGTAATTTAGTTCCTCTAAAATTTGGCATTAAATGATCATTTAATTTTAATGCTGGCATTAGCATTTTTTTGTTTATCTGACTATCTTGAATGATTACTTCATGTAGATAAATTGCGCTATCTATTAAATGATTGATCATGGCCATTTGGTCATTACTTACATCAAGTAGCGATAATGGAGTTTGTGTTTTTTGCATTTTACGAAATGACTCACGCAAAGAGCTTTCGGAATCTATTAAGAACTGGCTACTTACTACAATATCTTCATCTTCCTTGAGCCCTGATATTATTTGAATCCTTCCTTTATTGCTAACTCCAGTTTTCACTTGTCTTGACTCAAATCTGCCACCTCCTAAATCTACAACAACATGGTCGCCATCTGATGATTTTAGCACTGCTTCTAGCGGAACTGATAAACGTTTTACAGATATGGTTTCAAAATTAACATCTGCATAGCTTCCTGGTCTTAATTTTCCATCTTCATTACTTAGAATTAGTCTAACTTGACCAGTTCTACTTGCTTCATCAATTGTTGGGTAAATATAATCTATACGAGCAATTCTTTTTTCATTTGAAATATTGGGAAAAGTTACTTCTGTTTTCATATCCTTTGCAAGAAAGCCTAAGTCTTTTTCAGCAACTGAAACATTAATCCACACGCTTGAATAATCTTGGATCACTGCTAGTTGCATACCAGACTTAACATAAGTTCCCTTCCTAATATTAAGATCACTTACAACTCCATCTACATCGGAATAAAAAGGAATATTTTGTAATTTTTGGCGTTTCTTTTTGATTTTATCAATAGCTCTATCTTGAACCCCTAGAGATTTTAAACGCTTTTTGGATGAAATAATTCTTGATCTTAGGCCAGAAGATATGGCGGCAATATAATCTTGTTGTGCTGATATAAGGTCGGGGCTATATAAGCTAAACAATAATTGACCTTTTTTTACTTCGTCACCAACTGCTGTTACCCTTAATTCTTCCACCCATCCATCAATTCTACTTGATATATCATGTTGAATTCTAACATTTGGAGCAACTAAGCCATAACTTCTAATATCATTGCCAAAAATAGCAGCAGTTGCTTTCTGTGTCCTTACACCAATATTTTGTATTGTTTCAGGAGAAATGGTAATGGCTTTTTTACCATTCTCTGACGATTTGTTGTTTGTTTTGCTGATTTGATCATCTGTATTTTCTTCCAACAATACTAAATCCATGCCACAGATTGGACATGATCCCGCTTCTGTGGCTATATAATGAGGATGCATTGGGCAGGTATATTTTTTACCTTCTGCAAAAGCCTGGCTGCTTACTAAAAATACAATAAATACTATATTAGTTATTATTTTTTTCATATTCATTTTCCATTATTAAATGACTATTAAACTCTGCTGATAATTTTGCATATTTGCTGTAAGAAGTTGCTAAATGAGCCTCTATGGTTAGTTTATTAATTCTAGCATCAAGCACGGATTCTAGATGAGAACTGCCTGACTCATAACTTCTTTTTGCGGCTGATATAATTTTACTCATTGATTTTTTCTGACCTTCTAGAAGGGATATATTATCTTTGGTATAATCATGCTCGCTTACCAATGATCTCATTTTTTTTGTCCATGACCTTTTAATATTATCATGTGAATATAAGGCCTCACTTCTTTCATGGTTTGCAGCCTGTAATTTAGGCTTTTGATTCCAATAATACCAAAGAGGTATAGAGACAGTGGCTTGAACAGAGAACCAATCATCACCAGCAAAATTTGCTCCTGCTTCTCTATCTTTATATAAAGCTTGGATTCCATAATTAGGCCCAAATTCTGCTTCTGCTGCTTTTATGGATTGTCTGGCTGATTCGATATCTTTCTTACTAATTATGATAGGATAAATATTTTCTATATTTTCTGGTAATTTTTGATTTCTGATTTCAGGCAAAGGAAGATTAGGTATTTCACCAACTAAATTTATAAATTCTTCTTCTACTAAAGTTTTTTCTACTTGCAGATCATTTAATTTTTGCTCTATCTCAGTTCTTTCAACATCAATTTCTGACAATCGACCATATACCGATTTTCCAGATTCTAACCTTCCTCTTAGATGGTTTTCTAACTCTCTATAATAAGAGATTTGCTTTTTTAGAATATCTTCTAGTTTTTTTACTTTATCATATTCGTAAAGAGAGCTTATAAAGTAGGCTTTTAATCTACTTAAAGAATAGTCTGCTATTAATCTTTGTTTTTTTGACAAAACCATCTGTTTATTTGATTTTGCCTTACGCATAGAATATCTAGGAATCTGCTGCCTAAAACCATAGACCTTTGCTGTCGGTAAAAATTGGTTAAAACTAGGATCGGCAACTGGAACATTATCAACTCCAAGAATTAAAACAGGGTCAGGTAATCCCATCTCAGATCTTGCAAGATTTTTATATTTTTTGCTATTTTCTAGAACAGACTCAATTGCTGGATGCTTTTCCAGTTCACTAATGTAATAATTAAAATCCTTAGCTTTTGCATCATGTGGTAATACAAAGCTTATCAGTGATATAAATAATATTATCTTTATATGTTTTATAGAACTCATAATCCCATCAAAAATTAGTTGCTATTTTTTTAGCTAGAATTTTTCTAGCTCTATAAATTCTTGTTTCGATTGTTTTGGGTGTTATCTTCAAAATCTCTGCACATTTTTCTTGTGAATATCCTTCCAACACAAATAGTATCAGGGCAGTTTTTAGTTTATGGGGCAGATTGTTTATTTCTTTATCTAAAATTGAGATATCTTGTCTTAATTGAACCAAGTTTTCGACATTGCTATTTGGATCTGCTAAAACTTCATGATAATTAATTTTTTTATCCTCTTTAAAACTTCTATCAAGTGACAGTAAATTGCTTAATTTTTGTTTTTTATAGTGATCGTGACATAGATTGATGGCAACTTGATGAATCCATGTAGAAAAGCTATATTTAGGATTATATGTTTTTGCTTTAAAATATAATTTGATAAATACTTCTTGTAATATTTCTTCAGAAACTTCTTCATTTTTTGTGTAAGCATAAATGAAAGCAAAAAGCTTTTGCTTATAACGGGACATAATCTCATTTAAAGCAGAGTCATCTCCATCTTGTAGTAATGATACTATTTCTTTATCTGATTTTTGCCTATTAGTCTCTTTTTCTAGTATCATCATAAAGACTATTTGTTATTAACTCTATTAGCTTTTCATCTTGCTCATCATCCAATATATTTTGCATTTCAAACAGATGCTCCAATGTCAGCTTTTGCAACCCTCCCATGGCTTTATGAATTTTATCAACTGACTTTTGTACATTTTCACTATAAGACCTATCTTCACCGATATTATTGGCTAACTCCATATTTGCTAACCTCATTACCTCTTCTAGATATTTTTTTTGTTTTTGATATTTTGCCTCTAACTTGGATAGCTCTCTTTCTTGTTCTTCAGTAATATTCAATTGATCATGAAGATATTGATGAGCATTATAGTGGCCATGGTATCCTTGATGCTTATGCATCATTTTCTGCCCAAAATATAATGAGGAAAAAGCAATAACCAATATTACAAAAATTAACAAAAATGCATTAACGTAACGTTTCTTCATGATTCATAACTAATTTAGTTGATAATAGATAAGGAGAGTTTGTAGAAAAAGCTTGTAATCCTATTTTATCATTATTTGCCAGATAGCTTCCCGATGGAGTCCAGATACCAATTAATAAACCAAAGACTATTGCAAATGTTGCGCTTGTTGCTTGAAATTGCCAAATAGACATTGCTTCCAAAATTTTCTCGTACCAAGAGAGATTCTTATCTTGTTTTATTTTGTGTATTTTATCCCAAACCTTAGCTTCTATATGATTGAGGTTAACATGCTCTGGATGCTTTTTAATGGAAGTAGTTATTAGCTTATCTAACTCTTTTTGAAACATGATAAAATTTTAAATTTATTACTATTTTATATAACTTATACGATAGTAATTAAGATATCCCTCAAAAAAATTTAAAATTTATTCAAATCCAAAATACTAATCAAAAAGAGAAGATTATTTTTTTAGTTTTGATAAAATAAAGTTCGCATCATCCATTGATTTAATAAGTTCATGATTAATCAATTTTACAACAATATAAAAAGAATGTCTTAACTGCTCAATTTTTGCTTTTTCTTTTTTGAATTCAGACTCAAATTTATAGAGAGATTCATTCACTTCTTTCATCTGAGATTTGAATGATTCAAGGTGGTTTTGAAGAGTGGTTTTATCGTTCATTTTTTACCTACTAAATGGTTAATAATGGCTTTTGGCCTTACTTCCATGAACGCTCTGAACAGAGTTGAAGTCAACTTGTTTGAAGATAATTTTTTGAATATTTTTAGCTTGGAAATTTCATTTCAAATTCCGCTCCTTTATCCATCTCAGATTTGCAAATAATTTCTCCATCAAAAGCCCTCATAATTCTTCGACAAAATGGCAAGCCAAGTCCTGTTCCATCTTTTTTGCCAGAGGTAAAGAAACTCTCAAAAATCAGCTCCAATTTATCCTTCTCAATGCCAGGGCCATAATCTTTAAAATACAGATAATTGCCATCAGATTTTATTTCTGTTCTGATTTCAATTTTGGTTTTATAATGAAGAGCATTTTTTAGCAGATTATAAATGACAAAAATCATCATATTTTCATCGCCTCTAAAAATGAAATTTTGCTCTAAATCAAAACTGATAAGATCTTTTTCATCTTCATTTCTGTAAGAAAATTGTTTTAAGGCTTTTTTAACCACATTAGAAATTGATAGATCGGTAAAATTACTCATATCAATTTTACCCTCTCTAATATTAGCCATAATTATATCAATCATCGCTAAGCCCTGACTTGATGAGTCAGCTACCAGATCAATATATTCAATTAATTCATTTAAATTGTTTTTCATTAGCTCACAACATCCCTTGATGCCAGCAAGAGGATTTCTTGTTTCATGGGCAATCGAACCTGCCAAACTTTTAACCTGTTCAATTTTAGCGTGACATTCCACGCTACTTTCTTTTATTTTTTTAAACATGACTAGAAAAATTTAAGGTTGTTAAAATAATTACCATATTTATAATAGCTAAATCAACTTTAGAGAAGATATAAACACTATTATTAAACTCTATAATACTATTAAAACACTGACTAATCAAGTTAATTAAGCATGAATATCATAATTAATTACAAACAATGCAAAGCTGCCAGAGCTCTTCTAGACTGGAATCAGGATATATTATGCGAGAAAGTCGGCGTTGCTAAATCAACTATTGGAGATTTTGAGAGAGGAGTAAGAAATTTAAGGATTGAAACTATGCAAAAACTGGTAGGAGTTTTTGAAGAAAATGGCATCAGATTTGAGAGTGAGGGGAGTAGAATTTTGGTTGAATTGAATCCTAAAAATTAGAAATAGATTTTTCGTAAAAAGTAATTACCGCTCGTTCGATTGAAAATTCTCTAAATAGAGAGCCAACTGGTAAAGCCTTATAAAATAAGGATTCGAACCCTATGGAAAAAGTTAGCAATGGGATTCACACGCTGAGCCACATCGTTTGTACCCTTTTGCAAACTATCTCTATTTCATATTTTATACCACCCCTGAAACCACTGCTTACAACGCTTCTTGAAAATTCCATACCACTTGGCTTGGAGATTTTAACCAAGTGGGTAGTTGGCTAAATTGATGCTAAAAAATTACAAAACAGAGAATTTCTTACCCAATTTTATCAGAAAAACCTTTCCAAAGCCTTGATTTTATTGAATTTACCGAAGCCAAGTGGTAGCGGAGATTTGGAGAGATGACTTATCAATCCTTGATTTATCTATATCTAGAAATTTAAAGCACTTCTACTTTTTGCAATTTTTTAGCAGGTTAGAACTATACAATTTTGTAAAAAATACCTTCAGCAACTCTATCCAATACTGAATCCACAACTTTTTTATCGAACTTTTTTAACCGCCTAGCATTTTGCTGTTTCGAACTTTTGTTTATTTTTTAATAATGGGTTAATTTTAAACTTCTTTAATATCTAAAATTGCTTCTGGAATATTATCTAGCAGAGCAGAATATAATATATCTTCCCCATATTTATATCTATCTACAATCAGTTTCATCTGATCAGTGTGAACTTCAAAAATGGTAAAACGAAAAGTTTTTGATAAGTTAGCCGAACTCTGATCCGTTATTACATCAATAGTCATTTTATATTCTCCTGGATTCCAAAAAAAGTGTTTTTGAAAAAATGATTTTGATTGATCTATGTATTTGTTATCTAATTCTACTAATTCTTCTGAATCATCTTCAGCTTTCTTATTTTTTATCTCTTCTTTTTTTGCTTTTAATTTATTAATTAGGTCAATTCTCATCTCTTTTTGCATATTACGATACTCCTTCTCATCTTCTCTACTAAAAGAGTTAAACAAATTTATTATATGACTCCACTCACCACCTTGATCTATTGAGAAAGTTGTAAATAAAATACCATTTTTGGTATCAGATGTTTGTAGGTAGGTTTGGGAAGGTATCACGATCTGTTTATCTGAATCATTCTCTATTCTAGCATTAATTTCTTTAATTTTTACCTTTTTACCTCCGATATTTGATACGAGAACATGTAGCTGCAGATTTGGATTACCCACTTTATGAGTAATACTTATCCTAGAGTGTAGCTCAAAGTCAATTTTGGCCTTTCTAAACCATAGTTTTATTGGAGGAAGTTGTGATAATGCAATGGCTACCGCTGCTAATACAGCAGTCCAAAAATTCCAATCTAAGTAGAATACAGAACTTTCCATAAGTACCTTTCGTTTATTATTTAAATGATAGTTCTGACAGATTAATTCTGTCGTAATTAAAACTTATTCGCAAATTTCAAACAAGTTTACAAAGTAGAGAAAAGCACGGAAAAAACCTTTTTAATTTCTTCATCACCAACTTTTTTTAATATCTTTTCAAAATCTGGATCTTTAAAGGTTGAGGCTTCTTTTCTAAATTGTTTCTTGAACTCCTCCTTACAATAATTTCTGAAAATTTCTAGGCTCTTAAAATCAGAAGGTTTCTTAGGATTTTTACCTGCAAAATTTAACAACAAATATTCAGAATTATATTCTATAAATTGCACAATGTCTTTTCCCTTATTTATGGAATCTGCTATTTTTTCAGAATCATCAAGATCTTTATCTAAAATAAAAAATCGTTTTTGATTATTATAAAACTTTTTTATAAGTTTATATTTACTCTTGAAAGACTTGATGTCTGAAGCGCCATTTAACTTACCATTAGATATGCCAGCACTTGGAATTTGTACTTTATCACTAAATTTGATATTAGAGTTATCAAATAGCTCTCTGAATCTGTTCTTTAGATATGCAAAAAGATTATATTCTGTGGTTCCTTCACTCACCAATAAATGATATACCTGAAATCTCTTCTTCTTATGATTCATAAACTATAAAAGGTTATTTATGACTCTATTGAAGTCGATAGTGTCAGGAACTCCTCCGAGAGAACCTAGTCGGTAGATTCTTTTGATATTATCCCTTTCTTTTACATCGAAATCAGAAACCTTAGTTGCAACTATATTGCCTTTCTTTTTTTCCAGGATGTGCGCCTGATCATTTTGAAGTAAATCAAAAGTTTCATGATTATGTGATGAAAAGAAAATTTGGGCGTTGTTTTTGTTTATGTCTTTATCTTTAAAAAGATTAAGAATCGCCATTTCCATGTCTGAATGGTAATATTTGCTGGTTTCATCATAAACAACAATGCCACCATTTTTTATGATCCTAAGAATCTCGCTTATATAAGATATAACTTCTCTTGTCCCTGCAGACATTTCTGGCACAGGAAGTTCTTTGTAGAAGTCATTATATTTAGCATCAAATCTGAAAGAATTATTATCCCTTTTTTCTATAATTAACCCATCAAAAGAAGGTTCAAAATATTTTACTACAGAATTAACCTTATTAATTTTTTCTTGCTGATTCTCCTGTGTGTCATTTAAATAACTATATGCAAAAGCAAACAATCCGCTTATATTATTCTGACCCATTTGAACAGATCTTTTATCGGTTATAAAACAAATCTTACTTTGTATTTGCTTGAGTTCAGAAATTCCAATTTCTTCTTTGATATTCCCAAATACAGAAAGATCTGAATTATCGTCTAAAAGAACAGAAAGAAATGATGATTTAGATGGGGCTACAATGTTTTGAGAAATGGATGCTAATTTTTTCTTTATACTATTTTCAAATAAAACTTTGTGATCTTTTCTGGTAAAAATATTTTTACCATTTTTGTCTAAAATTTCTTCGGAGATTTCTCTTCCTTCGCTTACAAGGGAAACAGAGTATTTATACTTATTTTTATCAATTATGAAATCCATTTCCAACTCAATTGGCTTTGATTTCATCTCCGTGCTAAAATTAGGAAGAGCAATAACAACGTCTTGTTTCACTTTTACGCCATTAACAACAACAAACTCTTGATGCCTTGCTAAAATAATCCTGATGATGCTATCAATTGCGTGCAATATTGTACTTTTACCAGATGCGTTAGCTCCATAAAATCCAGAAACAAGTGACACTCTTTCTTTTCCAAAATTTACATAGCCAATTTTATCTTTTTTCCCTCCTTCAGTAAAAACAACTTCTACAGGAGATTTAATTCCATAAAAATTACTCGCTTTGATTCTTGTTATTAACATAGTTCTTTTATTAAAATGACATTATTTTGTAATAATAGACTATAAATTTAGCCATCAAACCTAAATTGTCAATAACTTTTGACAAAAAAATGTCATTTTATACCAGAATAAAAAATTACTATAAGAACCAATAGATTCCTCAAAAACTAATGCCTAAATCAAAACGGAGAAAGTTAGTAAAAAGTATCATCCGCCCGAGCGTTTGAAAAATCACTAAATAGACGACCAAGTGGTCAAGCTATATTTTACAATACTCTAGACACTCTAGAGAAAAGTTAGAGAAAGGCGCATCCGCTGAGCCATTCATCTATTCTCTAACTCGCAAAAATCGGGTTAATTTCCAGTTTCATTAATAGCCTCTAGCCCCAGTGTTAGCGGACTATAAAGGCTTTTTACTTGCCCATACCAGTTGTTGAAATCCTCTCCATTTTCCTGAAAATTTGCCTATTTTTTACCCAAATTATCTCCTTCTCTCCATACCCAGTTGGTTACGGAGATTTAAAACAACCCTAGTTTTGCTGGCTTCGTGAAAAAATAACAAACTTTTGTGACCACATAGCGGTTAAAAAGTTCGAACTTGGTTTATTTACGGGTGGTATTTAGCCAACCCCCAATTGGCTTTCAGTGTTTTCAAGGGTTGCTTTAGTTCGAGAATGGTCGGTGGGCGGTTAAAAGTTTCTAAATTTAGAAATAAACTTTATAAAAATACTTAAATTATACAGAAATATATCGATTAAATTAGTTGTTTTATAGGGGTCATTTCTTTAAAGTTTTGCCTTATATTGTAACTTTTTATATAATTAAATAAGCATGCTCGAGTTAATAAATTTCTTTAATCATCCATTCTTTATTATTATTGGAGGCCTAGCTACTATATTAATGATAGCAGGCTTTATTTATAGCTTGTATGTGATCGCCAGAGGGGTTCTTCCTGTTTGGTATAGATTGGGAAAGGGTTTGTCGAAAAGGAGAATAGCAATATTTTCAGATTCTCAATATGGCAGTTTGGAACAAATGATTTCTGATTCAAAAATTTTTAGGAAATCAAATATTATAAAAATTAACAAAGACGATCTAAAAAAAGCTGATGGGGAAACTATATTTTTGGTTCACTGGGGCGATTATAAGGATAAAATTCAAGAAATTTTAACTCTTAAAAAAGATTCAACCGCTCTAATTATCTATGCCCCTCAAAATGAAGGAAGAATAGGTCAAGAGGAAATGGATAAAATAAACCTACATCGTAATTCAATAGTGGTTAACTTTAGGGGTCGATTATTAAATGATATCTTAACCTCTATGATTACCACCAGCTACGAACATAATTAGTATAGATATGTATTTAGATAATATATTACAAAAATATTCAGCAAGAAATTCTAATAACGAAGACATTGTAAATTTAAAGTCTATATTGCGCGAATGGGCTCATGAATGCTATATTGATATTTTAGATTCTGGTTCAAGAGCAAAGAATACAGCTATATCAATTTCTTCGGATTTTGATTATGTAGTCTCCTTAGGAACCTCTGAAAAACCAATTATCTAATTTATAGATTTGAAACTGTTTAATTTTGTTATTTTTGCCAAAGTTTAGCAAAGTTATTTTATAAAATTTTGTTTGAATTTATTTGATAAAAATAGCC